>Ga0255781_10002868_pt1 | contig 13608 bp, 14 predicted proteins | sample 101ome_21_FD_179979 | JGI IMG/M metagenome (GOLD analysis project Ga0255781, IMG submission 179979) | Coastal salt marsh microbial communities from the Groves Creek Marsh, Skidaway Island, Georgia - 101413BT metaG (version 2) | ecosystem: Environmental > Aquatic > Marine > Intertidal zone >...
ACGAGATAAACAAGAGTTAGTCGATAAGTTAATGGGTAAAACTAAGCCAGTTCCGGGGTCTAGATATGCATCCGATTTTTTTCAGAACTGTTACTAATTTATTTTTATTATTTTTATATAAAATTATTAATCTAATATAATATATTATAATGTTATATTATTTAGCGGTAATACGTGAATATTTTGAATGTGATAAATATAAACGATTGTATTTAGAAGAGAAAAAAAAATATGAACAGTTAAAAGAATTCACCGAAGAGTTAATATATAGAGTAAATCCAGATATATTAAATGATTTAAAAAATAAACTTAAATAATCTTTTTTTATTATTTTTATTTAAAATTAATAATCTAATAACATTATATAATGAAAGATGTTATTGTATTCGGAAATGGACGTTCATTGTTCGAATTTGATTTTAAATCTGTACCAAGAAATAGATATGATATTATCGGATGTGGATTGGCGTTTAGATATTGGGAACGTATTGATTGGTATCCAGACGTTTATATTAATGTTGATGTCGTGGTATGTGAGAAAAATAAATCAGTTATGTCATTTATAAAAAAGCAAAAGTGTAGTAAATATATTGTAAGTGAAACAATTAAAAATATATGGCCAGATTATCCAAAGGATGGTTCAATATTATTTTTTGAAGATTTAAAAAAGGATGAATCAACTATCTATAATGATATTGTAGTTTGGGGTTCTGGTAATATCGCTGTATATTATGCACTGGATAATTATAATCACGTATCAATGGCTGGATTTGATTGTGATTATACTGAGATTATTCCCGAGTGTGATAAGCAAGAAGACGGAACATTAATAATTAAAAATACCCCAAAATTTAATCCAAATTATTTTTTTGATACTTATCAGCAAAAGGGTGATATATATAATGTACCGAATGGAAAAAAAGTTCATTTAAATAGTTGGGTAGAATTATCCAATTCTATTACCGAAGGAAAAAAGTTAATTAATTATAATGATAAAACAACATTATATCATTTGTTTGAATCTTATCCAACTAATAGTTTGACATTTCAATATCCAGAATATAATCCAAAAAATAAAATTGCTTTTTGTGTTCCATCAACATCAAATGGTAGAAATTGGGAATATCTACAATCAACATATTTATATATGGTATTACTAGAATCAATAAGACCACTTCAAAAGCAATATCGTATTACTGTATATATTGGTTATGATGATGACGATAAATTATATAGTAATGTTAAATTACCAACTAAATTTAGTAATATGGATTTAGTGTGGGAACCATTCCACGACTGTAAGGGAGATCCGTGTCGCATATGGACACAACTAGCAATCAAAGCAATTACAGATGGTCATGAATATATGCAGATTGGTGGAGATGATATTATGTATGATAAGCGGTGTGAATGGTTACCCAAATTTATTAAGACATTAAAATCCAAAAATAATATTGGATATGTTGCGGGATATAGTAATAATGATAATATACCAACACAATTTTTGATACATAAAACTCATCTAGAAATATTCGGATGGGTATATCCACCACAAATTCGAAATTGGTTTTGTGATGATTGGATGTATAATGTATATGGCCGAGAATTTGGTAATTGGTTAAAACAATATAATCATTATAATGTTGGTGGGCAGCCTAGATATCAACCAGATAACGCCAAGCGATTATGTGAAATGTTAGTCAAGAGACACAGACCAGTAATCAAAGATATTAAAAAACAGATTGATGATTCAATGATTTATTTTAATCCGAATAATTTAACCGTAATTGAATAATTTTAAAAAATAAAAAATATAATTAATTTATTATAATAATATATATATATTAGTATGCCGAAGAAAGCTAAACAAGATACTAAATCAAAACCACCACCAAAAGTTTTTAAGGTAAAAGACCCGGAGCCAGATGGACGGTATGCTGATCTCCACCCGCATTTACCACAGCCACCGTCTCTATTATTAATTGTTGGCAGTGTTAAACAAGGAAAAAGCAATCTAGTTGTTAATTTATTATGTAATCCGGATATGTATAGAGATAAATTTGATACAGTTAAAATTATATCAAATACTTTGAATGCTGACCCCAAAGGAAAATTACTAAATAAATTTTTTGATTGTGCCGATCATTATTCAGACCAAATGATAACTGATATTGTTGAATCTCAAAAATCATTTGATGAAGAAGATCGACCAACAATGGCTGTTATATTAGATGATATATTAACGAAAGATTTTAAAAAAACAAATCAAGTGTCATTCTTGGCGACTAAGTTCCGTCATTATGGAATTGATTTATTAGCATTTACCACGCAATCATTCCGTGCTGTATCCGGTTTAATTCGTAATAATAGTACGGATGTTATAATCATGAAGCAACAGAACCAAAAAGAATTAGAAAAAATATCAGAAGAATTTGGGGATATGTTTCCTGGTATATTTATGGAGTTGTATAAAAAGGCTATTGAAGACGCTCCATATAGTTTCTTGTATCTTGATCTTCAAGAAAATCCAGCCAAAGCATATATCAGATTTGAGACACCGATAGCTGAAGGTGATAAAAAACTATTCTAAATATAACTATTTTTAATTAAAAATATTCTCAATATATTTTATTTTTTATATTATAAATAATGGATCTATATGGTACAAATGGGAATGCAATCGCCATGGGTAATGCCCGTAGAGAACAAGTCAGAGAATTAAATGAACGGATTCAGCAGCATAATACCGATGTTGCTAATTCTATTAGTGAGCAATTTGACCAAAAGAAAACAACCGAACAAATAAGAGACGCACAGCAGAAGGCACAGGCACTGTGGACTGGCGCACATATGCCGGATAAAATAAAAAAATTTAATGATTGGAAAGCAAAGAGAGCTGGTGGAGATGGTAAATCTAATCCAATTTCGAATGAAGCATCTGAACAAGCTGACAGAGTATCCGAAGCTGGACCACCAGCAGAAGTAGAAACACCAGAACCAGAAGCACCAGCAGCGGATGAATTAGCAACCAGTACTGGTCCAGCAGCATCAGAAGCAACGGACGGTTTAGAACAAGTTGCCGGCAAATCTTCGGGAGCAGTTGCAGACATTGGAGAAGAAGCAGCAGTAGCCGGATTAAAATCTGGAGCTAAATCAGCATTAAAAGAAGGAGCAATAACTGGATTGGGAAAAGTAGCTGGAGCAGCTGGCGGTATTATGGCCGCAGCTCAAGGCGGTTTAGATATATATGATGATATTAAAGCTGGTGGCATTGCTGGTAATAATAATTGGGAAAAAGCTGGAAACTTACTTCAGATTGGCGGTTCCATTGCTGACATTGCTGGCATAGCATTCCCACCGGCAGCACTAATTGGTGGTGTTTTAGATTTAGCATCAGCCGCAACCACTGCTGTTGGAGAATCAGAAGAAGAAGGAAAAGAAGCTGGAGAAGAGAAATCAGATATACAATCACAGCAAGAACAGCAGATAGCAGCACCAGAACAACAGACAGTAGCCACTGGACGTGTTTCTTAATTAAAACTTTTTTTTTTATTTTTTGATTATTTTTATTATATTATTTATGTTATAAAATAATGTCGTTATATTGGTCCGCAGATGACAGCGTTAAAGTTGGTGAGACTAAAATCTCCATTCCTAGTGAAAATGGTCTCAATTACTCCCCCGGCCAGAAAGTCCAGATATTTGTCGATCCATCCACCGAGTTTATGGATGGTCGCGAAACATATCTAGAGTTTAATGTTAAACTAGCTCTACCCTCGGGTAAAGCACCAACTCGCCTACAGCTTGATAAAGTTGGTGGCTCTATTCTAATTAGAAATATTCGTATCTATGATGGTTCCCGTGGTAATCTCCTTGAAGAAGTGAACGCGTATGATACATATGTAGCAGTCAAGTATGATTATGATAAAGATAGAAACGCAGAGAATATGCGAGCATTAAAGGAAGGCGGAAGCGTATATCAGCCCGGTAATCGTGGTGATTCGGGTAATGTACAATCCGCTATGGCTAATACTCTAACTAATCCATACTTCAAGCAGACATTGGGTGATCAGTCTACAGCATTCTCGGATTCTGATTTCCTAACAGCTAAATGTTGTATTCCAATCCATACGGGTATCTTTGCTAACTCCGATACCATTTTCCCAGTTATGATGACGAATGGTCTATATATGGAGATTGATTTGAATGATGCACCGGCTGTTATTAAACAGTTAGACAGTGTATTACTTGATCGCAAATTATCACTCAACCCGGTATTCCATTCTCTCAATGGTTCTTCTACTCCGGACACTTGGGCAAATGGTTCAGCAGCAACCACATTTTATGTTGATACTGATAACTCTATTAGTGGTGCGCAGCGTGTGTCTAAATTCCCATTTGTTGTTGGTGAGACTATTGGATTTGCACTTAGTAATAACAATGGTTCTCTTGCTACTCTATCGGCTACGGCAACGATTAGTGAGATTAATTCAAGCACATCGGCAAGTGGTGGTACGGGATTAGTTGAAGTCGTATTAGATGCATCAATTACTAATAATGGTGCAGCAATTAACCAGAATTGGGCATTGTATTCAACTGCTGTATCGAGTCAGTCAAGTTATGATGCGACATATACTGTATCTAATGTTAATCTAGTTGTGAGTCAAATACATTTAGACCCAGCATATAAACAGGGTATGTTACAAAAAGTTCGAGACGGAAAGGCGATAGAGTTTGATATCCAGTCGCTAACAAATTATAAACATTCTATTCTAGCATCTGATAGACAGACCACATTCCAGATATTTGCACAGAATAGCCGAGCCCGCAGTTTACTTGTTGTTCCTGTTGATTCTAGTGTATATACATCTGCCCAGCAGATATCTGGCTCTGGAACTTATATGATTACTGGCACATCATATGCTAATGCCTGTGCTACTACTAAGAACTCTGACGATGTGGCTCTATCTAATAATAGAAGCCAATACACGGGAGTGGTAGATGAATTATCAAGCATACAATACACTCTAGATGGAATGAGAATCCCATCGAGAGAGATATCCACGGCAAAAATAGCAACAAAGAATAGTTTAGACGCCTTCCATCTATTCGAGTTAGAAAAGACATTAGACGCAGCGGGAATACCGCCTAAGAGTTTTACAGAGTTCTTGAATAACTTCTGTTTTGGTCGATCGTTTGGTGCTGGATCTCAGAAAGGTGTAATGGACTTGCGCGGCAAAGACCTTGCGGTAATTCTAAAATACCAGACATCCACGGCACCAACTGTTGGTAAGCTATTCAACTCATATGTATTCCATATCCGCCGATTAGTACTAAGAGATGGTGGAGTAGATGTTGTACAGTAATTAATCGACACTTTTATTAACAAGATATCTATTTTCTACTCTATTTTGAATATCAGAATAATCATTTAATTGACTAGCAATTGTATTATTCAATCCAACCGCCATATACTTATCAAATAACTCGTTCCAATACCTATCCAGATAATATTTTCTAATATCTTTATTTAATGTTCTGACTGTTTTATTTTTACGACCAACAGTTTTAATATTATACAATTCACCTTTATTTTTATAACATTCTGTTAGTCCTTCCATTCCTTCAATTAAATTATATCTTAAATCTTCAACGATAGTTTTATTGACCATATAACCACTTGTCCATGTAGCCCATTCAACCCGATTAAAATCTTTGTCAATTATTTTGTATTTTTTTATATGATTACAAATTAATAATATATCAAAATCAAAATCCGGTATTTTTATTGAATTAAAATTATTATCACCAATAAATACGAAATCATCTTCTAATATTATACATCGATCATAACCACGCTCCGCCACAATCTCCATACATTTGATATGTGATTTAGCGCAACCAATATATCCATGTTCATCATATACTGCTGGTACTCTCTCATAATTATATCCATCTAATAATCGTTCCATATGTTCGCGTCTATCAGTTCTTGAATCTAAATTAATATATAATATTGGGATATCAAAGTTTGGTTTTTCAGTTTTAACAAAAACAGTGTGAAAACCATCAACAACACATTCAAAACCCATATCAATAAATATTTTTTTTAGTCTATCATAATTACAATTATCTGGGCGATCTTGTTCAAATATTATTAATCTTAAATCATCAAATAGTTGCGTATTTTCATCATAAAAAGTCTCCATGAATCCTTCACAATCAGCCACCAAAACATTAAAGTTACATAATGGTAAACAATAATTTTGTATTTCTCTCCCTTCAACAGTATATGCCGCCCAATCATTTTTATCACTAAATTGTCTCGTATCTCGAACTATTTTTTGTGGCTTACGACTAATAACTCCTTTAATAATATTAAATTTACAATTGTGATTATCTCTATTCTTTTCTAATGCTTCCCATACTCTTGAATCTGGTTCAACTGAATATTGTTTTGTTTTATCATTTAGTATTTGATTTATTGCTACACTACTCCCACCATATCTTGCACCAAGTTCTAATACTCGATCATCTGATTTTATATATTTTTTAATTAGTTGTATTTCACGTGCTTCAAATCTTTTGTAATCAACCGGTTTTCCATTCTCATTTACAAACTCCATATATTTTATCAAATATAATTTTTTGTTTATTTTTATTTTAAATATATTATAATTTATATAATATAAAATGAGTACTAGTCGTTATGTTCAGATACGCCCAGATAACATACCCGCTAATGGTAAAATATCGTTCAAGAATGGATTTCCGATGCTGTCATTCACTATATCGGCACAAGATGGATTACTCGATCCATCCACGATTCGTGTGACTGGTAAGTTCGCAGCATACAAAGATAACTTAGCAACTCCAACTCCAATTAGACCCGCCGATGAACTAACAATGAATAATCGTTTGGGTATCTACAATGTTATTGAGTCGCTAACTGTTCGATCTCAAAAATCAAAGTTAATATGTGAGAATATCAGACACTATTCAAAATTTATGAACTCATATTTGGCTATGACATCGTCTCTACAAGACCAGATTGGCCATCTTGGAGAGACGTGTCTAATTATGCCCAATAAATCGGCATTCCAAGAGTCTGTAATGGAGTCTCCAACGACGGATGTTTCACAGACTAATAGTTTTTCATTCCATCTACCATCTGGATTTTTATCTAGTGGTAATATGGTTGATCTAAGACAAGACGCATTCGGCGGACTAATTATTGAGATGCTATTACAGCCAGATAGCAATGTTATTTTCAATCTTGACGGTTCGAGTACGGGTGTTGGAGATGCTCACTATGAGCTATCCGATTTATTCTTAACATGTGAAGTCAGTGATTTTGGACCAGATATGCAACCACCAGCACCACAAGGAGCATATGAATTTAATACAATTACTTCTCTATACACTTCAATTAATTCTACTAATGCTCAGATTCAATATATGCTGGGACTAAGAAATGTTCAGTCTGCGTTTATGACATTTGTACCAGTTGCTAATATTAATACACTAACGCAAGATGGTCAAGCAACTGTACAGTTTTCTGGTAATGGAACGAGTAGCACAGCATTAGCACCAATTACCAAGGTACAGTGGCTAAAAGGTGGAGTGAAATTTCCAGCGGACTTTGACTACAACACAAATGTTGTGGAAGATGCTAATACCAAACTATGTGATCCACAGATTATTAGAACTTTTGTTGATTCTGTTCTACCCGATTACACTTATGAACGATTCTCCATATCTCCAGTAAATTGTAATAGAGATTACAATATGACCACTACAGCTGGTGGTGAGTTCGCATACAACAATATCCCCGAAGGTGGAAGCGTATATGGCCTTGGAGTTAAGTATGGAATTGGCGGAGCTGGAGAAGATTTCAGCACTGAGCAATTTGGTGTTTCTATTGAATCCGACCTTAAATCCGACCGTCCAATGGGGGTCTACATCTTTGTTAAGAGTCGTGCGACTCTAGCATTCAAAGATGGGAGTGTCCAATTAATCCAATGATTTATTTAATTTGAAATTAATATAAACTGAAATTATTATAATATAATAATATGGTATTAATATATTGTATTGAAGATATTAATGGATTAAAATATGTTGGTAGTACTAAACAAAATATGTATCGTAGATTTAGACAACATTATTGTGATATGAAGCGTGGTGGTAAGTGTACATCTAATAAATTAGATTTATTAAATTGTGAGATATATGAATTAGAATTGTGTGAAGAATCAAATCGAACGGAAAGAGAGTCATATTGGATAAATAAATTATATAGTGTTAATACATATAAATTAAATCATAATCATAACTTATCGGCTAGAATATATCATCATAATAATAAAGATAAACAAAATGATAGAAGAATTAAATCACATAACTATAAAAAAACTTGGGGTGGTGATAAAAGATACAATAATAATTTATTAGAAATTGATATAAAACTATTTGAATAATCTTTCTAATATTATTACTTTTTTAATTAAATTTTTATTTTTTTTATTATATTATATTTAGTATATAAAAAATGGACGTAACAAGCAGCTATGATGGGGGTAATGATATCCCAGATTTCATTAAGCTGGACCAGATTCCAGCTAACTACTCGCAGAGATTAGAAACCGATTTGCTCGAGCCGGTTGTGTTCCAGCAGGGTAATGGAACGACGGATGGTTTTACTCGTTTTACTCTACAGAATAAAGGTTTTTTACATTCTCACTCTAAAATATTTATGGCTCTTGCACCCCAAGAAGCCACATCCGAGTACTTTTTCGCACCAAATGTTGGTATTGGACAAGTTGTTAAAAAGGCAGTATTAAAGATTGGTAACAAGACTATTAATGAAGTTGATTCGTGGCGTAATTTATATGCTGTTAAATCGTCTCTAATTACGAATGAGAATAACAAAGAGCGTGAAACATATCTAACTGGTCGTTGGTTAGCTCACTCATTTGACTACAATGACGATTCGAGAGTTAGTGCCGGTTCGTATGGTTTAGATAATGGTGTAGAATACATTGGGGATGAACTCAATACTCCTGCGTGGGCTGTTATGTCGGGTGCTGCTCTAGACGAATGCCCCAGCTACTCGATTGATTTATCGGATTTATTCCCATTCCTTAAGGTTCATCAGCTACCATTATATTTAATGAAAGAACAAATCAGTATTGAATTAACATTTGTACCAACTCAGAGCCAACGCGCACAGATAAGAACTGGTGTTGTATCATCGGATGTTCATATCGTTCGTGATCAATTAAAATTCTGTGCTGATTATATCTACTATGGTTCGGGAGATGAGATGGCTAGATATGCAGCAGCCAATCAAGATATGTCATTTAGTTTTGTAGATTATCGAGTTGTTGAAGCAACCACAAGTGTTGGAGCGCTTTCTAGTGGAGTAATTCGCAACATTGGTATGGCTAATCGTCTGGTGCCGCGCGTGATTACTACAATTCCCAATGATACTGTGAATGAAGGAAGTATATTAAGTAATCTTGTGAGTATTGCGCCGGATCGTAGTGCTTCGGGTGTTAGTGGTCCCGTAGCATTCAATATTAGATACAATGATAGATTTGAATTTAGTTCGGATATTGATAACAATGCTCGTCTATTCTCTATGACTACACACGCAGAAGGAGTTCCACCGTTTATTACTCGTTCGGAGTTCTGTCGTGAAGCAGCAGCGGGAACACTTACCAGCAAAGATTATGAAGAGAAAGACCAAAAAATAAATCTTGAAGGAAACTTCTTCAATCTATCGACAAAGTTATCCAATGGGCGTGTCGGTCAGCGTGGATTAGAGATTCATATATCGGGAACATTCCCCACGGCTCAACCCGATTTACTGAGATGTTATGCGGAGTTCGTTCGTGTGGCTCGTCTAAATGGCGGATACATTGAAGTATATAATGCGTAAATAATCTTTTTTTTTAATAATTTTTAATTTAAAATAATAATCATATATTATTATATAAATAATATGGATATTAAAACAGACGATTTAAAATCTGATATTGAAATATCAAGACCAAATGCTAAAGAATCAACCGTCAAACAATATATGGTTTTAATTAAGAAACTACAAAAGTTATTTGATACAACCGGATATGATTTTCTAGCCGACCCCGATGAAGTGTATGAGAAAATAAAAAACAATAAATATACTAGTATTAGAAATACATATAATGCTATTATTATCACGCTTATGGCTCTGAATAATAAAGATGGTGATTATGATGAGTTAATTGATAAATATGGAGAACTCAGAGACGAATTAAATCAGCAATATGAAGATGAGCAGAAAGCCGGTAAAATTAGTGAGAAGCAAAAAGAGAACTTTGTTAAGTTAGAAGAATTACAAAATATGATAAATCAAATGGCGGATGAGATTAAAGATAAGAATCTCAAAACCAAAAAAGAATTAACCGCCAAAGACCGTGAGCTATTGATGATGTATACTCTGTATAATATGTTAATTGAGATACCAACAAGAAATGATTTTGCTGGAATGAAGTATATTAATAAATCAACATATAATAAATTAAGTGATGAAGATAAAAAAGAACGTAATTATTTAGTCAATCAAAAAAATAAATTATTTTTCGTTTATAATAAATACAAAACATCAAAAGCATATGGAGAAAAAATAATTGATAGTCCAAAAGAATTAACAAAGATTCTAAGAATGTATATTAAATTAACCGATAAAAAGAATGATGATTTTATGTTTACCACATCTACCGGTAATCCAATATCAGCAAACGTCGGATCACAAATGCTATTAAAATATAGTAAAAGATATCTTGGTAAGAATATATCCACAACAATGATCAGACATATTGTATTATCTGATAAGTTTGGAGACGTCAAAAAAGAAATGGCGGATATGGCTGAGAAGACTGGACATAGTACAGAGACAATGATGAATGTATACGTAAAAGATCCAGACAAGATGGTTGATGCTGATGAATCATAATAACTCTTGAATTGCTCGAGTATGCACATATATGATATCTCTAGTTCTCTCAGTCTCATGGCCGAACTTATCAGTTACAGATTTTAGATAGTAATCACCCTTATCCCAATTTATTTTCCAATAAAAATATCTATCATTATGTATTTTCCAAACAATATAAAAATCAGCATTACATTTATTTCTTTTATTATATTGATATGCTGATCTCATTTTAACGGCATCAAATATTAATGAATCAATTAAAGTATCTTTAAAACAAAATCTATTAGTATAATTATTGTATTTAATATCTTTTCTTGTTTTTAATTCAACAAAAATATTATCCGCATAAAAATCAAAATGCGAGAATACATCATCTTGTTGTTTTAATTCACACTTAAATAATTTAGATAAATCATCGATTGAATTTTCTTCGGACTGTTTTCCTTCGAGATAATTTTCAATAAACATTTTATAATATATCTAAGATTTTATTTTTGACAAAATTAACGCGGTCAAAATAAAAATATAATATATTGTATAAAGTAAAATGACGAATCCATTCAATGCGTTGTCTGAGCAATCATTGTATAACTCATATAATTATTATCGTAGAAGATATCCACATAAAAGTAGTGAAGATATCATAAATCGATGCATCGAGACCAGAATCTGTGATAAGCGAGAACCATTCGAAAAAAAAGAAGTCGAAATAATATCAGAACCGTGGACACCACCAGATGGAGAGATCATTTATGAAGATACTAGATATATTTATTACACAGATAAAGTATGGAGTAAAGATAGATGGAAAATAATATCGACAAAATATAGTCCAAGATTAAAATTATATAAATGTTATTTAAAAACAAAAGATAACGTACGTTTTCTATATACAATCGGCACAATTCCCACATATATTACATCAAAATCATCAAAAAAGTAGATTATTAATCCAATATTATTACCAAAATGGCTTAAAGCTATCATTAATTTTAAAATTAATGATAAATATATGCTATTATTATAACTATTTAAGATTATTATATATGTTTTTATAATGTTTTTAGATTATTTGAGCGTATTTAATAGTATTTCAATAGCTTCATTAGCTTTTTTGAATTCTTTTTCGTCCCCACCTTTATCTGGATGAAGTTTTATTCGTATTTTTTTTGCCGTCTTATTAATTTCATCTTTACTTAATGCTTTTGCTTTTTCTACACTTGACATTCTTGGATCATATTCTTTTAATATTTGATATATTGTTTTATTATATTTATTTTTATATTGACGGTTTAATATGTCTCTTTCTTTTACTTTAACGCTGGGTGGTTTTGGTTGATCCGCTTTTTTTGGTGGATCAACGTTCTTTATTGTGTGTTCAATTGCTAAAACTTTTTGACTAACATTCTTCCCCTTCGGTTTTGCTGGTTTCTTTTTCTTTGGTAATTTATTAAATCGCTCTTCTAATGATTGTTCTAAATCTTTTACTTTTTTTTTCAATCCAATTACTTTTTGATTTTTTTCAATATAATCACTAATAAGTATTTGTGATATTGGTTCTACTAAATCATCCATACGATTTAACAATTTATCTGAATCACTTTTAGCAGATTTAAATGTGCTAAACTTTGATAATCCTTTATCATCAAAGGTATCAATATATAATGTATGTAATTTGACATATTCATCTAATCTCTTTTTTGCTGGTTCTTCTTTACCAACCATTACGCGTTTTTGACTTGTTCCTTTTGCTTTATCTATACCATCGGTTTTTTTGGGTTTCTTTACATCGTCAACACTAGAATCCCAATGATCAAGCTTTCTTAAATGTTTGATCGTATCTTCTCTTTTCATATTTAATTTAATTGGCTTGTCATTTAATTTATTTGCTCGGATATATTCACGCATATATTTTAATGTTGACTGATTATTTGGTTTATCCATTTTCTTATAATTAATTAAATAAAAAAAGTGTCTATAAAAAATAATTAATAATAATATACAATATGACTGAGACTGAATCTGATGCAGTAATTGAAATTGACAAAATGAGTGTCGATCAATTTGCTGGGGCAGTGGTTTTAATACTTGGAGCAATCGGAAGTTTATTATTAGTTGTTTGGCAAAGTAAATGTCATTGCCGTGTTAATTTATGTTATATCTTTCAATGCGAGAGAAGACCACCCAATGAAGAAGAATTAAAAACATTAGCCGATGAAACTAAAGGATTAAAAGATAAACAAAATAAAATGAATAAAAAAGAAGATAAGATATTAGATAAAGAAAAAGAAATATTACATAAAGTTGAAGAACAAAACACACCAAGATTAATACCAACACCAAGAAAAGAACCAGAGCCGGAACCAGAGATTGATAAATTAGTTTAATCAAAATATACAATAATTGGCTTCTCTGGAGTTGAGCGCTTAATAATAATTGGTGAATATTCGCTCTTCATTATTTTTTTTTCATTTAATTGTTTTTGTACTTGTGGTGATACTAATGGGATGAATCTATCGCCCCTTACTTGTTCATCTTTATTCATTAATCTGCAAGCACGGCGACAACTTGGTATATCACCAAATTGCTTAATAAAATCTACATCGTCGCATAAATCTTTAAAA
>Ga0255781_10002874_pt1 | contig 13587 bp, 8 predicted proteins | sample 101ome_21_FD_179979 | JGI IMG/M metagenome (GOLD analysis project Ga0255781, IMG submission 179979) | Coastal salt marsh microbial communities from the Groves Creek Marsh, Skidaway Island, Georgia - 101413BT metaG (version 2) | ecosystem: Environmental > Aquatic > Marine > Intertidal zone > Salt...
AAAAATCAAGAGATATTTACGAATCACTACTTGAAGATGAAGAAGAAGTAGAAGAAACAACTGATGAAGAAGTTGATGAAGCTACAGATGAAGAAGTAGATGAATCAGAAGAAGATCTAGACGAAGCAACAGATGAAGAAGTAGACGAAGCAACTGACGAAGAAGTTGACGAAGCTGCTGATGAAGATCTAGATGAAGCAGACGAAGAAGTTGACGAAAACTTTTTTGGTGACGAAGTCGCAGTAGAAGGTGACCCAGTAGACGATATGATGGGTGACGTAGAAGATCCAGATATGGCAATGGAACCAGAAATGGGTGACGACGATATGGGTATGGGCGACGAAGAAGGCGATGTAGAAGATCGTGTTGCAGACCTAGAAGACGAACTAGAAGCTCTAAAAGCAGAATTTGAAGCTATGATGGGCGACGAAGAGCCAGGTGATGAAGAGCCAGCTGATGATATGCCAATGGATATGGATTCAGAAGAAGGTGACGACGAAGAAGCTGAAGAAGAAGCAATTGCTTTCGAAGACGAAGAAGTAGAAGAAGCAGCTGACGAAGAAGTAGAAGAGTCAAAAGCACCAAAGTCACAAACAGAAATTATGCGTGAATACACAGATAAAGTCACCGGCGGCGGCTTAGATGCTTCTAAAATTGGCGGAGACAATGGTGCGAATGCAAAATCAGTAGTTGCAGGTAAAAACGATATGGGCGGAACATCTGCAAATATCGCAAAAGGTGGAGACGCTGACACAGGCGGCACAACCGGCGGCTTAGCAGCACCATCAACGAAAGAAGATAACGCAGGGAATGTAAACGTTCCAGGCGGTAAGGCTTCAAAATCAATGAAGTCACAACCCGGCCATGGTGCCGAGAAAAAAGGCAAGCCAGAAGGTGCTGACAAAAGCGCAGGCTCACCTTTAAATGGTGCTCCTAAAAGAGCAAAATAAGGACTGATTGATGAAGGTACTAAGCGAACATCTGAATTTCGACCAGGCTAGAATTGTTGTTGAGTCTGCTAACGAAGGTAAAGATCTTTTTATGAAAGGTATTTGCATTCAAGGCGGAGTACGCAACGCAAATCAGCGTGTATATCCCGTTAATGAAATTGGCAGGGCTGTCACCACACTCAACGAACAAATTAGTGGTGGCTATTCAGTGTTAGGCGAAGTTGATCATCCTGACGGACTTAATATAAACTTAGACCGTGTAAGCCATATGATTACAGAAATGTGGATGGATGGACCAAACGGTTATGGTAAGTTAAAAATTCTACCAACTCCGATGGGACAACTAGTTAGAACAATGCTAGAAAGCAACGTTAAATTAGGTGTCTCATCTAGAGGGTCTGGTAATGTAAGCGAAAGTGGCGGTGGAGAAGTATCAGACTTTGAAATCATCACAGTAGACGTTGTGGCGCAACCTTCTGCGCCAGGCGCATATCCAACACCGATTTACGAACATCTTATGAATAGCCGAGGCGGTTATAGGGCGTTCCAAACATCAAGGGAAGTTCAAGGCGACGAAAAGGCACAGAAATACTTAAAAGAGAGTCTATTAGATATAATAGACAAACTCCGCTAACAAGGAGAGGATAGACAATGTTAGATGCACTAAAATCACTCTTTGAAAATTCAGCACTATCGGAAGAAGTGCGCTCAGAACTAGAAGAAGCATGGAACGCTAAAGTAAAAGAAAACCGTTTACAAGCGACAGCAGAACTACGTGAAGAATTTGCTAAAAAGTATGAACATGATAAAACAACAATGGTTGAAGCCATTGATGCTATGATGACAGAAAAACTTAGTGAAGAAATTGCAGAGTTTGCTGAAGATCGCAAGCAATTAGCAGAAGCAAAAGCAAAATTTGCTATTGCACAGCGTAAAAATGCTAATCTAATGAAATCATTTGTTAGTGAAACACTAGCAAAAGAAATCAAAGAACTACACTCAGATCAAAAAGCAATGGCTGACAAGTTTGTTGCCCTAGAAGAGTTTGTAGTAGAGTCACTTGCAAAAGAAATTGCAGAGTTTTACGAAGATAAAAAAGATCTTGCCGAAACAAAAGTACGTCTTGTACGTGAAGGCAAAGCTCACGTTAATAAAGTTAAAAAAGACTTTATTGAAAAAAGTGCAAAATTGGTATCGGAAACAGTTGCTAAAGGTCTTAAAAAAGAAATTTCAGCACTTAAAGAAGATATTGATGCAGCACGTGAAAATGATTTTGGTCGTAAGTTATTCGAAGCATTTGCTAACGAATATCAACACTCATATCTAAACGAAAAGAGTGAAACTTCAAAACTTCTAAAAGTTGTTGGTACAAAAGACAAACAACTTGCAGAAGCAAGAGAAGCAGCGGCTAAAGCAATTAAACTTGCAGAAGCACAAGCAAATCAAAACAAAATGATCACTGAAAGTGCTAAACGCAAAGACACAATTAACGATATGGTTGCGCCATTAAGCAAAGACCAGCGTGAAATTATGGTAGACTTACTGGAATCAGTTCAGACTGACAGACTACGTTCTGCGTTTGACAAATACCTACCGGCAGTTATCGACGGTAAAGGTCCAGCAAAGAAGAAGGCAGTATTAGCAGAAGGCAAAGAAGTAACAGGCAACAGAGAACAATCAAATGACATCAAAGCAGACGCAGACAACAATGTTGTTGACTTAAAGCGTTTAGCTGGATTATAAGAGGAGAAACCAATGTCAGAACTATTAGAAAGTCGCTGGCACGATACAAAAAGCGCACTTCTTGAAGGCCTATCAGGCAATAAGAAAGCAGTAATGGCTTCAACATTAGAAAATACACGTAAGTATTTGGCTGAAACCGCGACTGCAGGTGCTACATCTGCCGGTAACATCGCAACACTTAACCGTGTGATCCTTCCAGTGATCAGACGTGTTATGCCAACAGTTATTGCAAACGAACTAGTTGGTGTACAACCAATGACTGGTCCAGTTGGTCAAATTCACACACTACGTGTACGCTACAGCGACACAGTGGGCTCAGGCGCTTCAGGCGCAGTAGCTGGTGAAGAAGCACTATCACCATTCAAAATTGCTGAAGCATATTCAGGTGACGGTACAAACGCACCTGCGCCAACAGCATCTCTTGAAGGTGAAGCTGGCAACAGACTAAGCATTCAGATCTTGAAACAGACTGTAGAAGCAAAAACACGCAAACTAAGCGCACGTTGGACCTTCGAAGCTGCTCAAGACGCTCAGTCACAGCACGGTATTGACGTTGAAGCAGAAATTATGGCTGCTTTAGCTCAAGAAATTACAGCAGAGATCGACCAAGAAGTCTTGGCATCTTTGAAAACACTAGCAGGCACAGGTACAGACACATACAACCAAGCAGCAGTTTCAGGTACAGCTACATTCGTAGGTGACGAACACGCAGCATTGGCAGTGTTGGTAAACCGTGCAGCAAACAGAATTGCACAGAGAACACGTAGAGGCGCAGGTAACTGGGCTGTTGTTTCTCCAGCAATCCTAACTGTACTACAGTCAGCAACAACATCAGCGTTTGCACGTACAACAGAAGGCACATTTGAAGCACCAACTAACACAAAAATGGTTGGTACACTAAATGGCGCAATGAAAATTTACGTGAACACATACGCAGCAGATGATGACGTGCTAGTAGGTTATAAGGGTACTTCAGAGTCAGACGCAGCAGCGTTCTACTGCCCATACATCCCACTAATGTCTTCAGGTGTTGTACTTGATCCATCAACATTTGAACCAACCGTATCATTCATGACACGTTATGGTTATGTTGAGTTGTCAAACACTGCGTCATCACTTGGTAACGCAGCAGACTACTTAGAGACAGTTGAAGTTAACGCAGGTAACCTAAGCTTCTCATAAGTTTTAATTTTAAGATTTACAAAATAGGCCCTACGGGGCCTATTTTTATGATAACTACATTATGGACATAAGTGTAGAAAAAACCCCAAAACAAAAATTAAGTCAGTACGCAGTTGACACAGCAAGTAGTGTGAGCATTACACATTTACCTAAAACAGATTTATCACGTGTAAAAGATGCAGCAATAGAACTTAACGAACAATCAGGTAGTGCAAAAGCAGTTGCACACATTGCAGCACGTAATTTACAAAGTGAAAGTGAACTACATAAAAACTGTATTGCAATGCGCAAAGCAGGTGTAGATAAAGTGTTGCTTATAGGTGGTAGCACATACCAAGGTAAAGTATATCAAACTTTTTATGAAGTACGAAATGCTATCGAAGACTATGGATTTAAAATGTATTGCGGAGTATATCCGCAAAGCGAAACATATGCTAATATGGCTTTTACAAAATATATGCATTTTGCAGGAGGAATAAGTCAATTGTGTTTTAATCCAAGATTATTAAATACTTGGGAAAAGAAAACAAGATTTGGTGTTGCAACAAATTGCACACTGAATGGATTATGGAAATATGCAAAATTATGCGGACTTACTGATAGTGTTTCTTACGCTGTAGGAAACATACGTGGTTTGACTTATGTTAACACAAAAGGATTTAACACAGTTAAATTTGTAAAAGATTTAAGAGACAATCCTATTCATCTTTACAACTTTGGTAAGTTAGATCAAACACTATTGCAATTGGAGATGATGTAATGATAGTAACAGGACAAGTTTATAAATTTATAGGAATTCACGGATTGATACGTCCTGACGAATGGGGACAAAACAGAACTGATGTTTTATTTAAAAAGAAAGAACATAAACTTGTAATAGGTGATAGAGTACAATACGAAGCTATAGATCACAATGGAAGAAAACACGCAGAAAATTTAAAAAAAGTTGAATAAAGAGGTTGATTTTTATTTTGTATATGCTATATTAAGTACATAACAAAGACGACGGTCCGAGTTAGATAGTGCAAGGAAACGATGCTTACCCAGGCATTAACTTGACTCACACGCTGTGGTGGCGCTGTAAGACTTTGGAGACAAAGCATTGCAGTAAAAGTAGAACTAACCATTCTATTGTGAGGTTCCGTGCTGTTTTGAGCCTGATGGGGCATAGTGCGGTTGTTGGTAATCAGTAGTCCAGCCTATCAATAATATAGAGAAAGGTCTGCAACATAATTGCAGGCCTTTTTTTACGACATTATAACCCATTTTAATTAAAAGGATAAATACTTATGTCATAGAGAGAACCTCTAGATGAGGACTTATGCGGACCCACCGCGTAGACCTAGAACGTCAACATAAGGAGAAAAACAATGGGACGTCCACTTAACAAAAGGTACTTTGGTGCTACTGAAGGTTCAGTTGGTACTGAAGGAAATAATCTTACAGTAATGTGTAAAATTGGCGCTAACGCAGCAGTTGGCAACGGTGTGATTTTATCACAAAGATCAGAAACAAAATTTAATTGCCACGATGATCCAGATGGAACATCAGGTAACACAGGTGTATGCACACTTGTAGATAAAGCAATTGGTGCTTTAGGTGCTGATGAAATGATTCTTCAAGGCTTTGTTTCAGGTGCTAGTGCAGTTAACATCAGAAAAGTACATAACCGTACAATGATTGATTTTAATAACAATAGATATACATGGACTGTAGACGACGATTCATCAGCAAACGTATTAGTATTAACAGCCATCTAAGGAGCGGCTGAATGGAACGCATCAATCGCATAGGCGCTGACAAGTATACCATAGAAGTAAATGATTCAGGCGAAATTTTACTTAAAACTGGTTCTGGCGGTAAGGTTAAAGTTACCGGCGATCTAGAAGTTTTAGGTGCTACAACCACTGTTGAATCAACAGAAGTAGCAATTGCTGATAAAACATTTACATTGAATAAAAATGATGCAGGTGGTGATGGCGGAATCACAGACTTAGGTGATGGCTATGACAGACAGGCAGGTATAATTGTTTATCGCGGCAGTGATAGATTTGATGCAAGAATATTTTACGATGAAGAATTAGACACTATTCGTGCAGGTGCTAGACAAACTTCTACAGAAGGTGCTTTTGTTTTCAAGACAGGCAGCGGAGAATATTCAGGTATACACACAAGTAGTATTATTACAGAAGACAATCAGGATTTGTACTTAATTGGTCACGGAACTGGTGTTGTTTCTGTATTTGATAGTACTGATTATCAGAGACAAGTTTGGTTGTATAATGGAGCAACCACAGACATTAACTTTCTTGCTGGACCTATAAATTCAGGCAAAGCAGATACGTTGATAAATGCTCAAGGTGTAGTTGAATATGTTGATAGTTATCATGATAACTTCTTTCAATATAAGATTGAAAAAGATACAGTAACAGTAGATAATCCTAGCGGAACACCTAGTAGAGTAGAAATTTTTGATGCAGACATTGATGGCGGAACTAGTAGAGTAGAAATTGCTGTTGATGAAAGTTTATTTTCTACATTTTATGATACTAGAGTTGAGTTTGGCACACTGAGATTTTTACAAGACCCAGCCGATGTTGGTGTTATTACATCAAACAGTATTGACACTAACATTAGATTAAGAGGAAACGGCTTAGGACAAGTTCAAATTGATGGCTGGCAGAACTTTATGCTAGAATCAGATCCAGCTGATCCTCCTGCAGAAGGTGTAACAATTTATAGTAAAACATTAGGAGACGGTGGTACTGGATTGTTTTTCAAAAACCAAGATGGTACAACTGACGAATTCGTAAGCAGGAATAAAGCCCTGCTGTATAGTATAATTTTTTAAGGAATTGAGATGGCAATAGTAAATGCAAATGTACTAACAACAGATACAACACTAGTCACTGTTCCTGCTGAAAAAAAGTATGCACTAACTACTTTGATTATTTGTAACAACGGAGTAAACGACGGAACTGGCACAAATGATACAAGTGTAGATGTTCACGTAATTCCAGATGGTCAATCGAAATCAGATGCAAATCGTATTTTAAACGACTTACCAATTGATAGTGCTGATACATTTACATTTTCAGCAGAACGATTGATTTTAGAAGAAGGTGACAGAGTTGTATGTGTAGGTGCTTCACCTACTGTATTATCAGCTACATTAAGTTTTTTGGAAGTATAAATGAGTTTTATTAAGAGACAGTCAATACATAGCAGAAAGGTTGGAGATAATACTTTTATCTTAACAGCTGACGGCAATATGGAGATGAACCTCGATGAAGGAAAGTCATTTTCCATAGATGCAAACGTAATTGTTACAGGCGATCAATCAGGACCTAAAACACGAAATGTGTATTATGTCACTGAAGATGGCAATGACAGCAATGACGGTTTAAGCAGTGATAAAAATGGAGCCTTTGCTAGTATTAAACGTGCAGCAGAAGTAGCACCTGAAGGTTCTACAATCATTGTTGCACCAGGTGATTATTATGAAAATAACCCTATTACACTAAGAGATTTTGTGACTGTCTCTGGACAAGGTGAATTACGTAACACAAGAGTATTTCCAAAAAATAACACAGACGATTTGTTCTTTATGGGTAATGGTTGTTACCTATTCCAAATGACATTTAGAGGACTACGCTATCCAGGTTGGTGTGCAAGAATACGTCCAGGCGCACTTGTAACAACATCACCTTATGTACAAAACTGTACTAACATGAATGGACCTTGGTTGAACGATGGTACAGAATTTATTCCTTTTGAAACTGTTCAAATTCCAGGAATTGAACCAAGTGCAAGACCTTTACAAGTTGAAGATTATCCAACACTTCCTGTAGAAAAACAAGTGAATCCAACAGGCGGCGGCGGAGGTATACTTGTTGATGGTGACGAATACGATCCGGCATCACTTGTTTTCAGTTTCGTTGCAGATGCGTTTACACAAATTTCGCAAGGTGGTATTGGCTTCCACATTACAAACTTTGGTTATACACAGATTGTTAGTTGCTTCTCGGTTTTCTGTTCAACAGGATTCTTAACTACCAAAGGTGGCTATCTATCAATTTCAAACTCAGTTAGTGACTTTGGTTTAGAAGGTGTTGTTGCAGATGGATTTTATCCAATTGCTTATACAACTGCCGTTCCTGCACAAGATTATTTTTCAAGTGTTGCTAGTGTTACAATGGATTTTGCAGGATTAGGATACACAGGAACACCTACAGTTACATTTGATCCTCCATTAGGCACAGGCGGCGTAACTGCTACAGGTACAGCACAAGTTGACCTTACAACAGGAACTGTTTCTGCTGTAAGTATTACCAATCCAGGAAATGGATATACAACAATTCCTCAAGTAAGATTTACTGGCGGTGGCGCTAGTGTTGATGCAACAGCAGATGTAAATCTTAGAACAAACGGAACATTATTACTTGATAGTTTAAGAGAAAAACCTGCAACAGGTAGTATTATTAAATTTGAAGATGATCCTCAATATTATTACGTTACAGGCACAGATGTAACAGTAAATCCTTTTACATACAATGTTGAAACTTGTAAGAGAGATGTAAGAAGAATTATTGATGCTGTAACTAGTGATATTGTTTTTGGCACTTACTATCAAAGTACAGCAGCAGCAACAAGTTATTTAAGAAGCACAAGTGCTAAAGTTATTATTGATCAGTTAGCACCTACTGTTTATGGTATTGAAGCAGCAAGAGATGAATTAAAAGCTCTAACTTCAAACTTAGCACTTAAAGAAGAAATAGACCAAAGATTTGCAGTTATAACAGAAACACTTAATGCAGGTGATAGTAGTGTAACTGAATATTTAGGCAGTGACTTTGCAGCAAGTTTAAATGATTTATCAATCATTGATGATGAAGTTATTGAAGCAAAAGATAATATTTTAGCAAACAGAGATTTTATCATTGAAGAAATCACTGCATACATAAATGATCAATTCACAGAACTAAGTTATAATCAAGCTGTGTATGAATCAGAGCTAAGACAACTGTTTACAGAAATGTCTTATTACATACCTACTGGTAGTACTCATAACATTGTAAGACAAGCACAAGAGTTTACATTTAGAACACGTTTCAAAGCAATGTTTATGTCTAGCTTTGATTATATGCAGCAACAGTTTTTAGCATTGACAGAAGTTGCAGATAGTACAGTAGCAACTAATGCTGTAATAGAAACATTCAATACATTGAAAAATGTTGTTGATGACGGTGATAGCTCAGGTATTGTATCAATATTCCCTGCAAGCACAGGGTCAACACAAAACGGTATAGATGCAAAGGATCATTTACAAGCAAATAAAACTTACTTGCTTGCAGAATGGGTAGCATATCTTAACAGTATTAACACAACAATTACATATGATCAAGCAGAATGGGAAGGTTATGTAAGTGACTTTATTGATGCATTATCATATGATATTATGTATGGCGGCAATTCTGCAACTGTTCAAGAAACAACTTTCTTCTTCAACAAAGTTACTTGGTCAAGTTTTACAACTGCTGAGATAACAAGCATAGAAGATACATTTGCAAGATTAAGATTTGTTATACAAAGAGTTATTAGAGGATTAACTGTTACTGCATCAACAGGTAACGTTGAATCGCAAGATTTTTCAAGCGGCAATGCAACTCAAGTTGAAGCAAGCAGAATTGATGGTTTAATTCAAAATGTAGAATTAATTATTAATGAACAGGCATTAACAAATCTTTCTTCAAAAATTTACCCAATTATTGATGATGAGCCAACTGAGCAAGTAGATGCTTCAAATGACATCCAAGGACAAATTGATAATATTATCACTGATACTATTGCATATAACTTGTTGAACAATCCTACACTTACATACAATGTTGAAAAATGTAAACGTGACGTAGGATATTTGATTGATGCAGTTTATAGAGATGCTCAACTAGGTACAAACCATCATAGCATAACAGCAGGCTTGGCTTACAGTAGAGCAAATGTTGCATACTTGAATTCAGAACAAAAGCCTGCAACTTTGATTGCATTAAGATATGCAAAAACAGAAGCAGTTGAAGCAGCAAGTACAAATGCAGCATTCCAAACAACTGTTGGTAATTTGTTTGATGATATTTTTAATATTATTGAATATGATCAATTACCAAGTGAAGGAAACCTATATCCAGAACCAGGGCCAGCAAGTAATGCATTAATTAATGCCCACGACCAATTAGTAGCCAACAGAGCCTTTTTAGCAGCAGACGTTGTTGCATATATCAATGCTAACAACTTTACATATGACCAAGCCAAATGTGAAAGAGATACAGGACTTATCATTGACGGTGCAGGTTATGATGCATTGTTAGGAACAAACTATAATGCAGTAACAAATGGATTAGCATACCAACGTGCAAACAGTGCAAAAGTTATTTCGGATCAGTTAACTGAAACTATTGCTGCACTAAATTATGCAAAAGGTGAAGCAAGCACAGCTACAGCAAGTGATACAGCAACACAAACAGCAGTTGAAGCAAACTTTGACGAAGTAATTGATATTTTACAGAACGGTGTTGTTAGTACAGACACAGCAGCTGATCCATTAACATTCACTAACCCAACTAGTGCAACAGCAGCACAAATTGCAGCAAAAGATCAATTGATAGCAAACAGAGATTTCTTAGCAGCAGAAGCAGTATCTTACATTCAAAACAACTATCAAGACTTTACTTACAATAGATCTAAATGTGAGCGCGATACTGGATTAATTATGGATGCAGTGGCACTAGACATTGCTTTAGGAACAAACTACAACAGTGTTACAGCAGGACTTGCTTACCAAAGAGCAAGTAATGCATACTTACAAGATAATCAAAATATACAAACTTTAGCAGCATTAAATGAATTAAAAGATCAATTGATAACGTTAGGGCTTACAGATGTAGTTGAGCCTCTGTCAAATGCTGCAATTGATGAAATAATTGATATTTTTACAAATGGAGTTATCAGCACAGATACAGCAGCAGATGCTCTAGTATTTCCTACACCAGGAACATTACCTACTACAAACGCAGTAGAAGCAAAAGATCAATTAATTGCAAACAAAAATTTCATTATTGCAGAAATTAATGCTTGGATTGCAGTAAACTTTCCTTCATTAGTTTATGATACATTGAAATGCGAAAGAGATGTTGGATACATTATTGATGCGGTATGTCACGATATTTTATACGGTGGCAACAGTGCAACTATAACAGTAGCAAATAGTTACTTTGTTGACGGTGTAAGTCAATTAGGATCACCAAGTGAAGAAGCAGCAACACACGCTGCATATGGAAGACTAAAAGATATAATTGGCGACATTGTTATGGAATTGCCAATTGTTAAAAGCACAGGAAACACTGCATTCCAAGATACAACTGGTACTCCTGCAAGTTCAACAGAATCAGATGATGCCGAAGGTTTAGTAGATATTATTGAAACTGTAATACGTGAAGGCAACCTTGATAGCGTACCAGCAACACAACTGCCAAATATTACTTGGGCAAGCGATGAATTACAACAAGGCTACAATACTATTAAAGCAAACAAAGATCTTGTAGCAGAAAACATTGTAATCTTTATTGCTAATAACTTCCAATCATTTGACTACGACGAAGCTAAATGTCGTAGAGATGTAGGAATCATGGTAGAAGCAGTTGCTTATGACGGTGCTATTGGTACAAACTATAATAGTGTAACTGCAGGACTTGCATATCAAAGAGCTAACAGTGGATATGTTCTAAGCGATCAAAATTTACAAACTATTAAGGCGATCGAGTATTTAAGAGATTATATTGATACTGAATATTTTAGACTGTCTAGTTTGTTTAGAACAAGAGTAAAAGCAGGTTTTAACGAGATTATTGATATCATTGAGAACGGCACAGTAAGCACCGATGATGCAGCCGATGCAATAGTATATCCAGATAGTGGTATTAATGCAAACTATCCAATCGGTGTAACTCAACTACAAAACAACAGAGAATTCTTAGCAGCTGAAACCACAGCATATGTGACAAATAACTTCCCATCATTGGTTTTTGATTCGGATAAGTGTGCAAGAGATGTTAAGTATATTGTAGATGCTATTAGTTACGATATTATGTACACAGGTAACTTGGCAACAAAACAAGCCGCAGAAAGTTACTATGTAGGTACTACAAGTCAGTTAGGTGCAGGACAAAAAGCTGCAACTGTTGCAGCATACCAAGAACTTGCAAATCTACTATCTGACGTTGTACAAGACATACCACACGGTACATTAGAACAAGCAACAGTAACTCAAGATATTACTGGCGGCGATGCTGGTCCAGTTGTAGCAGGCATTGCAGATAACTTGATTCAGTATGTTGAAGATGTAATTAACTCAGAAAGTATTTCGGTACTACCAGCAGACAATGATACAGATCTTAGCTGGACAAGTGTACAATTACAAGAAGATTTTACTTTGTTAACTACTCAAACAGAAGAACTACAAAATCTTGTAATAGATTACATTAACTTTAGATTTACAAGAACATTTGAATTCAACGCAACAAAATGTAACAGAGATACAAAGTATATTGTGGATGCACTAACATACGATATACTATATGGTGGCAATGCTGCAACCTACTCTGCTGCACAAAGTTACTATGTTGGTACAGCAAGTCAGGTAAGTGGACAACAAACTGAGACAGCTAATGCACTTGCTTGGGTGAAAACCTTGTTAGGTAGTGTTTTACTTGATACTGTGTACTCTGATCCAGAACAAACAGTTGAAACACAAGACACAACTGCTGGTGCAGCAAGTGCTACAGAAGTAACAAGAGCAGAAACATTGTTGCAAATCATCCAAGATGTTATCGAAAATGGCACAGATAACTTGCCAAGCACTGTAACTTATCCAGACACAACTTGGGCAAGTGCAGGTGCTCAAACTGCAATTGATAATTTACAATCACAGAAACAAACAATCGTCGATGGTACAATTAACTTACTAGAAACAACTTATAATGCGTTTAACTATAACGAAGCAAAATGCTTAGAAGACACTGGTCAAATCATTGATGCTGTGGTATATGACTTGTTATACACAGGTAACATTGCTACCTTGATTGCAACTAGAGCATACTTCTTAGGAACAGCCAATTATCTACCAGATGAGCAAAAAGATCAAACTGTGGCAGCGTATGCACACTTGCAAGACATTGCAGTGAAGTGTGTCGAAGGTATTGCTGTAACACCACAAGTTGGTAACAGTGAATCACAAGTACTAAGCGGAAGCTATGGCACTAGCGTAGAAAGTACAACAGCAAATGATTTGATTGAAATTGTAAAAAGTGCAGTTGATAATCAAACACTTGTAGGAACTCCAAGCGAAGTTGAACATGATTACAGTTGGTTGCCTTCTACAATTAGAACAGCAGGTGCAGCATTATTATCAGAAAAAGCAAATATTCAAAACGATACTATTACATATATCAACAATACAATACTTGGATTTGATTACAACATAGACAAGTGTGCGAGAGACACTGGATATATTATTGATGCAGTAGTGTATGATGTTATGTATGGTGGTAATAAGCAATCACGTAGAGCAGGTGAAGCATACTATAGTGGTGCTATATTGAACAATTTGACAAACACCGACTATGCAAACCAAAGTGATATCACTGCTTACACATATTTC
>Ga0255781_10002879_pt1 | contig 13572 bp, 7 predicted proteins | sample 101ome_21_FD_179979 | JGI IMG/M metagenome (GOLD analysis project Ga0255781, IMG submission 179979) | Coastal salt marsh microbial communities from the Groves Creek Marsh, Skidaway Island, Georgia - 101413BT metaG (version 2) | ecosystem: Environmental > Aquatic > Marine > Intertidal zone > Salt...
GCCTGGGATAACTAATTTTACACCAGCTTCTTCCGTCTTCGCTGCTAGTGCTTTCATAAATTCTTCTTTTGATGCCGTTTTTAAGAAAGTAGCATCAAACTCATTTACCATCCATTTTGGTAAAAACCAAGCTTCAGGAAGATTTTTGTATTTCTTTTTCCCCGTTATTAAATTATCAAATAGCTCGGTGTACATGTCCACGGCTGGTACAACATGCTCAAAATGATAACCTAGTTTTTCGTTGCTATTATCATATACAAATCCACCTAATTTAACAGCGGCTTTAAAACCATCAGCAATACCAGACACACTAAGTATTTTTTTGAAATTTTTTAAAGCTTCAAATTTAGCTTTGCCAGTTTTTTGGTTTTCTAAGTAAGCATGAAATGCCATTGCCATTGCATTATGATAAGCAAGTCGTATAACATCATTTTCTTTATCAAATACATTTTGAACAGTATTTTCAAATTTTTCCTCACTTAAACCTCTATAGTATTTTTTAATGTCGCCTGTTTTAGTAGTATTTAAAAAGGCACCCTTTTTAGCTATTTTTCGTCCTGTTTTTGGGCTTATTCTAAATTTACCATCTTTGTCTTTCTTATAAAAAACATCTTCGAAGGCTTTTATGGCATTATTAAGATATTCCGGATATGTATCAAGGCTTTTTTCAAATTGGCTATTTATATCTGGTTCTAACTCTTTAATTGCATCTATAGAAATAGGATCTCCATTTTCATTAACAACTGCTCTTGACGGCCTAGTAAAATCCATGTTTTTAGCAGTATACATATAATGCTCGCCTATCATTGCTTTAAATACGCCTGTTAAGCCATAGGCTTGCAATTGAGGCGGTATAAATGCAGATAAATCTTCAGCAAAAGCTTTATATTCTTTTAAAAATTTTTCAGAAAATCTATAATAACCTTTTTTTGAAATACCGTATTTTGTGCTTTCTTTTTCTAATAAGGCTATTTGCTCGTCCGTTAACCCTAAATTCTTTAATTTTCTTTTACGCTCTTTAATATTATCAGAATGTATTTTAGCGTATTCTTTTCTATCTCGTTCTTCTTGCTCAATATTTCTTTTCTTTTGAGCAATTTCTTCGTCTAATTCTATAGAAAGCTGGAATTCAGATCTACCAGCGCCAATATCAACAATTACATTTCTACTCGCTTGTTGCTTTTCAAGTTCTTGTCTAATGGCGGTATTTGTCATTAGCTTACCTACCAGTCTGGCTAAAGCAAATAATGCTTGTGCTCTAGGATCTTGACCTCCAAAAGGTATTTTTGTACCATCAGGTTTAATACCAAATGCTTCAAAAAATTCTTCTTTTGTTATATCTTCTAATTTTGAAAAAGGATATAATCCTTGGTCTTGTTTTAACCTAGGGTTTTTAATATAAAAAGCATCTAAAAGCTTTCTAGGCAATCCAGTGCCGGTACCTATTAATTTTTCAGAGGCGGCTTCTAATACTGCACCTTCAGGTAATAGCTTAATTAATTTATCTACATGCTCAATAACAAAATCTTGCATGGCTATTACTTGGCCTGTTGTTATATTGGTTTTTGGATTAACTAATTTTGCTGCAGGTATACCAACAGCTCTTTCAGTTATTTGAGGTACTTTATCTTCAAGATTTTTAAAAGTAACATCAGTTATTTTATCAATACCAGCTAACGCTTCTGCTACTTGAAATCTGTATTCTGATTTAGACTCTTCATCTAAGAAATCAAGAGGATTGATAAGATTGCCTTGAGCATCAGCTTCTACATCAGCAACATCAAAATCAAACTCATCGGCTTGATCAAAATCAGAAGCCATTTCATAGCTATCATCTGCAGCAAACTGTCTTCCAGAATCAATATCTTCTTCAAAAGTTTGAGTAGTTACTTTACCTTCTTTGAGTACTTGTTTTACTTTATTAGATATCTGCGAATTAATCCAGCCCTCTAAACTGTCATTCTTCGAAGGGTCAAAGTTTCTTATATGCTGAATCATTTTGTTCATGAATTCAGACTTAAAATCTTCAGGTAAAAACCCTGGAAGATCGCGAAGCATAGTAGTTTTGCTCTTATCAAACGGCTTGGCCATTTGTACTTCTGCTATTTTATCAAAGTAATCTTCAAAATATAAATTAGCAATAACCTCATCAGCACCGCTTGCTTTCCATTCTTCTAAAGAGTTTGTAGTTACAAAAGAATTTACATCAACTTTAGACAATTGAATTTTAGGTTTTGATGCTCTAACATCTGCAGCTCTGTTGATAGCATCTAATGTTGCTTGATTTAATTCACCTTTAGAAACACTCTTTTGGTATTCTTTCATGAATTGATAAACCTGCTTACCATTTTCAAACCCTACTTGTTTGAAACCTAATGGTCTAAGTATTTTGGTTACAATAAAATCGCCAATCTTATTAAATAAACCTTCGTTGAATTTAATTTGATTTTTAGCTACTAAATCTGAAAAAACAGTTAGTGTTTCATTGTTGATAGCGTCGGGCTTGTAACCTCTTCTTTGTAGTTCGTTATCTAATAAAGATAAATCACTATTTGATAATTGGCTTCTAAAACTACTAATAATACCTCCCAGCTTGTCCTGGCTAACCTTAGTATTTATAATACCATGTAGCACCTCGTGAGCGCCTACATTGATTTGTCCTGTTTTAGCAGCTACTTGTTTATTAATATATATTTTACCGCCATAAGCAATACCGCCTATGAGGTCAAGCGCATTAACTTCTTTATCGCCAATTTTAATTTTTCTTTTAAGAATATTAGCTTCAAGGTCTTTAAGAGATTCTTTATCGCCCATAAAGTCTTTAAATAGCTTTTTACGCATTGTATCAGTGCTATCAAAAGATTCTACATCTAGCATACCTCTTGTTTGCTCCATAGCCCTTTGCGCAAATGCAGTTGTATCAGCAACTCTTCTTTGGCTAAATATAACTTTAAGCTCTTCGGCTTTGGCTTCTATTTCTTTTCTTTGCTCCTGAACAAGCTTAGTCGGTCTACCTTTTCCAGGTCTATTTTCAGCTTGAATAGTTTTAATTTCTTCTTCTACTTCAGCCCTGCGTTCTTGGGCAGATAAAGTTTTATTACTCGCAAGTGTATCTCTTTCAAATTCTAATTCTGCAATACGAGTTCTAGCTGCGTCGTCTGTAATATTTTTATCTATTAATATTTTTTTTCTAGCAATGCCTTCTTTTTTTACTAGCTTATCTCTTAATAAATTATCGTTTTCTACTGTTATATTAACCCTAGATAAATCCATGCCATCGTTGTCATCAATAAATTTGTTGACTTCGGCTCTAGACATTTCTTTACCATCAATTTTATATTTAGGTGATTTTGTTAAATTTCTAGCTGTTTGTACTTGTCCTCCTATTGCTGTAGGACTCACTCCAAATACTTCAAGTACAGCTTCTTTAAAATCAAGTTCATCGCCAGCTGCTTTCTGAGCAGCAAGTTCACCTGTAAACTCTCCTGTAGTAGTTATAAGACCTTCTGCTGTTCCCGCCGCTACAGCACCCGCTTTTTTACTTACACCTTTAGCCAATGCTTTTTTACTAATAGCACCAGCTACTTTACTACCGCCGCCAGCAGCTACTAAATCAAATGCAGCAATCGTACCAGCTCTTGTAGCCGCCCTATTTCTTGCGCGTGTTAAAAGCTCTTCATCTTTAAATGCTTCTTGTATATCTTCAACAGTATAATCTTCTGGTAAAGATTCTCTTATAGTTTCACCAAAAGCTGCAAATAATTCAACAGAAGCGCCTAGCCCAGCCATAGCTCCTTTAATTGCGCCGCCGGCTCCACCAATAGCCGTACCAATGCCTGGTGCTACAGAACCTAATGCTGCACCTGCTCCTGCCGCGGTAGCTGCTCCAGCAGCACCTAACCCAATATTTTCTTTTGAAAACATCATAGCAAAACTTCTTGCTCCGTATAATAATGCAGCTTGAGGGTTTCTTATAGTTGCGCCTACAGCTCCTGCAAACCAGTCAGGTACTATACCTGTGTTGGCAGTAGATATTGCGTCAAAGTCTTTCTCCCATTGTTCTTCTCCTTCTGTTAAGCCAGATGCATCTTGCTTTTGCCAAAGATCTAATAATTTTTGAGCATCTTCATCGCTTATATTTTCAGCATATTTATCAGAAAAAATAGCTTTAGATAGGTAATCGTCTAAATCAGCTTGTATTTGACCTCCGGACCACGCTGTAGCCATTTGTTGAAAGAAATTATCTTTCTTTTCTTCAGCATCAGGATATTGGGCTAAAAATTTATCTGTTAGATTTTCTGGTATTTCATAAGTGTCATCACCTACTTTATATTTTTTAGTACGTGATACCGATGAAGTACTTTCCGATTTGGATTCCATACCGGGCGCTGCAGTTTCTTCCACAGGCGCACCCGAAACCTGCGGTTGTGTCTTTCCCGCTTCTTCGTTTAAAACTGCATTTGGATATGCGGATAAAAACTCTTGGACTTTGTCCTCGGGAATATTATAAATATCTTCTCCTACTTTATAAACAGGCATACTATATTATTTTTAATTTACTTTATACTGCGAAAAATCAGTAGTAATTTCAGTTTCTTGCTGGGTCTGTTCAGGCTGCTGTAATTGTAAACCAAATTCTTTTGCTAAATCTTCAACAGTTATTTTTGACTCTACTGAACCTTCAACATTTTCTTCAAATGTTATTTCGCCCGTTTCCTTTTTTTTCATGATGTACTCTTTCTTTTCAACATCATTACTTCCTTTATATTTGAAAACAAAATCTTCACCTGGTTTTAAATTGACAATGTTTCTAAAAGCAATTTCTCTATCCTGAGCATTTAATCCAGTTCTTTTTTCAAGAGGATCTACTGTTTTAACTTTAGCAGCAGCAGCTTCAGCAGCTTTACGCTCGCGTTCTTGCTGTTCTTTTTGCGCTTGTTTAATACCATCAATTTCTGCAGAATCATCCTCTATTCTTGATTGTATATATTCTAATATTACGCCATCAGCAGCTTCTCTTAAGTTATCATTATCAATAATATCCATATAAGAATAATCAACTTTACCCTCTTCTTGGTTTTTTAATTCTGATTGTGCTAATTCAAAAAGATATGCTCTTTGCGAAGGGTCATTTATTTGCGCAAATATATTGTTTGCAGAACGCGCTAATTTGTTTTTCATAGAAGTAGCTTCGCCTGCTTTTCTTACGTGATCATCAACTTGTTTTACAGCGTCTTTAATTCCAGCTTCAAAAACATCATAAACTTGGCTTCTGCCTTGGTAGTTAATTGCGCCATCAGGAATTTTATCTACAGAAAGAAAAGATTTTTTACCGTCTTTAATATAACTAAAGCCCATTTGCCCATTTACTTTTTCAAGTGAGATTTGGTTATCAATATCTGGTTTATTTTCAATAAAATCTAAAAATTCCTGGTTATTTTCAAATTGTCCTGGAAGTATTTCATTAAAATCAATTTGTAATGCAGCATCTGTTTTTTGCACAATTGTACCAATATTAGATTGTAATTCATCTAACATGTCTTGTTGTTCAGATTGTGTACCGGAAGCAAAACGATTATTAGCAATATAATCTTCCTCGACCATACTTTTTATAGCGTCAGCTTTTTGCTTACCATATCTTTTTACCCATTCAGGATAGTCTAAGCTTTGCTTAAGTCGAGCATTAGAAGCATCGTATTTTTCTGCACGCTTTTTTCTTTCTTCTGCTTTACGCTCTATTTCAGCTTTGTATGGCGCTACGCTTTTTTCAAACGCTTCCATAAAAGCATTTGGATTAGCTATATATATTTCACCAGGGTTTCTATAACTCATTTTATTATTCTTTAATATTATTGACCTTTATTAGCACTATATACACTTGCACCAAGACCTGCTAAAGAACCAAATGCACTACCAAAAGCAGAAGATTTTGCTTGTTGGTATTGAGCGGCTTGATTTGCTGATCTATCAGACATAGCTTGTAATCTATCAAGTTTTTGCATTTCACGTTGTTCACGCACACCAAACATGAATTCTTGGCCAGCTACATCTGCTTGTTGTAATCTTGTAGCTTCTTGCATTTGCATTTGCTGCATTTGTTGTTCACCTTGTGCTCTTAATCTAGCGTTTTCGGCTTCTTGCATTTCAATGCTTGATGCAATATCTTGTTTACTTCTTGAAGCCGCTTGAGCAAGCGCAGTAGCGCCACCAGCACCGGCACCTGTAGCTCTAAGAGTATCAAGTGTTGCTGCTAATGAAATATCTTGTTCTGTTGCTTGCATTTCGGCCGCTTTTGTTGCAACCTGTAAATTAGCAAAAGGATTTGAAATCATTGAGCTTAAATCTTTAATACCAGAATAAGGATCAATAATAGCTTGTCTATTTCTTTCGGCAGCCGCTAATTGTCTGTCAAAGCCTCTTTGTTGTCTTTGAGCGGCTCTTTGTTTTTTACCCGCTCCTAAACCTGTAATTATATTGCCAAGTGCTCCGGCAATTCCAAGAGCTATACCTATCATATTAGTATGTATTTATATTATAGTTAGTTGATACTGAAAATAATTCGTTATTGGTAGATGAATTAGTTAAAGTAACATTTAAAAAGTATCCTTTCAATCCAGATATATCACCGCCAAAAATAACTTCATTTTCTTTTGCTGGTGTAGCATTAATTATGTTTGCTGAATATTTACCATCAAACTTCTTAAAGCTATTTACAAAAATAGCAGTATCATTATCTTGATAAGCATTATTAAACGCATCAATAGCAACACCTGTATCTAAATCAGATGCTATACTTGTTATATCCCACGTTTCAGCGCCTTCGTAATTAATTGTATAGAAATTTTTATTTACAGAAGGGTTTTCATTAATAATAATACTAATGCTTGCTTCAATTGCATCGCCGCCATAAAAAGTATTAGAGCTAGCATCGTGTTGTTTGTATAACAATCCATTATGGAATGTATAAAAATCACCGTCTATGCTACCTCCGAATTTTGGATAATAATCATAAAAAGAAACCCAGCCGTTTGCGCTTTCATCAAAAGCTAGCGTAGGCCCCTCAAGAACGCCGCTTCCATTTGGGGTTTGATAAGACAATATATAATTTCTTTTTTCAATATCCCAAGCGCCGTGAATTTGTTTGATTGTAGACGGTTTTAGTTCTTTTAAGAAATAAGATCGCATACCATAATTAGATATTTCAGTAATACCATCTCTTGATAATCTTAAAACAGCTCCTTTTGGTTTATCTACAAAATATTTTCTACCTGCATAATAAGCAAAGCTTTCAGGGTTTTTGCCTATACCATAGTTACCATTGTACGATACCGTCTGCCCAAATACTTGATTTGCCGCAGTAACTTGCGGTGAACCTTCAGCTGTATAAATAATATCTTTATCAATAGCAATCCAGCTTACTTTTTCTTCTTGAAAGACATTTAGATTAGTATCTTCAGCATAAAGCTTTTGAATACTTCCGTCCTGTGAATCAAGTGCTTTTGTAATATTTTGGCCAATTGAAAATTGATTAATATTATTTACACCTGTTTTACTATTAAATATACCGGAATGTATTAATGCATTAGGCCTTTCTTCTTTACCAGAGAATTCAGCTGTAGCATGAGCACGAACACCTAAATCAACAGAAGCGTCATTAAATCCGCCTTTAATTCTAGACTCTTCAACATGAAATTCAACCACATTAGAATCATTCTTGCCTTTTAATATAAACGTATTATAGTATTGTATATCTAATAAATATGCCATGCTTTATATTTTAAAATCCACAGTTATACGGTGTTATTTGCCAATATCCAGTGTTGTTTGTATTATTAGAATACCATAAACCAACTATTCCATTTCTAGTATCCTTATACCATCCACTAGCTGCATACTTAGTAAATCCAGAAGTTCCATATAAAGGTTTTGGATCCGTTGTGTTCATTGGATCATCATTTTCAGCATATATAGTAGCAACAGTACTCCATGGACCGCTTATATATTGATTACATGCATTGCCTGCACTACTAAATGATGAAGACAACGCGTATTCAAAAATATTCTGTAGCTCAGAATAGCTGCCACTTGTAACAATATTAAAAGTGCATGATGCTGTTGCAGTTTGCCCGTTATCAGATGCGGTTATTGTTACTGTATTAGATCCGGCTGATAAATTATTTGTATTTGATACCTGTATATAGCCGGTTCCATTATTATTGTCAACTATTGAAAATGCACTTAATGGATCAGAAAACAATAATGAAACGCCAGAATAACCAAGAACAGAACCATTAGTATACGTAAATGTTACTAAACTAGTTCCGGACGCCTGGGTGTCTAAAACTGTATATGATGTATTTGATAATACAACAGTAGGCGCTGCATTTGTGATATCAAATGTTATTGTTTTTTGTATACCGGTTAATCCTGAAAAAGACCCGGTTATGCTTATATCAACAGGGTCTGTACCGTAAGTAAAAGTTGTTTTTGTTACTAATTGATATTTACTTATGTCTTGATTATATACTAATTCAAAATCATTACTTGATGCGTCTAGTTCAAAAGTAACACCTTGTACTAATTCAGTCAAAGGGCTTGTTGATGAAAAGCCATGTAATGTTGCAACAACCGTGCCAGATAAAGTTGATTCGCTAATTTCTATTAGCTCATTATTATTTTGTAAAGTAGGCGTGTTTGATTCGCTTGTGCTCCACGTTACCAATGATGGGCCATTTTGAATTGAAGTATTTAAATCTGAAACTTTACCAGTTGATGCTGTTTCATAATATATATCTAATGCAGAAATAAACGGCTCTGTTTCAAATATTGCTAATCTATTTCTAAACACAGTATTCTGAACACCTATATTAGAGCCTAATCTAGCTAATAAAGGAGATTCAGAATAGTTATACATTCCAGATGTAAGTGTACTAAAGTATTCTCCAAAATCAGCGCCTTTAGCAATTCCGGTAACAGAAATTAAATCGCCATCATTATTTTCAGAACCTGTTGACGTATTTATTACTTTAGGATATAATCTTGTTTTTGAATCTACAATTGTATCATTTTCAACAAAAGAGTTTGTAGAATCACGAGGTACTTTATTTACATTGTCTTTAATAAGCTCTATATAAGACTTATTTTCAGTGTCAAGACCTCTATCAATTACACCGCTAGTATATACGTTATAATATTCTTGCTCCGGTTGCTTTACAACTATTTTATATGAATACCATCCAAGAGGATTATAATTAGGATCATTTGGATCGCCGTTATAAGCATTTGGTATTTCGCTTGTAAATAAAACTTTTAAAGAATTACCTACAAAATTTGTACTATCAAATGTAGATGACTTTGCAGGCACGTATACCGTAGCATTATTTGATAAATAAACAGGTGTGCTTCTGCCATATATATCACTTAGAATAATACCAACAGTATATAATCTTCTTTGTTTTAAAGAGTGATTTTCTAATTCATCAATATATTGTGCTGAAGTGTCTTTGTCACCAAAAAATACACTGTAATTTATTTCTGGTAAATCATACTTTGTTCCTAAAGAAATATTACCGTATACTAATCTATTTGAAACAATTTCCTGTGCCTGAGCAGTAATAGGCATGTTATCATAAACACGTATTAGCTGATCTTCAGGAAGCGTTGATTTTGGTACCGTTGATTTGTATTCATACACCAATGTACCATTACTAACATCAGCTATTTTTTTAGTATCCACAATTCTGATTGCAGGAGAGTCTGATTCTTTGTAAAGTATTTCTATTAAAGTAATTCCTTTATCAGCAGGTACATCAACATTAAGCTTCACATAGTTAATACCATTAACCATTCCCGAAAAAATAGAATCACCAAATAGTTCTTTTTCGTCTTCAGAAAAAACAGTATTAGCGGCTATAGTATTTATTTCTGCGTCTTTTGGTCTAAATGCAATATTTGAAAACGGCGATATTGTTGAATATTCATTGTCTTCAAATTTATATCTATAAGCAAAACGAACAAACTTTTGTTCAATTTGTCTTGATGATATATTTGCATCATTTGCCATCTCTGCAATAACAGGAGGTAAATAAGGGGAATATTTTACAACAGATATACTTTCTTCTGTTTGATAGTAGTTAGGCGTTCTAGCCTTGCTTATATTAATCCTACGAGGCTGATTTAAATTGTCTGTCCAGTATAAAAAGCCTTCAAGAACATTAATGCCGGTAATAATATAGTCTTTGCTAAATAAAAGCCAATTACCTTGTATTAAAGCGGTTTCAGTGCTTGTGGTTACATTATATTCATAAACACCGCATTTACCAGCATTATCAGTTATAAAATAATATATGCTATTTGTTTGATCATCAAAAAATGATCCGATAACTTCAGCTGTATTATCAAAATAAGTGTTTGATGTTAATACTGAATTACCTTTTATTTTTCTTAATGTACCTACATCGCCAGATAGATTAGCGGTATCTGTAGTTATTTCTACATTTTTCGCGTCTCGATATTCGCCTTCAGGCACTAATCGGTCATCAAGGCTTTTATTCATCTTCCCCGCAAGGAAGGTGTGCTTAATTTCCGGCATTTAATTAATGTTTAATATGTTTAGATTTACCACGCATAACTTGAGTCATTTCATTTAGCTTAAGATCATATAATCTAAGCTTTGCATTTCGCATGGCTGCTCTTCGCTCTTTTTTAAATCTATTTACGATGTATTCTGGAACTTGTGCCATTGTAGAAAGTATTGCATGAGCAATATGCTTATAAATTGCTTCTTCTGCTAATTTATGCACTTTCATTTCTTCATCTGTACCAAGCCCGTCAGATATATATTTTATAGTGATTAATCTTCCAGCTAGATTGCTTGTAAAGTTGATTGTTCCTTTATTTTCATCAATGATAAAGAAACCGTTTTCGTTCATTAATTCTGGATCAGCGCCGTATCTTGTTCTTGTTTCTAATAATATTTGATCAGAATAATCTTTATCATAAAATAATTCATCATCATATTGACCTAAAATATTTTTTGGATTAAGATTTTTAAATCTTTCATCTGTCAATGCTGATGTTGTTGCTAAGTTATCTTGATCGTCATATTGGTAGTTGAACTCGTCGTCTTGTAGTATTGCCTCTGAAGGCTTAGAAGTTATACGCCCTTTTGGAATAGGGTGCTCAATACCGTAATTGTCTACAAAAGAAATTGCAACATAATTTACAAAATCTTGCGGCATAGGTATTGATAAGCTTGAACCAACCTCAACTTCTTGTATTTTTTCAACACGAGCTACATCATAAGAAAACTCTTGAATAGCTCTTTTTGCGTGAAATATAACGTCTCTTCTTTTTGCTCTATTAATAATCTTACCGTCACCAATATAAGCAACCATAAAATTATTTATAATATCTGCTAGTGTTGTATATCTATAATCACCATATTTTTTGTCTTTTATGGTAACTACAATTTGTGCATCGTCGGCAGGAGGAGCGTTAAAGGTTAATGTAGGGTTTACGTATGTATAACTAGACTCAGGTATTAATATGTCATTTATATAAACAAAAATATCCGCTATGCTTGTTGGCTGCGGAGACAAGTTTACAGTAAATATAGTGGTGCTTCCATCACCAACAAAATTTTGACTACCGGCGTAGTAATTAAACGCATTGTCAGTTATTAATCCCATCTATTAAGAATTTTCTTGATTTATATTGCTTACTTCTTGTTGTTGGGCTACTTGAATAACCGTAGGGTCTTTAATTATAACTCCAGCTAATGCTAATACTTTTATTACTAAATCAGTTTCGTCAGATTCATGTATTTCAAAATTCTGAGAATTTGCAGCGTCATAAACGTATGAACCGCCGTTTCCTAAAGTAAACGCCCAAACCGGATCTTCCGGTCTTCTAATATAATCTATCACGCATTGCGACAAAGTATTAGGCAATACATTGAATTGTTGATTATCAAAATAATATACAGGAAATTCAGCTGTTGGTTGTGTTAATTTTGAAGAAGCTAAATAAACATATTCAGACTTTTTAACTTTTTCAATTTCAGTTAATCTGTCTGCTTTAACTAGCTGTACTGTTCTGTATAAATCTGCAGGTGCTGAAAATACCCCGCCCACAATTGATTGGGTAGCGCTTTCAGCAAACAAATCTATTTTTTCTTCAATGTTATCAGCAATATCCCCGTATTCGCTATTAACACCTTGTATATTTCTTTTGGTTAGCTGTCTGTTATAATCATAAAAAGACTTTTCAAACAAGTCCAATTGGGCCTGTCTGGCAAGTCTATTAAACTGGTCTGGAGTCAAATAGCCGCGTTGTTCTTTGTTAAGAATAGATAAAACTACTCTATAAACTTTGTTTACGTTTATAGCCATTTGTTATTATTAATTAAATCTGCTCTTAAGCTCTTCTGGATTTCTAAAACCGCTTTCTGTATTTTTTTCTCTAGACCCAACACCTGGAAGGCTATACCCGGTTAGTTTAGCACCTGTGTTCAAATTAACAGGCTTACCCATTGGCTTTCTTTTTGCAGTTACTACAACTTCATCTAAATTACCGTAATTACCCGCAGCGCGTGATGTCCCAACATTTCCAGCTTTTTGCCCAAATCTTTGATTTAATCTACGCTCTCTTTTTTTCAATCTGAGCGCCTTGCTTTGAAGTCTTGCTTTTTTACTGTCAGAAGCACCGTCCATTTTGTCAATTTGTTTCTGACCGCGGCGTCTTACATTTTTAATTTTTTGCTGACCTTTCATTTCAGCTTTTTTCTCTTTTTTAGATTTTTCGTAAGCCATAGTTGTAAAAAAATGGAGGCCCGAAGGCCCCCGGGTTATATGTTTATTTTAGTTTCTTTTCGATAGTTTGATAAACTTCGACACCCTCATCGGTTTTAAACCACGATGCTAATGCTGAATACGGATTTTCATCAAATGGTACGGTCATTAACTTTCTACCATTGCTAGCCCAAGAAAAAGTTCTTTGGTCACCAGCTAGTTTAATAATTCCATTTTCTACAGCTTTAATACCAACATTACGTACTTGAATGTTTTCATCATTAGCCAATTCTAAGAACAATTGCGGGTCTCGCTTAGCAAATACTAATAAATCTCTTTTTAACTCACTAGAAGTCATCTGAGATACCTTAGAACCTACATTAACGCGCACAATTGCTTCAGCATGTTCAATGTCCAAGTTTTGAGCAGCCATTAATGCATCAATCTCCATTTGAATAATATCTAATTCATCTGCAGCTTCTTCTTCAGCATTAAATTCTGCATATTTTTTGTTTAGGTCTGGATGATACAGTGATAACAACTTTTGTAAAGTTTGTTTTTCACGTGGTACAAATAAAGTTCCATCTCTAAATATAATGTGGCCAAGTCTTGCTTCACCTTTAAATTCATCTACAAATACTGATTGTTGATTTGTTGTGAATTTTAATTCTCTTTCAAATCCTTTTTCTTCGTCAAACCAAAAAATTCCTTTGCTTCTTAGTTTGTGTACAATAGGCGATTTGTTTCCTAATAAATAATAGTTTCTGTCTTTAATCTCCCA
>Ga0255781_10002881_pt1 | contig 13568 bp, 10 predicted proteins | sample 101ome_21_FD_179979 | JGI IMG/M metagenome (GOLD analysis project Ga0255781, IMG submission 179979) | Coastal salt marsh microbial communities from the Groves Creek Marsh, Skidaway Island, Georgia - 101413BT metaG (version 2) | ecosystem: Environmental > Aquatic > Marine > Intertidal zone >...
AATGACCGATCCGGCCACGCATATGCGATCAGCGGTGGCGGCATAGGGCAGGTGATCCGCCGGACAGGCCGAGGGGGGCTTTGGATATCTGGGAAAATGGAGCTTTCGCATGAGAACAAATGTAGAACATTTAACTTTTATGACAAGTTGTAAATTTTCGCTCTCGCAAAATGGCGCTACAATGCGTATCAGCATGATTCAACAAAGCGAAGTGTTTAAGGCAGGCTGCAAATGGCAAAGATAACATATATTGAACATAACGGCACAGAACATAGCGTAGAGGTGGCCAATGGGCTCACCGTGATGGAAGGCGCGCGGGATAATAATATTGCTGGAATTGAAGCCGATTGCGGTGGCGCATGCGCCTGTTCAACCTGCCATGTTTACATCGATCCTGCATGGGTCGAAAAGCTGCCAATGCGTGAGGCGATGGAAGAGGATATGCTCGATTTCGCCTATGAGCCCGATCCCGTACGCTCGCGCCTGACCTGCCAGTTAAAAGTGACGGATGCGCTTGACGGATTGATTGTGCAGATGCCCGAAAAGCAAATTTAAGCAATCATTAAGTTCTAAGCATCCTTAAAAAAACCCCGATCGGGCGCTTACAGGGCCCGCCATCCGATATCAGTGCGGTGGAAGCCCTCTGGCCAATCAACCTTTTCCAGCAGCTGATAGGCGCGGCTTTGTGCCGCGCTCAGCGTTTCTGCGCGCGCGGTGACGTTTAAAACCCGCCCCCCATTTGCGCGCAGCGTTGTGCCGTCTTGTTTCGTGCCGGCATGAAACACCATCTGTTTGGAATCAAAAGCCATATCGTCCAAGCCTTTTATCTCGCTGCCCTTTTGATAGGCGCCCGGATAGCCCTGGCTTGCCAATACCACGGTGAGCGCGTGATCATCCGCCCAATTTATTTTGGCGGTGTTCAGTTGACCCTGCGCCGTTGCCAGCATCAGATCAAGCGCTTGCGCACCAAGACGCATCATCAGCACTTGGCACTCGGGATCGCCAAATCGGACGTTATATTCCACAAGCCGGGGCTGCCCGTCTTTGATCATCAGCCCTGCATAAAGCACGCCTTGATAAGGTATACCGCGCCGGCGCATTTCGGCCATCGTGGGGCGGATAATCTCATGCAATGCTTTCTCAGCAATCTCCTGTGTCAGCACCGGCGCTGGCGAGTAGGCCCCCATGCCGCCGGTATTAGGGCCGCTATCGCCATCGCCCACGCGCTTGTGATCTTGCGCGCTGCCCATCGGCAACACAGTCTCGCCATCGCAGAGCACAAAAAAAGAGGCTTCCTCTCCTTCCATGAACTCTTCAATCACGACTTCTGCGCCTGCGCTGCCAAATTCGCCCGCGAACATGTCATCCACGGCGGAATAGGCTGTTTGGATATCTTCGGCGATAATCACGCCTTTGCCTGCGGCCAGGCCATCGGCCTTTACCACGATTGGTGCCCCTTGCGTGGCGATATATGTTTTCGCGCTTTGCGCATCGTTAAAATGCCCATAGGCTGCGGTTGGCGCTTTGGCGGCATCACAAATTTGTTTGGTGAAGTTTTTGCTCGATTCCAGCGCCGCGGCGGCTTTGCTAGGGCCAAAGGTTAATATATCAGCCGCGCGCAACGCATCCGAGACGCCCAGCGCCAGCGGGGCTTCTGGGCCGATAATCACAAAATCAATTTGCTTCTGCTCGACGAATGTCAGGATTGCTTCCGCATCCTCAATATCCATGGCAACGCATTCTCCCAACGCCGCCATGCCCGGGTTTCCCGGCGCCATCCAGAGCCGATCACATTTTGGGTTCTGCTGTATGGCCCAGGCCAAAGCATGTTCGCGCCCCCCGCTGCCCAATATTAAGATATTCATTGCGCCTGCTCCTCTTGGCCTTTGCTTCACGGCGTTCTAAGCTGGCCGTCAGCAAGACACAAGTGAGGCGTTTATGTCCGATTTAATCGATGATCCGGTTGCTGGTTTTAACCAGCCGGAATTCACTGTTTCGGAAATTTCTGGTGCGATTAAACGGCTGATCGAAGGTGAGTTTTCGCATATCCGCTTGAAGGGTGAGATTGGACGCGTGTCCTATCCGAGATCCGGCCATGTCTATCTGGATCTAAAAGATGAAAAATCTGTGATTTCGGCGGTGGTCTGGAAAGGCGTTGCCGCGCGCCTGCCAATGCGCCCCGAAGAAGGGCTGGAAGTGGTTGCAACCGGGCGAGTGACCACCTTTGCGGGCCAGTCAAAATATCAATTGATTATAGAAGATCTTAAGCCGGCCGGTATGGGCGCGTTAATGGCGATGTTGGAAAAGCGCAAAGCCCAGCTGGCGGCGGAAGGTTTGTTTGATGCCGCGCGTAAAAAGCCTTTGCCCTATTTGCCCGATGTGATTGGCGTGGTGACATCGCCTTCCGGCGCGGTGATCCGCGATATTTTGCATCGGTTGCGCGACCGCTTTCCCCGCCAAGTGCTGATTTGGCCAGTGGCTGTGCAGGGCGAGCGTTGCGCGGGCGAGGTCAGCCACGCCATAGCTGGCTTTAACGCGCTTGAGGCGGGCGGGGCAATTCCACGCCCCGATTTGCTGATTGTGGCGCGTGGTGGCGGCTCTTTGGAAGATCTTTGGGGATTTAATGAAGAAAGCGTGGCGCGCGCCGCGGCTGCGTCAGGCATTCCGCTTATCTCAGCTGTGGGTCATGAAACCGATACCACATTGATTGATTTTGTCTCAGATAAGCGGGCGCCAACCCCCACTGCAGCGGCGGAACTGGCGGTGCCTGTGCGCCATGAACTGGCGGCTTGGGTGAACGCTCAGGACGCGCGGATGAGCCAAGCTTTAAGCACATCTTTTGGCCGAAACCGGCAACGTTTGGCTGATTTGGCGCGGGCCTTGCCGCGATTAGAGACGATTTTAGAAAACCCTCGGCAAAGGCTGGATTTTTTGTCAGAGCGTTTGCCCAACGCCTTGCGCGGCTTGGTGCAAAGCCGGCGTTTAGCGCTTTCCGAAACTGCAGGCCGCCTCAATTTTGACGGGTTGAGGCAACGTCTGAAAACGGCGGATTTGAAATTGCACGCCAGCGAGCATCGTTTGGATCCGGCATTGCGTCATGGATTGCAACGCAAGCAAGATATTTTGGCGCAAAAAACGCAGCAACTGCATCCGCGTGCGCTGCGCCGTGACATTGCGCAAGGGCGCAAAGATCTTGCGCAATTGGCGCGCCGGTTAAGTGATGCAACCGATGCCGCGCTGTTAAAGTCCAAGCAGCAATTGGACGGGTTGGAGCGCTTGCGCGAAACCCTCGGTTATAAGGCAACGTTGCATCGCGGCTATGCGGTTGTGCGCGCGCAAGATACAGTGATTACCTCGCGCCAAGCCGCCAAAGCCGCCTCTGGATTGGAAATTGAATTTGCCGATGGGCGTTTTGCGTTGGGCGAGCCGCGCGTTAAAACAGCGCGGCCGCCGTCTCAATCTTCCGATCAAGGCTCATTATTCTAGGGGCTTCAACGCCGTTTGGCCGTTTCTTGGCGCATGGATATGAGCGTGGCGTCAATTACTTTCTGCGCGGTTCCTGCGTTTTAAGGCTCAGTTTTTGCGTTGAAGAATTTCTGCTGCGCGGTGAGATTATTTTCTATTATGCATAGTTTTTTTGCAGATAGGCGTTGCGCAACACGCCGCTCCGAGATGGCTGTGCGATTTGCCCGAAGTGCGGTTTTTACCGCGCTTTCACAGAGTAGAATGTTTCCGATCCGCGCCTTTTTCTCGGATATTGTTAAGCTGAGAACGTATCTGCACAGCGCTATGTCGTTTTTGGGCTTCATAAAACCGGCCAAGCACAGCTAGGGTGGCGCGAGAAGCGCAGGAGCAGATCGCATGGCATTGGATGAACGTAAAGGCGTTTGGAAATCGGGCAAAGGCAAGGGGCGCCATACGCCCAAGGGCCGCCAATATGAAGATCAAGCGCTGCAAGAGGTGCAAATGCTGCTGGGCGCGCAGCCGCGCACGCGGGATTTACTGATCGAGTTTTTGCATCTTATCCAAGATGAGTATGGGCATTTATCCGCGGCGCATTTGCGGGCTTTGGCGGAAGAACTGCGCTTGTCGATGGCTGAAATATACGAAGTCGCCAGTTTTTATGCGCATTTTGACGTGGTCAAAGAAGGCGAAACACCGCCCCCTGCATTGACCATTCGAGTTTGCGACAGTTTGAGCTGTGAATTGGCGGGGGCCGCGAATTTACAAAAAGCTTTGCAGGATGGGTTAGATCCAAGCCAAGTGCGGGTGCTGCGTGCGCCCTGTATGGGGCGTTGTGATACCGCCCCCGTGCTAGAGCTTGGCCATAATCACATTGACCATGCCACAGTTGAGGCCGTCGAACGGGCGATTGCGGCGCAGGCCACGCATCCAATAATCCCAGATTATGAAACCCTGTCTGAGTATCAAAAAAATGGCGGCTATCGGGCGTTGCAAGAGCTTCGCCAATCCGGGGATTGGGAAGCGCTACAGGATAAGGTTCTGGCCTCTGGTTTGCGTGGGCTTGGTGGTGCAGGTTTTCCATCGGGAAAAAAATGGGGCTTTGTTCGGGCCAATGGAGGGCCGCGTTATTTGGCTGTGAATGGCGATGAAGGCGAGCCGGGCACATTTAAAGACCGCTATTATCTTGAGCGCATGCCGCATCTCTTTCTTGAGGGTATGTTGATGGCGGCATGGGCGGTTGAGGCGGAAAAAGCCTTTATTTATATGCGCGATGAGTATCCGGCTGTGTTGAAAATTTTAGCCGATGAGATTGCGGCGCTTGAAGCGGCGGATCTTGTGCCTGCGGGCTATATTGACCTACGGCGCGGCGCCGGCGCCTATATCTGCGGCGAAGAAAGCGCGATGATCGAAAGCATTGAGGGCAAGCGCGGCATGCCCCGCCATCGTCCGCCTTTCGTGGCGCAGGTTGGCGTTTTTGGGCGCCCGACGCTGGTACATAATGTGGAAACCCTGCATTGGGTGTGCCGGATCGCCCGTGAAGGCCCGCAAATTCTTAGCAGCGTTGAAAAAAATGGTCGCACAGGTTTGCGCTCATATTCTGTGTCAGGGCGGGTCCAAAACCCTGGCGTTTACCTTTTGCCCGCGGGCTCTACGATTGCCGATATAATCGCGGCGAGCGGCGGGATGGCGCAGGGGCATGCATTCAAGGCCTACCAACCGGGGGGGCCGTCTTCGGGCCTATTGCCCGCTTTAATGAATGATATCCCGCTGGATTTTGATACGCTGCAGCCGCATGGATCCTTTATTGGCTCTGCTGCGGTTGTTGTTCTGTCAGATCAGGATCGGGCCCGCGATGCGGCGCTGAATATGCTGCGGTTTTTTGAAGATGAGAGTTGCGGCCAATGTACCCCGTGCCGCGTTGGCTGCGAAAAGGCTGTGAAGCTGATGCAGTCTGAGAGCTGGGATCAACCATTGCTGGGAGAATTGTGCACTGCGATGCAAGATGCCTCGATTTGTGGTTTGGGGCAGGCGGCGCCAAACCCGATTTTGATGACGATGAAGCATTTTTCGGACGAGATATAAGCAACTCTTTTCAGATGCCGCGCGCTTAACGTGCTCTTTATCGCTTAACGCGGACGATAAGCGGGCAATGTGATGTGATGGCAGGTAGAGCCGTAAGCCTGCTTCTGCCTTGTCCCCTCTTCCATCTGGCGCTGATGTCGCTTAGGTGAAGGAGAAGACGCGGAGGCAGCCATGGCATTTTTTAAAAAGCTTAAAGATCGTTTGTTTCGATCATCTTCAAAGCTGGAAGACGGCTTGGACTCAATTGTGGCCGAGGGTGGAAGCCTTGAGCAGGATATTGCGGAAAACCCGCAAACAAACGCCGAGTCACCTGTTCTGGTGGATACAGAACAACAAAGAGCATCAAAAGATGAAGCCGATCCAAGCCACGGCGGAAAAAAGCCTTTAGATGACCATTTCACAGCGCAGACCGATCAGCAGATATCTGCGCCCTCTTTGACACCGCAAGCCAAGCCTGCAGAGGCGGTTGATGCGCCCTTGAGCGACAGCGCCCCTGCGCAACAAGTTGAGAGTTCGAAGATCACTTCCCCCCCAACATCAGCCACATCAGCCCAAGCCTCTGCACGCAGCACTATGCCGCCGCCGGTCGATCCTAGGACAGAAGAAATGACAGAGGATCAGGCTCAAATAAGGGGCACAACAGAGACGGATCTGGGCATCGATGCAGATCGCATCGCCGCAGCGCCTGCGGCGGATGAAATAGACATAGAAGCCGCTGGTAACCAAGCTGCCTCCGGCCAAGCCGCGCAGCCCCCTTCAAACAAAACCGCGCCGGAAGAAGACTCTGTATCTAAATCTGCAGATGCGGCGCAAATCGGGCAAAACCAATCGACACCAGGGTTTTTTGGGCGCTTAATGAGCCGGGTGCAATCGGTGGGCGTTTTAAAACGCAAGCTGGATGATGAGATGCTCGAGCAGCTTGAAGAATTGCTGATCACCTCGGATATGGGCGTGGATACGGCTTTGCGGGTGACGGGCAATATTGCACAGGGTCAATTTGGCAAAAGGCTTTCGGTGGCTGAGCTGAAATCTATGTTGGCGGATGAGATCACGCGCATTATGGATCCCGTCGCGCGGCCTATGCCGCTGTATTCACAAACCCCGCAGGTGGTATTGGTGGTCGGCGTGAATGGCTCGGGCAAAACCACCACGATTGGAAAATTGGCCAGCCAGTTCAAAGCGGCGGGCAAATCGGTGGTGATTGCTGCGGGCGATACGTTTCGCGCTGCCGCAGTGGAACAATTGCAGATTTGGGGTGAGCGGGCTGGTGTTCCGGTGCTCACGGCCCCAGAAGGCTCTGATCCGGCCAGTTTGGCCTTTGACGCGATGACGCAGGCGCAGGCCGATGGTGCTGATTTGCTGCTGATTGATACCGCCGGACGGTTGCAAAATCGCGCAGATTTGATGGAGGAATTGGCGAAAATTGTGCGCGTGATCCGCAAAAAAGATCCAGAAGCACCGCATAACACCCTGTTGGTGTTGGATGCGACAACGGGTCAAAACGCGCTGAGCCAGGTGGAAATTTTCAAATCTATATCGGATGTCTCTGGTTTGGTGATGACCAAGCTGGATGGAACCGCAAAAGGCGGTGTGTTGGTGGCCTTGGCGGATAAGTTCGGTTTGCCCATTCACGCGATCGGCGTTGGGGAACAGATTGATGATCTAGCACCTTTTGATCCGGCAGAATTTGCCAGCGCCCTAACTGGGGCAGACCTGTCTTGAGCGATAGATTGCCCGCCGCTGGCGATTTGGGTTTAGGGCGTCGCGGCGCCGGCGACAAACGTTGAGATTATCGCAGTGAGCGCTTGGATTCTGACGGTTGAGGGGACGCAAATAGGCCACCAGCTTGCGATGGTTTTGGCTCTGTCAGCAGCGTTTTTGCACGCGGTTTTCGGCGCTTTGCAAAAAGGTCAACACGATCCCTGGCTGTCACGCGGTGCGATTGATATCTGCTATTTTATGATGGCAACGCCGATTGCCGTCTTCGTGTTGCCTTGGCCAGAGCCAGGGCTCTGGCCAATATTTGCAGGAATGGTGATCATTCATTTGATCTATAAGTTGATGCAGGCGGCAGCCTATAGCCGCGGGGCTTACACGGTGGTTTACCCTGTGGTGCGCGGCACCGGCCCGGTGTTTACGGTTTTGGGGGCTTATTTGATTTTTGGTGAAACCTTCACGACGCTACAATGGGTGGGGGTGGCGGTTTTGGTGTTGGGGCTATTTGGCTTGGCGCTTTATAACGCGGTTTATCTGATCGAAGATCGAGCGACCTTGCGCGCCGCTTTGGGCTTTGCGCTGGTGACTGGGTTATTTGTTGCGCTTTACACCACCTATGATGCCTATGGCATTCGCGCGGCGCAAGATCCCTTTGTTTTCTTAATATGGTTTTTTGTTTTGGATGGTCTGTCGATGCCGCCCTTTGCTTATCTGCGATGGCGTAAGATGCGCAATCGACCAGATCTATTGCCTTTGTTTTTGCGCGGCATGATCGGGGCTTGGGTGGCGTTTTTTAGCTTTGGGTCGATTATGTTGGCGACACGTCTGGACAAAGTTGGAGAAGCCGCGATATTGCGGGAAACGTCAACGGTGTTTGCGGCTTTGATCGGGTGGTATTTTCTGAAAGAAGCAGTGGGCCCAAGGCGCGTTGCGTTGATTTTGTCAATCGCCGCTGGGGCCGTAATCGTGGAAGTTGCAGGATAGGAGTTCCGCTATGTCGGAGAAAAACAATTCACCTCTTTTGTCATCCTTGCTTGAAATTGGGCCGGTGATCATTTTCTTTGCCGTGTTCATTTGGCGCAAGGGCGAAGTGATGGTGATTGGTGGGGTTGAATATTCTAGCTTAATTCAAGCCACCGCGATTTTTGTGCCTTTGATGATCGCCTCTACCTTTATCGGCTGGTTGGTTAACGGGCATCTCTCCAAAGTGCAGGTTTTGACGCTTGTCTTGGTGATTTTCTTCGGGGCGTTAACGGTGCTATTGAATGATGAACGGTTCTTTAAAATGAAGCCGACTTTGATTTACGTTCTGTTTGGCGCGGCAATCACCTATGGGCAGATGCGGGGAAAAGGCTATTTGCAGGCGTTGCTGGGCGAGCGGATCCCAATGGAGGATATTGGCTGGCAGCTTATCAGCCGCAGATTGGCGATTTTTTTCTTTGCCCTGGCCGCTTTGAACGAAATTATTTGGCGCACACAATCCAGCGAAACATGGGTTTATTTCAAAACCTTCGGACTGACATCGGCCGTATTTATTTTCATGATTCTGCAATATCCAATCCTAAAGAAATATGGCCGGATGGACGGGCTTTAAGCACGCCGATATATCGGGCGTTGCCATCGGATGGCAAAACCAGGCTAGGTTTGACGGAATAAGAGCTTTTGGGCCTCTCGGTCTTCTTCCAATTGGGTTGTGCGGCGCGCGGCTTCTAAAGCCCGCCCCGCTTGAACGCCGGGTCGCTGCTTCACAGTCTCAAGCCATCGGCTGAAATTGGGCTTGTCATCAAGAGTTTGCTCTTGGCGCCGCCAAAGCGAGGCCCAAGACCAAATCGCCATATCCGCGATGGAAAAGAAATCTCCGGCCACGAATTCGGCTTCTGCAAGCTGCTTATCAAGCAGGGTGTAAAGCCGTTTGGTTTCGGCCCGATAGCGATTTTGCGCATAGGGTAGGATTTGGGGGGGATCCATGGCTGGCGCGTATCTTAGAAAATGATGGGCTTGGCCCGCCATTGGCCCAACGCCGCCCATTTGCCACATCAGCCATTGATCTACCGCGATGCGTTGGCGCTCGGTTTCGCCGTAAAACAGCCCGGTTTTTCTGGCCAGATATTGCAGGATTGCACCCGACTCAAACAGCGAAATCGGGGCTCTATCTGGCCCGTCAGGATCGACAATCGCGGGCATTCTACCATTTGGTGAGAGTTTCAAAAACGCCGCGTCAAACTGTGCCCCTGCATTGATATCAATAAGATGGACCTTATACGGCAATCCCATTTCTTCTAAAGCAATCGAGATTTTCCAACCGTTTGGGGTGGGCCAATAGTACAGATCAATGGGCTTTGTCACAATATACTCCTTAAAAGTGTTGGTATAATAAAGGTTTGTTCTGCACCGCAAGCATAAAGGCTTTTGAGGTACGGATTTTCAAAGCAACGCGCTTTGTTGGGATGCCGCATGCTGCGCATAAAAGATCCGCGACATGCGTATTTGGCGTTTCAGGCATAGCATGGCTGCATACGCGCAGGGCTTCGGGGCAAAGCTTGCTGAATTCGCTTCAGATGCTTGACCCAATTAAAGCGCTGGGGTACCCACGCGCATGTGGTGATTTGAGTCCAGATTGCGGGCCACATAAAACATATTCCGCTAAAAGGTCAGGAGAAAGCCCCCCTTTCGCTTGGCTGCGTTTGATAGGGGTTTTGACGCCGCGTATGTGGCAGGAGTTTGTAATGAAAAAGAGTTTAAAAAGCCGCACCAAAATGGTGCATGCGGGCCATCGGCGCAGCCAGTTCAACGAGGTCAGCGAAGCAGTTTATTTAACTCAAAGCTACGTTTATGACAGCGCCGAGCAAGCTCAAGAACGCTTCGATGGGGATGATGAGGGTCATTTTATTTATGCGCGCTATGGCAACCCGACTGTGGCAATGTTTCAAGAGCGTATGGCTGCGTTGGAAGGGGCCGAGGCGGCCTTTGCCACTGCCTCTGGTATGGCTGCGGTCAGCGGCGCACTGCTGGCTACGGTAAAGGCGGGCGATCATGTTGTGGCAGCGCGCGCGCTTTTCGGCTCTTGCCTTTATATTTTGGAAGAAATCCTACCTCGCAACGGTGTTGAGGTCACTTTTGTTGACGGAACCGATTTAAAGCAATGGGTGCAGGCCGTGCGCGCGGATACGAGATTGGTGTTTTTTGAGTCAATTTCAAACCCGACTTTGGAAGTGATTGATCTGTCCAAGGTTGCGCAAATCGCGCATGCGAATGGCGCGTTGGTGATGGTGGATAATGTGTTTTCAACGCCGGTTTTTTCGCGGGCTTTGGAGCAGGGGGCGGATGTGGTTATTTATTCAGCCACCAAGCATATTGATGGGCAGGGTCGCATGCTTGGCGGCGTGATTTTATCAAATGCTGAGTTCATTTCAGGCACAATAGAGCCCTATATGAAACATACAGGCGGTGCGATGAGCCCGTTCACGGCTTGGGTAATGCTAAAAGGATTGGAAACAATTGAATTGCGGGTTCGGGCGCAAGCCGAAACTGCGGCCCTGATCGCCCAAGATCTATCGGGGCATTCAGCCTTAACGCAGTTGATCTATCCCGGGCATCCTGCGCATGCACAATATGAGTTGGCGCAAGCGCAACTTGGCACAGGCGGTACGCTGATCTCGGTTGAATTAAAGGGTGGCCAGAGGGCGGCGTTTGCCTTTTTGAACGCGCTGCAAATTATTTTGATTTCAAATAATCTCGGGGATGCAAAATCCATCGCGACGCATCCTGCCACCACAACGCATCATCGCCTACCGGCCGAGCAGAAACAGCATTTGGGTATCAGCGATGGGTTAATCCGGATTAGCATTGGTCTGGAAGATAGTGAGGATCTTATTGATGATCTGCGACAGGCCTTGGCAGCTGCTCAAGCAGCGTGTAATGTGTAAAGTTAAAGTGACAAAAGTGATCCAGCGAGATGGGTCGCCCGTATCGGATATAATGAAATAAAGATCTTGTTTGGTTTCCATCAGTAACGCGGTCTTATGCAAAAAGGGCATATCATGAATATTCATACCCGGAACGCGAACACACAGCCTGATCAAAACGCCGTTGAAGAGGCGTTAGATATATTGCGTAACTGGGTAGGTCACGCGGATGAAACTGAGATTGCATCGCTGGATGCCGACCTGCTTGCGCAGATATTGCCGCAACAATATCCTGAGTTTTCCGCAAAATATAATGCTGAATTTAGGGTCAATGAGGCTTATCGCGACAGTATGCCCGATTTGCAAAACGGACCCACCGCGCTGATCCGCGGCGCCAAGCAGCAGATCCAGCATGTTGGGATTTCGAACTTCCGGCTGCCGATTTGTTACCAAACCCGCAACGGCTCAGAGCAGACCTTGCAAACATCGGTCACCGGTACAGTCAGCCTTGATGCCGATAAAAAGGGCATCAATATGTCACGGATCATGCGTAGTTTTTATCGCCATGCCGAGAAAAGTTTTAGTTTTGATGTGATGGAGCATGCGCTTGATGATTACAAAAGCGATTTAGAAAGCTTTGACGCGCGCATCCAAATGCGTCTGTCTTATCCAATGAAAATGGACAGTTTACGTTCTGGATTGCAGGGCTATCAGTATTACGATATCGCATTGGAGCTGGTTGATCAGGGTGGCATACGCAATAAAATCTTGCATCTGGATTATGTGTATAGCTCAACATGCCCCTGCTCACTGGAATTGAGCGAACATGCGCGAAAAGAACGCAACCAATTGGCGACACCGCATTCGCAACGTTCGGTGGCACGTCTCTCAGTGGTGTTGAGCGGCGAAGACTGCTTGTGGTTTGAAGATATTATCGATCTATGCCGTAAAGCGGTGCCCACGGAAACCCAGGTCATGGTGAAGCGCGAGGATGAGCAAGCTTTTGCCGAACTGAATGCGGCCAACCCGATTTTTGTTGAAGATGCGGCGCGCTTGTTTTGTGCTGGCCTGAAAGCGGATGGACGCATCGGAGATTTCAGGGTGATCGCCAGCCATCAAGAAAGCCTGCACAGTCATGACGCGGTGTCTATTCTGACCGAAGGCAGTACTTTTGCGCAAACCTCGCTTGACCCTAAAATGCTCGCGAGTTTGATCCATAGCGGATAAGCAAAACTTCGTTTCCGCTCTTGACAGAATTGGCCTGATTGTCCAACCGTCAGCGCTATGATCGATTTTCGACCCGTCGGCTATGTGATTGGAATGCTTCTTGGCATTCTGGGTGCTTCAATGGTGTTCCCGCTCTTGGTTGATATTGCCGAGGGTCGCGGCCAATGGCCTGTCTTCATGTATAGTGGCATTCTGACAGCCCTGTTTGGCAGCTTGCTTGCTATGGGCTGTTCATCGGGGGTTAAGCAAGGGCTTAGCATCCAACAAACCTTTTTGTTAACCACGGGCGTGTGGGTCGCTTTGCCTTTATTTGGCGCGTTGCCCTTTGTTTTTGGGGCCACCGAGGCCCGCTATGTTGATGCGTTCTTTGAGGCCATGTCGGGGCTTACAACAACCGGATCTACGGTGTTTACCGGCTTGGAAGATTTGCCCAAAGGTCTTCTGCTGTGGCGGGGTATTTTGCAATGGTTGGGCGGTATCGGTATTATCGTTGTGGCCATGGTGTTTCTGCCTGAACTGCGCGTTGGCGGCATGCAAATTTTTAAAGCCGAGGCCTTTGATACTTTGGGGAAGATCTTGCCACGGGCCACAACCATTTCGATACAGATTTCGATCATCTATATCGCAATTACGATGGCCTGCACTTTGGCGTATTTTGCAGTTGGGTTGTCAGCCTTTGATGCCACTGTGCACGCGATGACCACCGTCGCCACGGGTGGATTTTCAAATTATGACCGCTCATTTGCGGCGTTTTCATCAGCGGCGGAATACGTGGCGGTGGTTTTTATGATTTTGGCGGCGCTGCCCTTCGTGCGCTATGTTCAGCTGATCAATGGACAAAAAACTGCTTTGCTGCAAGACCGGCAAATTCGCGGATTTTTGATCGGCTTGGGGCTGATTGCGCTGACCAGTTGGATCGTTTTAACGTCGCAAACCAATATGCCCGCAGCAACGGCTTTGCGCAAAGCCTTGTTCAACATGACCTCAATTATCAGTGGCACCGGATATACAAGCGCGGATTACATGCAATGGGGCGGATTTATGGTCACGCTGTTTTTCCTTGTTGGATTGATCGGAGGCTGCGCTGGCTCAACCAGCTGCTCCATCAAGATCTTTCGCTACCAACTCGCCTTTGCATCTATCTCGACCCAATTGCGCAGAATTCGATCGCCC
>Ga0255781_10002883_pt1 | contig 13562 bp, 18 predicted proteins | sample 101ome_21_FD_179979 | JGI IMG/M metagenome (GOLD analysis project Ga0255781, IMG submission 179979) | Coastal salt marsh microbial communities from the Groves Creek Marsh, Skidaway Island, Georgia - 101413BT metaG (version 2) | ecosystem: Environmental > Aquatic > Marine > Intertidal zone >...
CGAATACTTTGCACAGTTATCAGCAGAGAGTGTCAGAACAAAGTATGTGCGGGGCGTGCCTGTTCGGGAATGGCGGCAAACGCGGGAACGGAACGAGGCGCTGGATTGCCGGGTCTATTCTTATGCGGCCATGATTGGCCGGAACATCGACCTGAACAAGCGGTCAGCGCGGTTGCTGGCTGATCCTGTTGAGCAGGAAGAAGAAACAGCGGGCGCGTTTGAGGCGGTAGCGCCAAAGCCACAGCAAAGGTTGCGGCGGGCGCGGCGCGGCGGGTTTGTGAAAAACTACTAGGGGCGAAGATGGCAGAGAAACTATATATCAATTCGGACAACTTGATAAAGTTGACCGAGTTGAAAAACAGGCTGACGAATGCCTTTATTAATGACGCGACTGTTACGGTCACGGCCAAGGATTTGACCGGCACGACCGTTTCCGGGCCTATCACGATGGACTATGTTGCGGATTCAGATGGTGTCTATGCCGGGTCAATCCCTGATACGGCGTCCCTTGATGTCGGCAGCCGTTATGATTTGGTGATTACGGCAAACGGCGGCGCGGGTTTGCAGAAAGAATACACAATCCGATGCGAGGCGGTGAAGGCTGATGAGTGATTTTTTACCAAAAGAGCCAACCAGCTTTGTCGCTGGCGATACGGTAAAGTGGGAACGGACAGACCTGCACAGCGATTACCCCCCTGCATCCTGGACGCTCAAATATAGCCTTGTCGGCCTAAATGACGGCATAGGTGAGCAGACGGCGGCAGAGGATGGGGACGACTATCAAGTCACGATTGCGGCTAGTGTAACGGCTACGCTTGATGGCGGTGATTACACGCTTACAGGCTATGTAGACGACGGCACCCAGCGTTTCACGGTTTACCGTGGCACGGTGACGGTTGAGGCTGATATAGCGGGCGTTGACGGCGGGCGCGACACCCGGAGTTATTGGAAGCGTGTTTATGATAACGTCTCTGCCGTTATTGAGGGCAAGGCATCCAGTGACCAGCAGAGTTATTCAATCGCGGGCCGCAGTTTATCGCGCTATTCCTTTGAGGAGTTGCTGGCGTTGCAAGGGCGGGCGAGGGCTGAAGTCTTGCGGGAAGAACGCGCTGCCAGCGGCGCGGGCGGCAGAAAGATTCTAGCGAGGTTTGTTAAACCATGAGCATTTTTGACCGATTCAAAAAGAACAAGCCGCGCCGCCGGGTCCAGATTCCCAATATGCGCGGTTATGATGCGGGGATGGTGTCGCGCCTGACGGCTGACTTTAATTTCATAGACCAGACGCCCAATCAGAATATTCATGTTGGCCTAAAAACAATGCGCGCACGGTCGCGCGATTTGTTCCGCAACAATGATTATGCCCGGAAATACGGCAAGTTATTGGCCTCAAATGTGGTCGGGCCGCACGGCATTAAGTTGCAAATGCGGGTTCGGAATGATGTCGGGTCTGGTTATGACACGCTGGCCAATGATCGCATCGAGGCGGCGTGGCGTGAATGGGGCCGCGAATGCTCCATGTGCGGGCGCTATTCTTGGCTGAACGCGCAGAAGGCCGCAATACGGTCTGTTGCGGTTGATGGCGAGGTCATTATTCAACTGGTTGAGGGCCGGGCCGCTGGGCCGTATGGGTTCAAGATTCAGTTCATTGAGCCTGACAAGCTGGACCATAATTTGAACGAGACCTACGGCGGGCGCAATATTCGACTTGGGGTTGAGGTTGACGAGTGGTCAAAGCCCATCGCTTATTGGTTTTTGAACGAACACCCCGCAGAACATGGTCACATGAAGTCGGGCCGCAAATACAACCGGGTTCCAGCGGACCAGATCATTCACGCCTTTATTCCTGAAGAAATCGGGGCTTGGCGCGGCGTTCCTTGGATTCAATCCGGCACCCAGCGACTCAAAATGCTTGGCGGCTATGAAGAAGCGGAACTTGTCGCGGCGCGTTCGGCTGCGTCCAAAATGGGCTTCATTTACTCTCAGGACGGCGATGGCTACGACCCAGACGATAGGGACGCGGCGGGCAATCTGATCCAAGAGATCGAGCCGGGCGTGATTGAACAACTGCCAGAGGGCAGCAAGTTTGAATCCTTCGACCCTCAGCACCCTATGAGTCAGTTTGGCGATTTCCTCAAGTCGATGTTGCGGGGTGTTTCGGCGGGGTTGGGCACTGCCTATAACTATTTGGCGGGTGATCTTGAGGGCGTCAACTTTTCGAGCCTGCGTCAAGGCAATCTTATGGAGCAGGACGAGTGGCGCACGGTCCAGCAATGGATGATTCACGCAATTTGTGTGCCGGTCTTTGAGCGTTGGCTAATTTCGGCGCTTGGCTCGCCCGCGCTTAATCTTCCAGCGTCACGATTCAACAAGTTCAACGCGGCTACATGGCAGCCGCGCGGCTGGGCATGGGTGGACCCGGTAAAAGAGGCCAACGCCAATATGGCAGAATTGGGCATGGGCGTTACGTCCAGAACTATCATCGCGGCTGCTGCGGGCCGCGACCTAGAGGATGTCTTTAAGGACTTGAAGGCAGAACAGGAACTGGCGGCGGCGATGGGCGTGACCCTATCCGACCCAGCAGCGCAACAGCAAGACGAACAAACGGAAGGGGCAGATGATGTCTGACAAAAAAATGAATGATCGCACCAGCGACGAATTGCGTTCTCTTGATCGCAATTTTAACGGTTCGATCACCAGCCGCATGGACGGCGAAACGGAAAAGCCGGTTTTTGAATTGTCGCTATCAAGCGAGATTGCATATGACCGGGGCGATTACAAAGAAATTCTTGTTCACAGCGAGGATTCAGTCAATCTGGATCGGGCTGCGGACAGAGGACTTCCCTTGCTTCATAACCATAGGACCGATGAGCTAATTGGGCGCGTCGATGACGTTCGGGTGGAAGACGGGAAACTGCGAGGCGCTGTAAAGTTCGGCAACTCTCAACTTGCCAAAGATATTGAAGCAGATGTCCGCGACGGCATCCGGTCTGATGTGTCTATTGGCTATAGGTGGGATGATTGGACGGAAAACACTAAAACTGGTGAAGTTTCGGTGACCCGTTGGACATTGCATGAAGCCTCGATCGTTGGCGTACCAGCCGACCATACGGTCGGAATGGGGCGCTCAAATGAAACCACTCGAACAGAGGACAATTCCAAAATGAGTGAAAACGAAGTGAAGCAGGATATTCCTGCTAATGATGAGGCCGTTCGCGCTGCTGCGACGGTTGCATCTGAATCGGCTGTTGCTCAGGAGCGCAAGCGCGTTTCCGACGTAACAGATTATTGCAACAAGCGCGGTATGCCTGAAATGGCTTCCCGAGCTGTTAGCGAGGGCTGGTCAATGGACGACACGCGCGAGCGTGTGCTTGATGCCAAGGACAAGGCTGCAGACGCCAAGCCCGCCGCTACAAGTGGCGAGTTGCGCGAAGAAAAGGCCAAGCCTATCGGTCTGACAACTGAAGACATCGACAGCATCCGCATTGTGGACATTGTTAATTATCAGTTGAACCCTGCCGACTCGGAAGCCAAGCGCAAAGCTGGCCACGCAATCGAGGCTTCCCAGCAGTTTATTCGCAAGAACAACCTTCCGCAGCCTAAAGGTATCGTGATCCCGCCTGAAGCTCTTTCACGCTTTATGACGAAGGGCATGACCCGTGATCTGTCTGCCGGTACGGCAACGGATGGCGCGGAACTGGTTTCTACTGATCTTCTTTCAGGTTCCCTGATTGAAGTTCTGCGGAATCGTTCTGTTGTTCTTGGCCTTGGCGCTGTGACGCTTGAAGGTCTGGTTGGCGATGTTGCAATTCCGCGCGTGACTAGCGGTTCTGCATCTGCATGGATTAGCACAGAAGGCGGCAACGCTGCACAGTCTGACCCGCAGTTTGATCAGATTACGATGTCCCCTAAGACTGCTGGCACCTATACTGAAGTGACGCGTCAGCTTTTGAGCCAGTCCAGCGTTGGCCTTGAAGCGTTTTTGCGTAATGACATGGCACAGGGCATGGCCACGCTGATTGATGCGGCTGCTTTGTATGGGTCCGGTTCTTCCGGCCAGCCTACTGGCGTTGCTAACACCAGCGGCATCAACGCACCGACAGCCTTTGCGGCTGCTGTTCCGACTTTCGCGGAAGTGATTGCAATGGAGACAGCCGTTGACGTTGACAATGCGCTGATTGGCACCCTTGCCTATTTGACCGACCCAACCACTCGTGGCGGCCTGAAGTCAACCGACAAGGGCACGGATACCGGCCAGTTTGTCTGGATGGGCAACGAAGTGAACGGCTACAACGCTGTCGTTTCCAATCAGGTTACCGCTGGTGATGTGTTCTTCGGAAACTGGGCTGATCTTATCATTGGTATGTGGGGCGGCTTGGACATCCTGGTCGATCCGTACACCAACAGCCTGAGCGGCACCGTGCGGATTGTGGCTCATCAATCAATGGACGTTGCTGTTCGCCATGCTGTCAGCTTCGCCTTCAACAACGATACTTAATAAGTAGCGTTTTTGTTGTGATGATGCGGCGCGGGGTGCCTCGGGGCATCCCGCGTCTAATCTTAATTTTGAGGAGATTATCCCATGAGTGGTGATCCAATTGGTCAGTTGACCATTGAAGAAGTCATCCCGTGCGCGGTTCGCGCGAATGATGTGACAAGTTCGGCCATTGATATCAAGGATTACGTTGGGCGTGTTGCCTTGACATTGGTGTCTGCGGCAGCTTCTACGGCTGACACCCTTGACGCAAAAGTGCAGGATTGCGCCACGTCAGGCGGTTCCTATGCCGATATTTCTGGCGCAACCTGGACTCAAGTCACGGCGGCTGCTGACTTGACAGAAACGATCTATATTGATGCCGATGCACAGGATCGGTTCATCAAAGTCGTTTGTGACCTGTCAGAAAACGGTGACGAATCATTCCCGTTTGCGGTTACTTTGACCGGCATGAAACAGGTTCGATAAAAATGCGTATCAAAGTATTGAGCGGAACGATTGTTGATGGCAAGCGGGTCGAGGCGGGAAAAACCGTTGATGCGTCTGATTCTGCAGCCTATTATTTGCTGGCGATTGGCAAGGCTGAAGAAGCCGCGCCACCAAAAACGCGCACGCCTGAAGACGGCCAGCCAATGACCACGCGCAAAGCGTCGGCAACTGTGAAGAAGGGCAAGAAATAGATGGCTGTTGAGTCGGCATCTGATCGCTTGTCAATGCTCGCTGACTTTGGGCTTGCCTGCCGCATTACCTATGCGGCAGGTGGGCGCAAAGACATCACCGCCATATTAGATAACGAATATGCGGCGGCTGAATTGACCGGCGAGGTTTCTCTTGAGACCACAGTTCCGATTCTAACAGCGCGCACGGCTGACCTGTCGGCGGCGGCGCATGGTGATGCGGTGCGGGTGACTGATGAAGACGGCGTGCGCACAGATTACACCATTCGCGGCTTGCACCCGGACGGCACGGGGATCACCCAGGTTATTCTGGAGAAGGGCTGATGGCGCACATACGGCAACAGATCAGGGATGCGGTGGTTACGGCTGTGACGGGCCTGGGGACAGGCGCAACGGTTTATGACTCCAGGGTCTATGACCTTCCAAGCACGACCACAACGGCCATCATGGTTGATTGCGGTTCGGAAGAATTTGAATACACCACCATGACAGCGCCGCGCACTGTCTCTGCGGTGCTTGATGTTATGGTCAATTGCGTTGTGGTCAATGCGACCAGTCCAGAAGACACGCGCGACACAATGCTTGCAGAGATACAAGCCGCGCTTGCGTCCAGTGATCTAGGCGGGGTCTTAACGGGCGTGGGGCTGATGCTGGACAGCATAGAGGTCACGCATGAAGACGAGGCAGAAACCAGGGTTATGTCTGCTGAGATGGTTTGGCAAGCGCCTTATGTATTCGCAGAGAATGACCCGGAAACGGCTATATAAAGGGAGCCAAAAATGGCTGAAAGAGTTAAAATGCAGTCTGCAGGGGCTGTGATCGAGGTTTGGGACTATCAGGTGGAATATCTGGTCTCAAAGGGCTGGGGTGTCGCTGTTGACTCGCCAGAAGTTGAAACGGTTGAAGAAGATTCGACCACAATCGAGAAGGATGTAGAATAATGGCTACACATCATGGAAACAGCGGCACCGTTGAGCTAGGCGCTAATGCTGTTGGTGAAATTAAATCTTGGTCTGTTGATGAAACAGCAGAAACGGCAGACGATTCCGCAATGGGTGATTCTTGGCGGTCTCACGTTGTCGGCAAAAATAGCTGGTCTGGCACTGTTGAGTGCCACTGGGACCCGGACGATACGGACGGCCAGGACGCCTTGACAGCGGGTGCAAGCGTTACGCTGAATCTGTACCCAGAGGGCAACAGTTCTGGTGCTGACTATTACAGCGGCACGGCAACTGTTGAAGGCATTTCGCGTTCTGTTCCACAGGACGATATTGTCTCCGTGACCTTTACCTTCAAGGGTAATGGCGCGTTGACTGCTTCGACGGTGTCTTAATGGGCAAGCCGACACTAGCAGAGGCGCTGGCGGCTGACTTCAAAGGGCAGGACATGCGCTCGCGTGTCCTGTCTCTTTCGGTCGATGGTGAAGACCTTGACTATGAGGTCTTTTGGCGTCCTATCAATCTGTCAGAACGGGCAAGAATCGCCAAGCTAGACGGCAACGACGATCAGGTCATTGGCATACTTGTTATGAAGGCGCTTGATGAGAACGGCGACCCGTTGTTCACGATCAAGGACAAGCCGGTTCTAAAACAATTCGCGCGGCCTGATTTGTTAAGTGAACTAGCGGCTGAAATGTTGCTGGCCGAATCCTTCGAGGATGCGGAAAAAAACTGACTGAGGATGCCGAATTGCAGAATATTTTTGCTCTTGGCGAGGTGTTGGGCAAGTCGGCATCTGAAGTTATGGCGCTAACGGTTGATGAGTTCAACCATTGGCGCGCCTATTTTAAGATAAAGAACGAGGCTGGTTAATGGCGCGTAAACTAGAAACGGTACTGACCGCCCAGGATAAGACCAAAGCGGCTTTTGCGTCGGTTAATCGCTCGATCGGCAATATGAAGAAGGGCATGGCAGTGGTTTCGGTCGGCGTTGCCTCCCTTGGCGTTTCTTTTATTGCGGCAACGAAAAGGTCAATTGCGCTTGCTGATTCGATTGATAAAACCAGCAGGGCCACGGGCGTCGGCGCAGAGGCATTACAGCGGTGGCGGTTCGTCGCCACGCAGGCCGGGGGCACAACAGAAAAGCTCGATGCCGCTTTATTGAAGTTGAACAAGCGCATTGGCGAGGCTAGGCAAAACACTGGCAACCTGGCAACGGTCATCAAGCGATATGATGAGGAGCTTTATTATAATATTAAGAATACAAAGAATACTGAGGAGGCGCTTGAGCTAATTATTGAGGCCATGCGCAACGCGAAAGATGCGGCAGACGAGGCGGCTATTGGTTCTGCCGCGTTTGGTCGTGAGTTTAAGACTTTTGCCAACATCGCCAAGATGGAAAAGAAAGAGGTAGACGCGCTTTCGAAATCGCTCAAGAATATTATTAGCCAAAAGGCGATTGACAGTGGCGTTGCACTTGTTGATGCCTTGGACAAAATACAAAAAGAATTTGATGCTGGCCTTGCCAACAGCATTCTTGAGAATGCGTCGGCAATGGAGGACTTGGCGCGCGCTGCTGGTGAAGCTGTCCCTAAATTATTTGAAGCCGCAGTGAGCCTGGGCGAATTCTTTGGTTTGGTTGAGAAACCGAAGCTAGAAAAACTACAAGAACAACTCGCTGGGGTTGAAAGCAGAATAGAAAAAATAACGCCAATAGCCGAATTTTTCGATATGGACCCAGATTGGTTCCCTGTCCGTGAATTGATAATTGCACGCGCCCGTGCGGAAGATTTGAGAAATGAAATAGAGATGATTAAAAAACAATCACCTATTGACGTGGTTGTTACATTGACGCAAAGGAGAAAGCTAATCAGGGACGCTGGATCAGAATTTGATGAGATGTTCCCTGGTTATGCATTCTACCAAGAAAACCAGAAAAAATTAGACGAAGCCAAGGCGTTGGCGATGGCAAAAAGGCGCGAGGCCATTGACAAAGAAGCGGCGGCTTTGCGTCTGGCGCAGGACCCGTTATTTGCATATAACGAGGAGCGCCAGCGCCTTAATGATCTCTCTATCGAGTTTCCAGAGCATTCGGATGTGTTCAGAACGGCGCTGGCAAATCTGGAATATGATTTTATTTCAGCGTCCGATACCTTGGAAGGGTCTTTTGTTCGCGCATTTGAGGCGATGGAACAAGGCTTTGAAAATATTGATTATCTATCAGGCGACATATTTGGTCAGATAGGGGATTTGGCGAAGAATGCCGTCAATCAGATTATAGCGGAGTTTATGAGGACGCAGATTCTTGGCCCATTGTTGCAGGGCGTTTTCGGCGGCATATTCGGTGGCGGTGGTGGTTTTCTGGGTGGTCTGTTCGGCGGTGCCCGCGCAGAGGGCGGGCCTGTCTCTGGCGGCACTCCATATCTCGTTGGCGAAAAAGGGCCAGAAATATTCGTCCCTAATTCATCGGGCGGCATCATCCCAAACAATCGAATGCCCAGCAACGACAATGGAATGACAATAATTCAGCATTTGCACTTTGATGTTGGCCTTGAATCCGTAGAGGCTAAAATTAGGGAAGCGGAGCCGCGCATTTCAAGGGCGGCTGCGGCTGGTGTTAGGGACGCGCAACAACGAACAGGCGGGGCTTATATATAATGGCTATCACATATCCTTTAACATTGCCTGATGATGATTGGACCGCCGCTCGCGTTGGGGCTAAATTCAACAATCTTTCAACGCCTTCTTTATCTAATGTTGTGCAGACGGTATCGCGGCCTGGTGATCTTCTTGTCTTGGAGTTCGTGTTGCCGCCTAAGAAGCGGGCCGACGCTGCTGCGTGGCAAGCGTGGGGAATGTCGTTGCGCGGGTCTTTTGGTTCGTTTTACGGGTACGACAGGACAGCAACAGCGCCCAGGGGCGTTGCGACGGGCACGCCATTGGTTAATGGTGCAAGTCAAACGGGTTATGAGTTGGTGACTGACGGCTGGACGGCGAGCCAGACCGGCATTCTAAAGGCGGGCGACTGGATCGAGGTCAATGGTCTTCTGCGGATGGTTGTCGCAGATACAAATTCAGACGGATCGGGGAACGCTACGCTGGACATATCGCCGGGGTTATGGCCGGGCCAAGAGCCTGCCGACAATGCTGCAATAACGACCAGTACGCCAAAGGGTAAATTCAGGCTGGCTGATGAAAACATATCTTGGGATATTGATCTAATAGAAATGGGTCGGATGTCTTTCAAGGCTGTTGAGGATTTGCGGGCATGAGCCGCGATATAACAGCGGCGACAGAGACAGCATCATCATCTGATACGGTCAATGCTGCATATATAGTAGAAATGGAGTTCGACGCGGGCACGGTCCGTTTATGGTCTGGCATAGGTTCGCTGTCGTGGGATGGTCAATCATGGGATGGCGTCGGTGAACTTGGCGGCATAAGCTCGATTCAAGAGGAAGCGGGGGCGGTATCAACGGGAATATCATTGGAGTTGTCGTTTAACGATACAGACATACTTGATGATATTTTGAATGAAGATTACCAAGGGCGCTCTGTGCGGGTTTGGCTCGCTTTCTTCGATAGTTCAATGGCAATTGTTGACGATCCAGTGCAGGTATTTGGCGGCTTAATGGACAGCGCCGAAACAAGCCTGGGCAGGGAATCCGCGTCTGTTCGGTTGAATTGCGAAAGCTGGCTGAGGGTCCTTGAGCGCAAAACGTCGAGGACGCGAACGGACCAAGACCAAGACAGGCGCTATAGCGGTGATCGTGGTTTTGAGCATGTCCCGCAAATACAAGACAAGCCGATTATATGGGGCAGGGATGACGCAACCCAAACAAAGCAATCAAGGAAAAACCTAAAGAAGCAGAACAAACGATGAAGAAAGAAAACTGGTTTGAACTTTTGCTTGAATATGCCGAATGCGCGGCGGGTGTGCCGTTTGAGTGGGGTTCCCATGACTGCTGCACGTTCGCGGCGGGTGCTATCGAGGCTATGACGGGTGTTGATCCCATGCCAGAGTTCAGGGGCCACTACAACGACAAAGAGGGCGCAGACGAGGCGCTAAAGACGATTGGAAAAGGGTCGTTGTTTAGCACTTTGCGCGGAAAGTTTGGCAACGCAATCAAGCCAGCAATGGCGCAACGGGGAGATTTGATGATGGCCGATGCAGATGGTGCGCCTGCTCTGCTTATCTGTATGGGCGAGAGGTCAATGGGTCCGGGCGCGGATGGTCTGGTTTATTGGCCGACGCTGCAATGCCTGCGCGGTTGGAGGATATAACATGCCTGCACTGGCCGGGTTAGCGGTAGGTCTTTTGGCATCTGGTGCGGTTACGGCTGCGGGCATATCTTTTGGCTTAATCGCATCCGCAACGGCATTTTGGTCCGTAACTCTCGCCGTAACAAGCACGGTCGCCAGCATGGTAAATAGGGCCATATCGGGTGGGCCTAATGTGTCTGATTTGGGCACTACTATAAACATGTCTCGCGAAGCATCCGCGCCCAGAGAATACATCTACGGTGAGGCGCGAACAGGCGGCACGATTGTCTATGTTGAAACTACCGGATCAGATAATGATATTGTTTGGGTTGTAAATGATATTGTCGACCGGGAAATTGAAAGTTTTGAACAATTCTATATAGCAGATGATGCCGTTACCGTATCAGCCGGGGCGGTTACAACATCGCCATACAACGGTTTTGTTAATGTGTACACAAAAGACGGCCAAGGCAACCAGACGGTAGAAACAAATCTGGATGGTTCTTCTGCTACTTGGACAAGCGACCACAGGTTACGCGGGTGCGCCTATGTCGTTTGGAAGTTGTTATTTGATAATGACGTTTTCCCTAGTGGCCTTCCTAATCTTTCAGTCAAAGTGAAAGGGCTGAAGGTCTATGACCCGCGCCTAGATAGCACTGTGACTGGCGGCAGTGGATCACATAGGGACGATGACAGCACGACTTGGGAATGGTCGGATAATCCAGTTTTATGTCTTCTCGATTATTTGCGCGATGATTACATTGGTCCGGGATTCCCTATGGCAGCTTTTGACGCAGCAAATTTAATATCGGCTGCTAATGTTTGCGATGAGGCCGTTACGGTTAAGGCGGGCGGCACCATCAGCCGCTATGCTGTTAATGGGGTTGTGCATTCAGAACTGTCCCCGCGTGATGTTATAGACTTTTTTTCTGACGCAATGGCGGGGACGATTAGTTTTACAGGTGGCGTTCTGCGGATGCACCCAGGTCAATACGACACGCCAAATGCAGACACATTGACCGACGCTGACGTTATTGAGGTCGTTTCATGGCGTCCCGCGCCATCACGGCGGGAATTGATAAATCAGGTTCGCGGCCTATTTATTGATTCAGACGCATCTTATCAACCAGCAGAATATCCAGCCCGTGAGGACGCAGCAGCCGTTACAGAGGACGGCGGCGACGAATTGCCTATAACTATGGATTTTCCGTTTGAGGTCGACAACAGGCGGGCGCAGAGAATAGCGCAAATTGCGCTAAACCAGTCCCGGCAACGGGGAACGGGCACTATTCGCTGCAATCTTACGGCGCTAAATGTTCGCGTTTGGGACGTTCAGAAATTTACGCTTGCTGATTATGGGTGGTCAGACAAGATCATGCGGGTTACTGGCTGGACTATTAACCCTGATATGACAATTGACCTTGACGTAAAAGAGGAAGCATCCAGCGTCTATAGCTGGACGGCGGCGAGCGATGAATTGGACTATACAAGCGGAGCCGCGCCCAATATAGGCGGCACTTCTATCGTAACGCCATTTGGCGTGGTTACTATCCCGTCCACGATAACAACGGCAAACGGGGCCACAGTGCCGGGCGTCAATGTGACTTGGAGCGCGCCAAATGGCTTTATTCAGGCCACACAGGTCGAGGTAAAGGACTCAACCAGCGGCGACATTGTGGCAACGCAGATTGTAGAGACTGGCAGCACAGAAGTTCTGTTACCTGCGCCAGCGGGCAGCTATGACGTTGAATTAAAGAATATTGACTTTTTAGGCCGACAATCAGCCTTGGAGACGGACACGGTTACGGTAACGGATTCCACAATTTCAGATACCGTTGTTGACCAAGGTGATCTTGCCACGATTGACCAGGTAGACACTGACGAGATAGTGAACTATGCGGCGGCGGTTCATTATTACGACAGTTTTACGACCAATCAGACGCTATCAAAAACGCAAAACCTAGATCAAGAAATAACCGCTCTGGACAATACAATCTCAACCACTGGCGATGCCGCCGCTGAGATTATCGTTTCAGTGACATTGCAGGGCTATAGCTACGTCTCGACAGATACACAGTTTAAAATGAATATGTGGATTGAGGTTGATGGCGTGCAGGAAGGCGACACGGTTGAGGGCTTCCACGGCAAAGGACAACACGACGTAAAAAACGATCCGACGCCTGCTTATTTCAACAGCTCTGCGTCTTTCAATTTTGCGTCTCCCGGCGGGTCCATTCAGATTGAGGTGTTTGTTGAATTGGTCGCAAATGACGGCGACGGGAATTTTGAGTTTCAGGCATCCGATTCTGTGACAGTTTTGGGGGGGCAGATGTCAATTACAGAGGGCAAACGATGAACTATGTAGTTTATGACCCAGCCAAAGATGGGCAGATTGTAAAGGTGTCCAGGGTGCCCGCGCCGGGATTGTCTGCGTGGTTGGATCACATAGAGAAAAAGGGCTGGCGCTATATAGAGGGGTTCGGGCCTAGCCGGGGTTATGTAGAAAACGATGAGGCGTTCCAGCTTAATCCTATGCCTGTGGCAATTGAAGATAATGGGCGATGCTTTACGCTTAAAGGCGTTCCAGATGGCGCGCATGTTTTCGTAAATGGTGTGCGGTACACAGAGCCGCCTTGGGAATTTGAACACGAAGAAAACAGAAAAACAGTCATCGACGTAAAAAAATACAGATACGCAATGTTTAGGCGTTCTATAATTCACGACATGATGGAGGAACTTACCTGATCGGTAGGTTTTTTTATTATCAACAAGCTAAAATAGGGGCGCGATTTTGGAGAGTTGGTTAGATCCGCTGTTAGGATACGGCCCCCTGGGAATGTGGCTGGTATGGCAATTATATCGCGACAAGACGCAGGCCAAGGCGATTACAGATTTGACACAAGCCTTGAGCGAAAACGCCGCGAGTCAGCAAACAATCGCAACCGCCATTACAGACATCCGCACGCATCTAATGGGGCGCGGACTATGATGCGCAAGATTATAAAAATTTTAATAAAACACGAATGCCTGAAAAGCGCGGACAAGGCGATAAGAGAGCATAAGGAATCGTCGCGCGTGTTAAGGGGTGAAATTGAGAAATTATCACAACAGTTAAAGGCACAAAGGGAAGATGTTTGACCTTTTGGATATTTGCAGGGATTTTTTTGGCTATCTGATGATCGTCGTCATGGCT
>Ga0255781_10002886_pt1 | contig 13553 bp, 25 predicted proteins | sample 101ome_21_FD_179979 | JGI IMG/M metagenome (GOLD analysis project Ga0255781, IMG submission 179979) | Coastal salt marsh microbial communities from the Groves Creek Marsh, Skidaway Island, Georgia - 101413BT metaG (version 2) | ecosystem: Environmental > Aquatic > Marine > Intertidal zone >...
TGCATCAGGATAATACTGCAAAACCCAGTTGGATGTAGCACTATCGCTCAAAGGCGTTATTCTTGCGTAGTAGTAAAGCTCACCAGTGTAAGACGCATCTGGCGTAGGCCACAACTCTATTTGACCCCCTGTTATGCCGTAAAATTGAGGCTTGCCGCCTGCATCCGCGTTGCCTTCTCTGCGCTGCTGCAATGCAAGAGGTGTAAGTAGCTCTATCGGGCGCTCATCTACGTCTAGGTGAAACCGTACTGCTTCTAAGAAGCCTTGCGGTAATTGGGTATATCTAGCGTCTAGTGTTGCTGTAGAACGCTGTTCCATGCGCCAGTGGCGTACTTTGCGCTCCATATCTGCCTCTGCCAAGCTGATGAAATCAGGAATAACCGCTGTTAGATCATCCCGATTTAGCCAGTTCGCTATAGACGTTTTTAGCTCTGAGTATGTTGTTATAGCCATTATAAGCCTCCGTAACCCATCAGACCGCCAAGGCGCTCATTGCGTTTTTCTTTCTGCTCTTGCAAGTATTCAAATACACCCATTAGTGGTAGTGCGCCAAGTGCTGCAAATGTAGGCAAGCCTTTTTCCATAACATTACGGCGAAACTCCGGCGTTAGACGCAATCCATAAGCTGGAAAATTCACATCATCGCTTTTTAGCCTAATTGTTTCTGGCTTGGCATCTGGGTCAACCTTTTTCAATATGCCACGAAAGCGGTTTTGAACATCACGATTGTAGAAGTCTACAGCACCTTGCTTTGGATCGCTGTTTCCACCCACCTTACCAATCATTGTTCTGTCTTGCGGTAATGCCAAGAAATCAACGGTAGGATCGTTTACTGCATCAATGATGCTACGGCGCAAAGCGTCATCTACCCAACGGTTCTGTGAGGCCATCATTGGGCCTGCCCCGCCTCTTTTCTTGCTGTCTAAGTTTGACAGTTCATCGTACAATTCATTTTCTTTTCTAAATAGTCTTGCACCTAATATTTCGTATTGCTTACTGCTGTCTTTGTACTGCGAAACCAAATCGTGTAAGTATTGCGTTTCCTCAGTGATAGGTAATTGTTTTATATTGTCCAGCAGCAACTGCTGTTGTTCTGGTTTACTAAGCCCAGTAATGTTGATAATTTTTTTATCTAGCTCAGACAAATTATTTGGATCGTATTCAGGCCGTCCTTCTAATCTAAAACTTCTGTTTGTTTTTCTAAGGCGTTCTTTAAAGAAAATATCGTCAAGAACGTCAGAACGCACATTTAGATCGTCAATTGCGCTTTGTATTTCCCTAGATACATTATCAATTCTGCTTAATAATGCGTTTCGCAGGGTGCGATCTTCCAGCGTTGCTTCATCGTAATCAGTCAACCTTGCAGCCGTATCAAAATCCATTGGGACACGCGCTCTGTTGTCTATATTTTGTTGGGCATCTGACTGTATCTCACCAACATACCGCGCACGACCGCCATCAAGAACATCAAAGTCTCCTACCCGCGTATGATACTGCGTTAGCTCATCAGCTTCTCCGAAATGGCTTGCGCCCTTAATAAATTCATCACTGACCTGCCCTGATGGATCGGTATATTGAAAGAAGTTTTCGCGGTAGTTTTCTGCTCCATATGGAAAGTAATCACTATATTGCGTTTCACCAGCGTCAAAGTCTTCGTTAACTTGAATGTTGCGATTTTGGAAAAAGTTTGGATCAGTATAAAACTCATGCTCTAAACCTTCACGCAAACTTTCTTCTACCATTTCTCGTAGGCTATCCGCACCATAGTAATCTATTACAGCCTCAGACACATCATTATGCAGACGAACATCGTCACCACCATAATCTATAATATATTCTGCATTTACTAGCTGCTCGTCATCCAAGCCAGTGCGCTCCATCAAGTCTACAATTTCATCATCACCAAGGTTATGACCCGTTGTAACGTCTGGCTGATATTCTAAATCCTCCGAAAACATATCAATGTAGTGATCCATTTCTTGACGCATCAAAGGTTCATCGTCCAAGTAATTTTCTTGAAACCAATCATCAAAGTTAAAGTTTTCCGCAGTTAGCTCTGTACTACCAACAGCACCAACAGCTTCCCGCGTTTCTTGCGTCAAACGTGGATCGTTGCTTTTTAGGTAATTAATCAGTTCCTCTTTGGTGACTTTTTTGCCAGCAAAGGCCCGATCCATCCCAGACCATTCAAGTTCAGCTTCTTTGCCGCCACCTTTTAGCAACATACCGCGCATCTGCTCATATGTGCCTTTGTTTTGCTTGAGGTTCTCTGCTGCGCGTAAAGACGGGCTGAACAGTTCTGCACGGGCAGGCACGACATCTAACGGTGGGCCTCCATTATCTCCGATACCAGCAGCGCCAACAGACTGCGGTGTACCGCTACGTTGAAACGCCTCTAGCACCCCACGCGGATCACCCTCTGCAACAGAACGTGCAGCATAAGTAGCATCTGAAATCAGGCCACGCGCATTCTCTGCCGCGTTATCAATAGACATACCAAAGGTTTCAGCTAAACCAGCAGGCGCAGCCAAGTAACCCATGCGCACCAGTGCAGCAGGCGCAAGCGTCATTGCCATCTCTAAACCCATATCAACAGCCGCACGTTTACGCGCTTCTGCTGTTTGCGTAGGGTCAAAGACTACTGAGGCATCTTGCATTGCCCCGCCCATTGCGGCAACTGGGTTTGCTTCTGCGATAAACTCTGTGGCTGGACGCAAATTGGGCGGCACAAACCGTTCAAGGTTCAAGCTGTCAACATAGTTATCCAACATCTTGCGGCGCTCTTGACCGCCCATGCTTAGAAAATCAATTAAGTTCATCACGATCCCCCAGCAAATATGTTAGCAAGCCCGACACATAACCTCTGCGCCGTGACGGTGCTTGAAATAGTGTTTCTGCGCTATCACCAATCATAACGCCAAGTTTGCGCATTTTACCCATGTCATCCGCTTGCTGTATTTCTTGCAGCTTATCAATGAAGTCCATGCGACCACGCTCGTAGCTGTGAGGGTACATCAATCCACGACCAACACCCTGTCGCGGGCCGTATTCACGCATCATGCGCTCCATGTACTCGCGCTGCCGAATGTCTTTGTCGTCAATGCCCAACTTTTCCAACTCGCGCAACGCACGGGCAATCACACTGTCGCTGTAATAGTAACCCTCTGGGCCATCTTCACGCAAACGATAAGCGTTGTATTCGTCTTGAGCCTCTCGCGCATACTTGTCGCGCATTGCGTTTACAAGCTGATCCATTACCACTTCACCTTGTTAGCCCAGTATGCCGCGCTCATCTTACCCTTGGCAATATTCTTGGCATGTCTTGCTTTAAATGATTTGGCGCGTTTCGTCATTTTCTTGTCGCCTGTCTTACCCTGCTGACCAAAGCGGATCGTCTTAACCTTGTCACCTTCCTTTGCCACAACAACGTGTGACTTGGTTTTGTGATTAGGTGTACGTTTGGGCTTGTTGTAGCCGTCAACGCCTGCTCTGGCTAGTCTAGGGTCTTTTGGCATTAGAAGAAACCACCACGAAAGTTCTGCTTAATGATGTTCTGACCTAGCATCTGATACATTTTAGGCTCGTTTGCCTTGAAATAATCCGCTGCTTTTATTCCTTCATACTCACCGTAAGTATCATTAATCATTTGATCCACTTCAGGCGCATAAGAAAAAGCCTCTTGCTCATTGCCAGACAATGCAGAACCAAGATTGGCTAAACCGCTATAAATTCCACCACCACGATGATAACCACCTGATGCATAGCGACCACCGCCATCTGTCATGTCAGCTACATTGCGGTATCCAAATACGTTAGCAACTTTGTTACCCATGCCGCCGCCTTGATCATTACCGCCGCCCATAAACGACAGCAGACCAGCACGTTTTGGCTTGCCTTTGAATGCTCTTGATTGACGGTAAGTTGCTTCACGCCCTGCGCCTTGTGTTCGTCCTAGCGTTTGGGCTGTGCGCTCATAGTAATCATCGTCACGGTCTTTTAAGCCAAGACCCATTGATAGATCGTCAAGAATACCCATTATTTTTTCGCTTTCTTTTTCTTGGCTGTCTTTGCGGCTGCTTTAAACGCTGCTGCTGTTGGCGCACCTTTAGACCCAGCCTTGCGCATCTTTTCGCCAGAACCAGCCTTGATCCGCTTGCGTTTATTGTGAATGTTGGAATACAAACCTTTTTTGGGCATGGGCAACTCCTGTGTTAGCTGCACCTTACCACACTAGGCTATGCCGCGCAAATTTCTTCTGATTGGCTCACCCCAATCGCTTTCCCTGCGATAACCAACAGCAAGATACCTGAACGCATCTGCACCATGTGATGTCCAATCGTGTAGCGGTCTACCCCGCCAAGTCTTCAGCTTTTCGTCAAAGTCTCTGCGATACTGTCGTAGCGCCTCTATGCCTCTGGTGCAATTGTCTTCATCAAACCAGCACTTGGGGATCATGGTACGCGCAGCCTGTATGCCATCCTCTACCGCTAGTTTCGGCGCAATCTCAATGTTCCGTATCCCCAGCGCGTCAAGCGTTTCAAGCCTGCTTTTCCCTGTTCCCAGTTCTTTGACCTGAACATCATGCGGCAGAATGTGTTGCTCGTAGTGATATTCTTTGTCCAAGAGAACTTTTGCATAGTGATCTAATCCTACTCCGCTGTTTTCGTAATAGTCTATAATCCTGATTTCTTGGCCTACGAACTGAGCAAACCAGATCGCTGTGCTGTCACCAATGCCTAAGTCCCACGCAGTGATGACAGATGCAGCACGGTCATATGGCACACGGGTAATCCGACCATCCTCTGTGGCCTCTTTCATTTCTTTTGCGTAAAAAGCCCCTTGGATTGCCGCTTCAAAGCTGCACTCAAATTCTTGCTCGTAGCGGTCATCGCCCATTGTACGTCTTGCCTCATCAAGTTCCTCTTGATCCAAGATTGACGTTTCTGATGCTTTAAGCATTGCGGTGAACCAGTTAGGATCGTCTTGTGCTTCATGCCACAGTTCCCAAAACTCGTTCTTTCCTTTAGGCGTTGAGATAAAGGTAGCAGAACCGCGTCTGTCTGCCAATGCGGGACGGATAACATTTGACCAAGCTGACGCAGGGAAATCTGCCATCTCATCCAGCACCACCGCATCAAAGTACAGCCCACGCATTGCGTTGTAGTTATCAGCACCAAACAAGCGAAAGCGTGAACCATTTAGAAAGTCTATGCGCAATTCACTATGGTTTACTTTTATCTCTGGAATATCTCTGGTGAACTCCAATGCGTAATCCCATGCGACTGCTTTAGCTTGGGAAAGGTATGGAGCAATGTATGCCACCCTGACGTTAGGGCGGTCTATCACAAAGCAAGAACGGATCAGATCGTTAATGGCTGCTACAGTTTTGCCAAAGCGCCTGTGAGCTACGATGATAGCAAAACGTTCTTTCCTGTCGTGAAATGCTTTGATTTGATCGCGCGGCTTGTAATCTATCTCTAGCTTCACCTTAACTAGGTTTTCCATACAAGCTCTACCACATGCTGCACCTCACCCTCTACCTCTGCCCTAACCTGCATTGGTAGTACCTTACCCATGAGAGACATAAAGGCTGTAGGGTTTTGTTCTGCTTGGAACTGTAGGTATTCAGTCATGCCCTCTTTCTTTGCTGCTTCTATGAAACGAGGGTCAACGTCTTTTCTACCTTTGTATCTCTCATCTACGATATGCTGACCTGCACGGTGGGCCGCATCAAGTATGGCATCTTTTAGTAATCTGTTTATTTTGTTTGGCTTACCCTTGCGAGAACCGCCAGTAAGCACTCTGCCTGAATGTTCTTGTTTCGTACTCATAGTACCGTCCATAGTGGGTGCGTCTATATGTTGTGTATATTAGTGCATTTGTATGTAAAATAAAAGACCCCCTGAACGTGACCGCGCTCAGAGGGCCAGTGAGGAGCCAAGTGCTATGGAGCAACACTGTAACCATCAGGGAGGGAGAAAGGCTGGCTCTTACTAGGAAGGTAACACATTTTATCTCATAAAAAAACCCCAGCGCAATTACACGCTAGGGCTTTCTGTATCTAACTCGCCTGCGACCAAACAGACATGGCAACCAAAACCCTACTGAAAGGTGTATAATGACTACATCGCTTTTATATCAGTTCAACATGTAATCTACAAGCATATAATAAAAAAACACCCCCTGCGGAGCGATCACGCGAGGGGGCAGTTTAAGTGAGGCAAACCTATGAGATAGGTGGGTCTAGCCTAGCAGGGATATTGTTTGCTGACAAGTATTCTAAATACGGCTGCAAGTGTGCTTCTGAGATAAGACCCATCTCTACCATCTTGTCTGCCAGCTTACCGCGTATATACATCTCGCCTACTGGTTCCCCTGCAATGATACGCTTGGCGTTTAGCTGTAGCGTGTCAGGCTTCCACGGGCCGCTGCTGACTGAGCGTGTAGATGCAGATGACATAGACTTAGAAACTGCCGCGCTTATTTCTGCTGACGTAGGCCAAGAGCGTGACTTGTGCGCCTCTTTCAGTTTCAACATTGCGCGATCCATTGTGCCGCGAATGTGATCCTCGTTTGTGTCGTTGGGAAACTTCTGGTTAATCAGACGACAGATACCCTCTACCTCTGTCTGCGCTCGTTTTTCATCTTCTAAGTGCTTTGGAATTGCGTAAGTGCCAAGGATGCCCATTAGCTCGTTACGGATTATCTGCATTCTCATATCATAGTTCATAGCATTATACCTCATCTGCCCAGCGCTCACCGTTAAGCCAAGTAGCTAGGTGAGGCATGTATTGTTTGTCTTTACCGTCTAGTGTTGAAACGTATGCTTCCAGTTTAGGCAATAGATCAAAGAAGTCTATCTTCTTAGAAGCTGTTACATATGCTTTTCTGGCCTGCCCTTTTCCCACCTTGCGTGGATACATTTCCCATAATTGATCAAAGTAATAATTCACCTCATCATCCTTTGATGATGTATATGGTTTACTTCCAAGGTTATTACTTACAAGGTTAGTGTTCGCATTCCGAACAAGGGGGGGTGTAAAATCCGAACAAGGGTTGTCCGTATTCCGAACAAGGGTGTCGTCCTTTAGCGTCAGTACATAGTCTGTGCTTTTAAATGCTCCATTGTCATCATACTTTCTCAGGCGTTCTATCAAACCTAGCTTTTCTAAGGTATCCAGATGACCGACCAATGCAGTCTTACCCATCTCTGTTACCTTGCACAAACGCGCTAGACTTGGAAAACACTTGCCTGTCTCGCCGTTGTGATGGTCTGCAAGCCAATACAACACAATCTTTGTCGCAGGCTTCAAACCCTGTTGCTTCATTGCTAATGCTGTCATATAGTGGGACACGAAAGATACTCCTTTCACTTGTTATCAATTGAAGACCCGTAGCTTCCACAGGCGCGTGTCTTTTTCTATTCTACATCCATAAAATAATCAGACAAGACTTTTACCGTATCGTAGGTGACATTGCCCACGCCATCCCGAACACGGTAGTAAGTATGCCGTGATAAACCTGTTGCTTCACATACCTTAGACGGTTGGCGATCCTTCATCAGCCGCTGGATATGCTCTAAGTTATACATCATCTTGCTATTCATGCGTTCTCCTTTTTTAATTCTTGGGGTTGTATATAGGCTACACATGATATATATGCAAGAGACAAACAGTAAAACGAGGTAAACAATGCATAAACACCCTACACCATTGGCTATAAAGTCAGAGATATATAGATCGCTATGTATGGCGGCTGCAAAGAACAGCTTGCTTGCAAGTGATGTTACGATAGCATTGCAGGCTATTGATGAAGGTATTGCAGCAGCAAACAAAGAACACGACGAACTAAGAAAGGCTATGGGATATGACCAATAAGTTTCAAACAGCAATGGATTTCGTTGCAGACCTCAACAAGTCACATGGGGTCATGCAGCGCGGTGGCAAGCAGTACACAGAGGTAGCCAAGCGCGTAGAAGCGTTCCGCACTGTGTTTGGCGGTGAGTACGGTATTGATACTGACATTATCCACAATGACGGTCAGACAGTGGTAGTCAAAGCCACAGTCAAAGACAAAGACGGTTTTGTTGTCGGATCAGGCTTGGCAGAAGAAATCCGTGGATCGTCACACATCACAAAGACATCTGCTGTAGAAGTATGCGAGACATCAGCTATCGGACGCGCACTTGCGTCTATGGGCATGCATGGCGGTCAGTATGCATCAGCTAACGAGATGGAAGGTGTTAAGCGTAAAGAGCAAGCTATTAAAGCATCTGAGGCTGCACCCAAGCCATCAATGGAACTTGACCTTGCAGCGCGTGTAGATGCTGCATTGACGTTCTATGAAAACTGCGATGCAAAGCGGTTTGCGGATAATGAGAGCCGCTACAAGAAACTAATCAACAGCCCTGACTTGTCAGAGCCACAATATGAACAGCTTGTTGAAGCACACGACAAGCGTAAAACGGAGCTAATGATATGAAAGTATGCACTATTATCGGGCGTGTCACCAAAGACAGTGAAATTCAACAGAACGAGAGAGGGGGATTTCTCAAGTTTTCAGTCGCAGTTGATGATGGCTATGGAGCAAATAAAGGCACGATCTTCTTTGACGTTGACTATCACAGAACAGGAATTGCCCAGTACGTTACGAAAGGAAAACAAGTAGGCGTATCAGGTGAGCTAAAGACCCGCGAGTATAACGGCAAGACATACATCAGCATTCGTGCAAGTGACGTTAAGCTAATGGGCGGTGGTCAGCAACGTCAGCAGGTGTCACACACTGAGCATGAACCCCAGCGCATGGCAGAGGGTCAGACGTTCTCAGAAGACCAACTGAATGATGAGATACCCTTCTGATGACTAAGTTGCAGATGGAACTGAGGAATGGGTACTTAGTACCTGTTTCTCAATATGACGCAGAACGCATGGAAGACCTGCCAGATGGCACACTGTTTAACCTTTCACAAACAGGCAAACGATCCAACCCGCATCATAACTTGTATTGGTCTACGCTGCGCAGGGTAGCTAGGGATACAGGCAAATGGCCTACAGAGCATCACCTGCACGATGAACTGAAAATTGCTTGTGGCTATGTGCGGATCAAGTTGTCTGCGCTAAACGGTGAACTGGTAAACATACCTGACAGCATCAGCTTTGATAAAATGAACCAAGCAGAGTTTTTCAAATACTTTGAACTGGCAATGACAAAGCTGGCAGAGGGAATAGGATATGACCCATTGGGAGATAGATAACGAAGATAAATTAAGTTGGTGCGCTCTAGGCGAAGAACAAGAGATAGAATTTATAAATACGCACACGTTTAAAGATACCGTTCTTTGCATAAATCCAGAAAAAGATTTGGACAAGTACACCTTTGACATGCGCATCAATATGCCATGCGACCTAAAGAGCATTCGCACACCTTGGATATATGCACAAGAAAAGTTTGGAATAGACCCCAAACACGCAGTTTCAATTAATCAAAAAGATTTGCGCAGATACAGTGAGTTATATCCGAATATCGTCATTGTTTTTGATGTGCATTTTGCTGAGTACAAAGCCATCCATTTTGCAACTATTAGCCATTTTAAAAAGTTGCTTAAAGACGGTGAAATGCACAAGCATGAATATCAGAATAGAAAAAATGACACAAAAGGAAACGCAAAAATAAGTTACGTTTTTGACATCACAAAACTTCCAATATTGAGGTAAACATGAGCAACATTCCACACGCCAGAAAAATACTTGAACAGCTAATGAAAGATTTAGAGGGCTTTGAAACAGACCTGATGCACATACGCGCGTCTGTCAAAGCTGCGCTGCGCCACATGTATAGAGGCAGTAATGACAAATCTAGCTAAACGACCACCTTTGGGACTAAAGAAAGACAAGCCGCTGCGTAGTAAGAAGATGCTGGACAGAGTGCGAGAACTGCCCTGCGCAGTATGCCAAGCACACGGTGAGGTACAGCTATCGCCTACAACAGCGCACCACCCTATCCATGATCGCTATGGCGTGTATAAGCGCGGGGATGATTGGGCTATCCCTTTATGCGATGGACACCATCAGGGAAACTTTGACGACAGCAAGCAGGCGATCCACAAAGACAAACGCGCATGGCGTGAGAAATACGGCCCTGATTGGTCTTATGCGCCCTATGCACCCTCATCAGTCCAAGACACTGATATGTAAAGCACTGGCCCACGATCAGGATGACAGAACGTCTTTTTGACCTTCATGCTAGTGACCTGCTTGTCATCAGCAAAGATAGTGCCTGAGAGGCCATCTAAAGCGATCTTAGCGATGTTGTCTATGTCTGGCTTAGTCATGGGGCTAATCGCGCCGTACTCTGCCTCTAAGCGCTTTATCTTAGACCATGACTTTGGGATGTCCATGAACGCGATAACCTCAACAGCAACTGGCCTCAGTGTCTGGTCAATGTTGTGCTTTGCCATCTCTGCCCATGCAGCCGCATGAATACGCCGTTCATACTCTTTTGTTTTCTGCGGCGTGTATGTGTGGCCTACTTTGGTAAACCGTGGCCTGCCCTTGCCAATCGGTTGCCCTGATACTTCCAGTTCAATCTCGTACATCTTGTGCCTGTCAAAATAGTAACCTCTATATTTTGCGACCTTAGTTATACTTAACTTTTTTTGCAAATACCCCCTTGCAATGTATCACGCATTATACTATATATAATGTATAAGCTACGGAGAAAGGAAGCAGCTATGACAACCGAAGTTTACAAAAAAACAGCAATCGCACAGAAAAACAGCAAGCGTGATGCATATTATGCATTTGGCAGAGAAGCAAATCTACATGGTCAAGAAATTTCTGAGGGCGGTTATGCAGTGTTCGTAATCAAAAACGAATATGTTGGGCAAGCTGGCGATCTTCGCCGCAAATGGTTGTTAGTTGAAAAAGACTTAGACTTTAACGCGGCAGTCAAACTTTTAAACAAGCGTGTGGGTTTCAAAGCATATCACGCATAATCAACAGGGGGCTACAGCCCCCACCAACACGGAGCAAACCAATGGGATTTTTTACACTAGGCCGCACAACGCACCACGCATTCACAACAGTAACAGTCAAAGGCGTGGAAATTGAGATTGTCATTGAGGGATCACTAGACCACGATGAACACTACTTTGAATTGGACACGGTTTATCTACAGGAGCCACGCGCCAAGACCAAAGACTTTGCACTGCCAGAACGCATCTATAACAAGCTGACTAGCGGTGCATATGATGAGCAGTTCCATGACGTAGCGTGGGGATCAGCGTAATGCGTTACGGTAAATGGACATGGGAAGATGTAGTTATTGGGATCGCCTTTGCAGTGGTGATCCTGATTTGGGTAGCAGGCACAATAAAAGGATGGTGGTGATGAAACTAAGCCCAGCCGATGAGCAGATACTAAAATACTTGCGCAAGCAGGTAGATCGGTTGCAAGATGAACGATACCGCACAGATGCACGACCTAGCATCAACAATGAAATATTCGCAGCACAACAAGAACTGCGGCGGTTTACAGCAGAACTGAGGAAAAAAGGATACAACATATAATGGTGAATTATTATGATACTTTGACGCGAGTATTGCAACGCAAGCCAACAGAACAAGAACTTGCTGCGGTAATGCAGATGAAGCGCGAACAAGAGGGATGGAAGAAAACTAAAGACATGATAACCACTGAGAAGCCACAGAAGCGCCTGAGAGAGCCGAAACAGCCTACAGGGGTCAACACTAACGATAGACAGTATAGGTGGCCTAAAAGAGCGACACAGATTGCCCTGCGCATCAATCGCTCCCTGCTACGTCAGACTACGATAGAGAACATCGCATTTATTGAGGATGTTACGCAGTCAAGGATTATGCAAGAAATCAGGAAATGGGATTTGCCCAAAGTAGAAACAGAAGAATGATCGTGTGGGCGGCTGCTTGGTGTCGGGATAAGCTAGGGGATTACCAACAAAAACTGGGTAATAAACCGCCCACCGCGACACGATAACAAAACAGAAAGTGAGTGCAATATGAATTATATAACAAAAGAAAAACGTGACGAAGTGCTTGACAATACATTTGGATTTCCAAACGGAATTGTGCAGGCTTATCAAGAATACAGAAATGTAAACGATATACTTTATAAAAGCCATAATGTAGACCCTGACGTAAGAAATATGGCGCGTGAACAAATGTTCTTACTTGATCGCGCACAGTGCTTTGAATTGAGTAAAGATATTTTTCAATTTGCATTGAAATCAGAAATCACTTGCGATTTAGATATGCCAATATCTAACGAATGCAGACCCTGCGCCGACATAATGTTTGTCTATTACATAAATACACTGGCGTGGATGTCGTTAAAAGATTACGAAAATGATTGCTACCACATATTTTATGGCTCGTTAGATGAGTATGCGCGAAAAGACCCTGCTGAAATAAACACTTGTCCATTACATAAAGTTTCAATTTTAAAAGTTGGTGAGCCTCTGCAACTTATTAATCCTTTGCCTTATCAATCAGAGCGCAGCAACGGCCCACGCGATCTAAGTTTTGATTTTATGCTTATGCTCAGAACTATTAATACATCTCGTATTACAAAAACAAAACCTGCCGCATCCCGACAACAAAGAAAATCAATGCACCGTGGTATGGGTAAGGCGGTTGATACTTGGCACCGTGTGACTTGGAACATAGATGAGCCATCTCATGCTAAAGAGCCTCACGACAAGGGATACCATAAGATGCCATTGCATTGGAATAGAGGCCATTGGAAACGCGCTAAAGAACATCACCCAAAGTCTCAACAAAGACCCCACGCATTAAATCCAGAACATCGTAATATGTGGTGGACATGGATAGACGGTTACTGGGCTGGACACCCAGCGTTTGGCTTCAAAAAGCAATACCACGCCCCAAAACTAAAGGTGAACTGAGATGGAATTTTTTACAGCGTTATACATAGAATATTCACTGCGCGGGATTGACATAGAAACATATTTGATTTTGCCAGACTATGAGGCTTGTCAAATAGCAATCCGCGACAATGAAGATATGTATAAGTATTTCTATGCGGATAGCGATGTTGATATGTACTGTGTACGCACCAACACCCTATCCAGATCAATAAAACCTAAACTTAGGCCCAGTAAATGATTTACCTAAGTGGGAAAAAAGTGAACTGCACAAGCCAGATTGGGGTAATGCTCAGTTTTAATGCAGGCAAGCAATCAACCAAAGGTCACAGCCTTTTTGCGGCAGATAACGGATGCTTTGTGCAAGCTGATAAATACACAGATAATGGCTTTTTGAACTGGCTAGATCGCTTAGAACGAAAAGGATGCTTATTTGCGGCTGCGCCTGACGTTGTTGGCGATGCAGAGGCCACGAAAGAACGCGCATATCCAATGCTCCCTAAAATACAAAGTTTAGGTTTTAAGGCTGCATATGTTTGCCAAGATGGTGAATTACCTTCTACGTTAGATTGGAGCAAACTAGACGCAATTTTTATTGGTGGAAGCACAGAATGGAAACTAAGCCAACCAGCAGC
>Ga0255781_10002904_pt1 | contig 13515 bp, 9 predicted proteins | sample 101ome_21_FD_179979 | JGI IMG/M metagenome (GOLD analysis project Ga0255781, IMG submission 179979) | Coastal salt marsh microbial communities from the Groves Creek Marsh, Skidaway Island, Georgia - 101413BT metaG (version 2) | ecosystem: Environmental > Aquatic > Marine > Intertidal zone > Salt...
GTCGTGTGCAAAACGACATGCCCGTCGAATGAAGAGCCGCCGTTGCGAACTCTCCAACATTGGTATGCCCTACACGATCCATTGCTTCCGCTACCCGAGGGAAGAGGTAAAACGTTGCCTCTGGAACAGCGAATTCGACTCCTGGCACATCGGCAAGGGCGCTTGCAGTTGCATCTCTCCGCCTCCGGAGCTCGTCAAGCAGCGGCACTGCTCCCGACGGGTCGTTGAGGGCTGCAACCCCGGCATGTTGAACGAAGTGGGTCGTGCAACTTTCATCATTGGTGTTGAGTTTTGAAATTGCCTCGATGACTGGAACCGGACCAGCGGCACAACCCAGTCTCCATCCGGTCATCGCAAATCGTTTTGAGAAGGTGTACAAAATGACCGTTCGTTCACTCATTCCCGGGAGGGATGCAATCGACGTCGAGGTTCCCGAATACCGCATTTCAAAATACGCCTCGTCCGAGAGCACCCAAAGGTTGTGTTCAACCGCTATTTCAGCAATCCGTTCCATCTCTTCTCTACTGCTCTCGCAACCGAGCGGATTCTGGAGATTGTTGTAGATCAGAAGTCGAGCCTTTGGCGCCTGCTCTTCGAGTCGATCAAGGTCAATCTTGAATCCAGTCGGGGTCATCGAATAGCCGTATGGCAGTGGGGTGCCTCCGAAGTATTCGACCTGACTCTCGTAGATCGGATATCCAGGGGATGGAAATAGCACACCATCACCGGGATTCATCAGGGTCTGAATGAACTTCGTGATGACAGGCTTGCCACCGGGCTGCACTGCAATATTGTTTGACTCGAAGTGCAGACCGCGTGCTGAACCGATGTCATGAGCAAGTGCGGCACGCAACGGTTCGATACCGGCGCCTGCGCAGTATCCCGTATACCCAGCATCGATTGCCTCTTGCATTGCATCGACAATGTTGCGAGGAGTCGCGAGATCGATATCGCCAAGATGGAACGGGAATACTTCGTTACCGGCAGAAGCCCATTGCGCAGCCGCTTTCGACACTGCGAACGCGGTTTCTGTTCCGAGATTGGAAAGTCGATCTGCAAGTCGTAGCTGTTGTTGTGCACCCATGTTCCCCCCTGAATGCTCTTTACGAATTGTACAACACCGGATTTGTTGACTTGTTGGCTTCTCACCCAACACCACGAATTTTGCGATGAGAACCTAAGGTCAACTCATGGAGACACCAAGCAGCGTCGACTTCCACTTTGATGTTATGTGTCCGTGGGCGTATCAAACCTCGTTGTGGATTCGTTCGGTTCGCGCTGAAACTGGGCTCACCATCAACTGGAAGTTCTTCAGCCTTGAAGAGGTCAATCGAGCCGAGGGCAAAAAGCACCCCTGGGAACGCGAGTGGTCATACGGGTGGTCGATGATGCGAATCGGGGCCTACCTCAGGCGCACATCAATGGACGATCTCGACCGATGGTATGCGAGCGCCGGGAAGGCTCTTCACGTTGACGGACACAAGCCGCACGACCCCGATGTTGCCCGTCACCTCCTCAATGAACTCGGGCTTGATCCTTCGATTGTTGACAAGGCCGTCGAAGACCAAACCACTCACGATGAGGTTCGGGCTGACCATGATCGAGTTGTCGCTTCGGGCGGGTACGGAGTTCCGACGCTATACATCGACAACCACTGCCTGTTCGGACCCGTATTGCTCGACCCACCCACAGGCCAACAAGCGGTCCGCCTTTGGGAAGCGGTTTCACTATGGGCCGAGTTCCCGCACCTGTACGAACTACAACATCCGAAAACCTCGCCAGACGAACAGGCGATTGCAACGACGTTCCGCCCGTATCTCGAAGCACGAGACTGGGTATCAATCAATCGAGGAAAAGTGGTGCCAATTGGATCATCACCTGACAACACTGGAGCATCATCATGAGCCATCCCTCCTTACACGGACTTGACCTGTGCTGGTCATCACTACAGGCGCTACTCGACGAACTATCTGACGACCAATGGTCAACTCAGTCATTGTGCCCAGATTGGGACGTCGCTGGCGTCGTCATGCACCTCGTCGCAGTTGAGGAAATGCTGCTGGGCCGCCCGCCGAGCGAATTTGCAGAGCGACTTCCATTCGAAGAGCTTGCAGGCTTCACCGAAACAATGTCAAAACTGACACATTCCGAACTTGCCGAAAAGTTCAGGACGGTTACGGCAGCCCGCAAAGCCGAACTCGACGCAATGTCCGACGACGATTTCGCCACACCGGTCATGACACCGGTTGGCCCGGGTACTTATGGCCGTTTCATGGACATTCGGGTGTTCGACTTCTGGGTACACGAACAAGACATTCGAACACCTCTCGGTCTGCCGGGACATGAAGACGGTGCGGCGGCGGAGCGGTCAATCGATGAAATCCGAATGTCGATGCCCTACATCGCTGGAAAGCGAATCGGCGTTGCTGATGGTGAATCGTTACGAGTTCATCTCAGCGGACCGGTAGGCGGCGAGATCACCATCCGTGTTGATGGTCGGGCGGGTCTCGTCACCGATTCAGATCCAACCACAGCCTCAATTACCGCAGACTCAACAACCTTTGCGTTGCTGGCTTGCGGAAGAGTCGACCCGCAGACACGCATTGATTCAGGCCACATCACCTGGTCTGGAGAGGCTGAACTTGGCGAGCGTGCGGCGCGAAGCCTGCGCTTCACGATGTGAGTCGGCGCCTCGAAATCATTGTGATCGAAATGACGGCGCCACCCAACGCAACGATCACCGATGGCCACCACCACGCCGGCTGATACCGAAATTCAATAATGTGACTGCCCTGTGGTACCACCACTCCTAGATACAAGCCATCAACCTCTGCGATTTCACTTGGCCGACCATCGACAGTCGCTGTCCACCCCTCTAACGCCTGCACGTGAGCCGAAATCAGCGCAGGCTTGTCAACGTCGGCTGTGATGACAATGTGTTCAGCGGTCAGCCGCGAGAGCTCAACTTTGTGCGGCGAGCACTGCGCACTACAACTGAGGTCGACATCTGCAATGGCCGTTTCTGAGACTTGCTGGTAGTCGGTTCTTAACGCGCTGGTGGCTTCGGCTGAAGGCGGCTGAGTTGCGAACCATGCGACCGAATCACCGAGCCAGTAAGGGTTCTCCCAGACGGTGTATGAATCATCCGACGCGACTGGGCCACGCCAGTCCGGCACCCATTCGGTTGGTGATCGATCATTGCCGAGAACCATCCACCGAACGCCAAATCGAGCTAGTTGTTCGGTTGGCACCGGCGCAGAAAGCGAATTTCGTAACGGCAGGTCAAGGGCAGGTGTCTCGGAGAACGCAGACAACATCTCTGTCCAGGCCTGTGTCACTTGGACGCCGCCGTCGTAGCCGTCTAACGACCGCAGCCCGAACCATGAATTTGAGTTTGGCCTCAGACCCCTCACTAATTCATCATGAGGACCTGCATCAGGTGTTAAGGCGACGACATATCCACCGTCAGTAGCCATCGACATCAATTCTCCAATTGCTGGCGATGGGCTCGCTCCGACGGCCGAAGCCATCGTGATTCGATTTGGGATTGCCGACAGCGACAGCACCGCAAGTTCTATGACAACGAATACCCCAAGCACCTGTCGAACATGACGCGGGTTCACCACAATCGTCGCCATTAATACACCCAGCGCGGTGATGAGCCAGATGACACCTGCAAGTCGAGACCCTGCCGTGATTGGACCAAACCCAATAGCGGCGAGGCCAACGGCAATAACGACCAGCATGGCTCTTCTCACTTGTCGACTCTGAAGGTTCTTCGCCGCATCGATACCAACACCAACGAAGAGCGCAAGCAGAATTCCAACGATGGCGAGCCATCTCACCGACACTCGCCCTAAGTCAAAACCCGGAAGGATGCGATAGGCGATCGAAAACAACGGGGTGCGAGGCCCTAGCGACCACACCACTCCGAGCAGCATGATTGCGCCGAGCGAGAGTCCCCACCAGCGGCTTTTCGGGTTTGAGACCGACGAACCAATACCGAACACACCGATCATCATCGCAACAACGCCGAACCACCCGATTGCCTCAAAGGCGCCTGAAAATGCCGCTGGGTCGCCTCCGGTCACAGTTCCGAATAGCGCCTGTGCCGCCTTGCGAACCTGGAGGACGTACATGCCGTTTCCGAGATCATCGAACGACCTGCCCTCGTCGAGCGACGCAGTTCGTTGGGCATCGACTGTTGCCAACAACTGCGGAAGGGCCATCGCTCCAGCAAGCATCGCTGCGACAACGAGCCTGAGCACTCCAGTTCGGTATTTCAGTACGAGTCCAGCAGTGAACGCAACAGCAACAATGACAACTTCAAGGATGAGCTGCGGATGACCACTCAACAAGGTTGCGGTCGCAACGATCGCCAGAGCACCAACCGATCGCCAACGATGCCGCTCCGCGACACATACATGTAGCGCCAACAACAGAACGGGAAGCCATGCGATTGGCTGAATCTGTTCGAACTGCACGGTCTTTGTTTGAGTCGATCCCACGAGGACAACGACCGCACCGCTCACGGCACCGCCAAGAGGCGATACACCGAGTCGTTTGGCAAGAGCGACCATTCCGAGTCCAAGCAGAAGCACATGGCCAACAACAATCAGTCCGTGACCAAAGGATGAGCCAAATATCAACGCAATGAGCCGAGGGGGGTACAGGACCGCTACTGCGTGATTACCGAGATGAGGAACCGTGCCGAAGATGAACTCATTCAGGAATGGAATCCGCCAGTCGCGAATCGCTCGGAGCGAAACCTCAGTATTTGGGCCTGAATAGGTGGCGCCGTCGTAACTCACTACATGATTGCCGGGCCACCAAAATGCTCGCGTGCTGAAGATGGCTGACGCAATAGAGACGACATATGCAAGTCGCCAAGTCACCGAAAATGGGCGCTGATATTGCACTCCTTCAGTTTGGCCGCTCCGTGTCTGAAAATGTGTCTCCCTCATCACGTCGCGTCAACATCGCAAACGACAATGCGGTGTAGCGTGCGCATTATCCACTTACTTGCATTCGCATCGCGTCAGCAAAGGCCATCATGAACCACCCTCGTTTTCATCTCGCAATTCCTGTCCACGACATCGCCGCTGCTGTCGCGTTTTACGGAGATGTCCTCGGCTGCTCCCAGGGACGCAGCGCCGAGACATGGGTTGATTGGAACATGTTCGGGCATCAGGTCGTCACCCATCTGCACGAGGGAGCAGGTGTTGATGTGTCGAACCCGGTGGATGGGCACGATGTTCCAGTGCCGCACTTCGGGGTGATTCTCGACCCACCGACGTTTCACGCGCTTGCTCAGCAATTACGCGAGGCCTCGATCAACTTCGTGATTGAGCCATACGTTCGATTCGAAGGTGAAGTTGGCGAGCAGTGGACAATGTTCTTCTTAGACCCGTCCGGGAACGCCCTCGAGTTCAAGGCCTTTGCCCACGATGACCAGGTCTTTCAGAAGTAGTTACGCAGCCTTTGCCAGCAACGCCTCACGCATCAATCTGCCGCTCACTCAATGATGCACTAGTTCAACGCAACGTCGAGATACTGCTCGAGCTGTCCATCAGCCAGTTCACCGCTGTGGCGCCACTGGACAACACCATTTGCGTCGAGCATGACCAGATATGGGTACCCAGTGGTTCCAAACGCTTGTGCCGCAGTTGCTGCCTCGTCGTCTGCCATCACCAGGAACGGCCAGCGCTCACGAAGTAGCCATTCAGATGGCGGATAATTCGGACGATCTGGCGCTGTTGCTGTCGCAACCCCAACCACATTGAGTCCTTGGGGAACAGAAAGGCTTTCTGCCCACTCAACGAGATCTGGCACCTCGGCCTGGCAGTGTGGGCACCAGTGCGCCAGGAACACCACGAGTGTCGGTGAGCCAGGCTCGATGACGATCGGAGTACCGTCGAATGCCTGACCTTCCAACACTGGTGCAGTCAGGCCGGCACCTGTGTCAGTTGCGGTGTCACCTTCAAAACCTGGCAGCAGGTCGCCGGTCACTGTCACTGTTCCGTTTTCAGAAAGGTCTACCGCGGAGTCAGAACCTCCCCCAGTGGCAACCACAATGACGATTGCGACAACGGCAACAAGCACCACTGTTCCGAGGATGAAGAGCAGCTGCCCACGTCGACTTGAGGACCCTGAATTAGTAGCCATATGTAGCCAAGGTTAGACGACTAGTGCGATACCAACACCTTCAACTGTTGATTCGACCAACGGTCAGAAGCCAGCCGGCTGATGCGGAATATATGGCCCGGTTAGCCGTTGGAGCTCATCTGCTGTGAGTTCGATATCGAGGGCAGCCACCGCATCATCGAGGTGAGCAGCCCTCGTGGCACCAACGATGGGTGCCGTCACTCCTGGATGCGACAGCACCCACGCAAGAGCTACTCGAGCCATCGATGTCCCGCGCGCCGCAGCAACTTCTGCCACTGCCGTAACAACCGCCCGGTCTGACTCCTCGGTGACATCTCGGCCGTACAGACTGCTTCCAAATGCATCGCTATCGCTTCGGCCCGTCGTGGTATCCCATGTGCGGGCAAGCCGACCTCGAGCAAGAGGGCTCCACGGGATAACCCCAACCCCTGTTTCCACGCAATATGGCAACATTTCACGCTCTTCCTCACGCATGAGGAGGTTGTAGTGGTTTTGCATGCTGACGAACTTCGTCCAGCCGTTACGTTCGGCGACGTGCTGTGCGGTCGCAAACTGCCAGGTCCACATTGACGAAGCGCCGATGTATCGAACCTTGCCAGAGCGAACGAGGTCATTGAGTGCCTCCATCGTCTCTTCGATCGGAGTATTCGGGTCCCAGCGGTGAATCTGGTAAAGATCGATGTAGTCGGTTCCGAGCCTGCGAAGGCTGTCGTCGATCTCGGTCATGATGACCTTGCGCGAGAGGCCTGCCCCATTTGGACTCTTTCGCATCCGGCCGTTGACCTTGGTCGCAATCACGACGTCTGCTCGTTTCACATCGAGGTCTCGCAATGCACGGCCAAGGTATTCCTCACTCGTTCCAAGCGAGTACACATTTGCTGTATCGAAGAAGTTGATTCCGAGGTCTAAAGCCTGCTGAAAAAATGGCCGGCTCGACTCTTCGTCGAGACTCCAGGGGTGAGTGCCGAGGTCTGACTGGCCGTAACTCATACAGCCCAGACAGATTCGGGATACTTCGAGACCAGTGTTTCCTAAACGGCGATACTCCATCTTGAGATCATTTCAGGAACGGATCACAATTGACGAGGTCGGCCACCTCGGACGGCGAATTCGGCGACAACTACGATTGAGAGATGGGTGATCGAGAGATGAGTTCATCGTCAGATATTTCTGTGCCATCGGTGCAGGCTGAACATCACGATGTGGTCGTGGTCGGTGCAGGGATCTCAGGTATCGGAGCGGCATACCACTTGCAGAAGCTCTGCCCAGACCGAACATTCACCATCTTGGAAGGCCGATCAGACATCGGTGGGACATGGGACTTATTTCGATACCCGGGGATTCGCTCCGATAGCGATATGCACACCCTCGGCTACTCGTTTAAGCCGTGGACCGCGGAGAAGTCCATTGCAGATGGACCATCGATCATGGCGTACCTACGAGAAACGGTTGAGGAGTTCGACATCCAGCGTCATATTCGTTTCAACCACAAGGTGGTTCGCGCCGAATGGGACTCGTCAACATCGACTTGGACGGTGCATGCCATCATCAGCGACGCCAAAGTCACAGTGCTGACCTGCAACTTTCTCTTCATGTGTTCGGGTTATTACAGCTACCGCGGCGGCTACGACCCGGCGTTTGAGGGTCGCGACACATTTGCCGGCCAGATTGTCCACCCACAGCAATGGCCAGAAGACCTTGACTACAAGGGCAAGAAAGTTGTCGTGATCGGATCTGGTGCCACAGCTGTCACGATCGTTCCTGCGATGGCTAGCAAGGCTGAGCACGTCACGATGTTGCAGCGTTCACCAACATGGATGGTTGCACGACCCGATGTCGACCCGGTTGCAAAAAAGATCAAACGATTCCTTCCGCGACAACTTGCACATCCGATTATCCGTGCGAAGAACGTGTTCTTCCAGCAGTTCTTCTACAAGAAGACTCGCACCGACCCTGAGATGGTGAAAGGAAAACTGCTGCAAGGCGTCAGAGCGCTCGTCGGCCCCGATGTTGATATCGATAAGCACTTCACGCCGAGCTACAACCCTTGGGACCAGCGCCTCTGTCTGGTTCCAAACGGCGATTTGTTTGCAGCAGTGCGGAATGGTTCTGCATCTGTTGTGACAGACACGATTACATCATTTACCGAAACCGGAGTTGCTCTTACCTCTGGCGAACATCTCGATGCCGACATCATTGTGACCGCAACCGGCCTCGAATTGGTCACGCTCGGCGACATGGACTTTGTTGTCGATGGCAAAACAATCGACTTCTCAGAAACCTTCACCTATCGGGGTGTTGCCTATTCGGGTGTTCCGAATCTTGTCTCAACCTTCGGCTATATCAATGCCTCTTGGACGCTTCGTGCAGACCTCACAAGTACCTATGTATGCCGACTCCTTAACCATATGAGGAAGACCAAAACCGACCAGGTCACCCCAGTTCTTCGCGACAGCGATATCACAATGGCGAAGCGCCCCTGGATCGATGACTTCTCATCGGGGTACATGCAACGAATGATGCCCACACTTCCAAAACAGGGAGACCGTGAGCCATGGACCAATCCGCAACGTCTGGCGCCTGACAAAAAGGCGCTACTAAAGAACAGTCTCGAAGATGGGGTGCTGACCTTTACCGCATCTCAGCAATTGCCAACAACAAATCAATACGCCAGCAGTTAATTCAGAAGAGGTAGACATGCGCGCACTTGAAGTTCAATCACTCACCGGACCAGACGGACTGGCGATCGTCGATCGCCCCGAGCCAGTCGATGATGGCCGGTCGGTGATCATCGATGTTGCGTATGCCGGTGTGTCATTCCCTGACTTACTTCAGACAAAAGGCATGTATCAAATTCGTCCAGAGCCGCCATTTATTCCAGGTGTTGAGGCATCTGGCGTCGTGCGCTCGGCACCAGCGGGCTCAGATCTTGTACCAGGTGATCGAGTTGCAGTGTGGGGAAGCACATGCCACGCCGAGGTCGTTGCAGGCAATCCCGACCAAGTGTTCAAATTGCCCGATGAAATGTCGCTTGCCGAGGGCGCCGCATTTGTTCTCAACTATCAAACGGCAATGTTCTGTCTCGTCGATAGAGGTGGACTCAAGGCAGGCGAGTCAGTTCTTGTCCTCGGTGCAGCCGGCGGAGTCGGCACATCAGCCATCCAAGTTGCCAAAGGCCTCGGAGCAGGACCGATAATCGGGCTCGTCTCAACGGCTGAGAAAGCACAAGTTGCTGCTGCTGCTGGGGCTGACCACACCGTGCTGGTCAGCGACACCTGGAAGGACGAGGTGCTCGAGATCACGGGGGGCCGAGGGGTTGATATGACCTACGACCCGGTTGGTGGCGATCGCTTCCTTGATGGAGTTCGTGCGCTCGCTCGTTCAGGTCGTCTCGTCGTTGTCGGATTTGCGGCCGGAGAAATTCCGACGATCAAGGTCAACCGCCTTCTGCTTCGCAACGTGAGCATCGTCGGTGCTGCATGGGGTGAAGCAATTGCCGCCGACCCCGCTCTCGCCCGAGACATCCACGATCGACTGATCCCTCTCGTGCAGTCCGGTGCGGTGAAACCACCGATCGGTCAAACCTTCTCATTCGAGAACGCGATCGATGCATTTCGTTCACTCGATGACAGAAGCGCTACCGCAAAGGTCTTGTTTGAAGTAGCCGGCGAGTAACAGGCACGCATTTAACTATCGATTGGGCGGCAGACTCAGAGCCGTCACGATCTCGTTGTAACAAGTGAACCCGTTCATACGATGACGAAAGCGATGAGACGTTTCCCCCTGCTCACGATTTCGTTGGCGACATGCGCAGTGACCGCTCTCGCCGCACCTGCGCCGTCGGCGAATGCGACCGGTGACATCACCACCAGAAGTGTTGAATATCTCGACCTGAATATCGATGCGAAAGGCTCAATCGGCGGAGTCGGTATCGGCTACGACGCTCCGGCTATCGACCCCTACGGAGGCTACAGCGATTCAGTGACGTGGCGCTCCGATGGTTCACTCATAAAAGTCGATCACGAAGTCGGACCGACATATCTCAAGCCGAAGTACGACGTTGACGGACTTCCTGTTCCGTCAACGAGTACGACTGTTCGACTTGAGGCATATCCGCGAAACACGACAAACTGCTCCGGTTACGACTGGCAGGACCCCTGCTATTGGGAGAATTACTCAGTTGAGAATTCCGTTTACGGTGGCTTTCACATGGATGTTGTTCGCAACAGTCATGGATCTTGGCCTCGACTTGGCACGATCACACTGCCGACCGTCAACGATCGTTATGGCGGGTTTGCCCCAGAGGGTTCGATTATCGCCTCCAGCGACGTGACTGATGGCCGAGTTCACGTCGATGCATTCCAAATCGATTGCTGGATCACTGAGGTTTGCCCTTCGCGCCCGGTGTCATCCGCGGGAATTCCCTACGGGGCTTTCTCGTCGGGTCCAAGTCGCGGCGACACCTGGTTTATGAGCGTTGGGTGGCCTGGCCGCTACACCTTGTACATCACTGACAACGTTAGTGGTGAGAAAGTGCAGGTGTTAGCTGATATCGACGCCGACAACGCGCCGACAATTGACCTCGACGCACCGTGCTTTGGTTTCAAAGAATGCATCACCATTGAAGGAAGCGGCTTTCCGCCCGCTCCCGCTGGTCAATTCCATCCGCTTCCCCCAACTCGAATTCTGGACACCCGGAGTGGGCTCGGAATTCCAAACGGCCCCGTTCGCGAGGGTGACGGTTCGATCGATACATCAAACGACGATTTCCGCACCGACGAAGAACTCAATCACGAACTCGTCGTGACCGGTCGTGCTGGTGTTCCAAAGCACGGCGTCGCCGCCGTCCTTCTCAACATCACAGCGGTAGATCCCTCCGGTGACGGATTCGTCACCGTCGGTCCGCGGCCACAGGGCAGGGGCGACCTATTCGATGACCAGAATTCATACGGCGAATGGCCCAACGCCTCAAACCTCAATTTTGTCGCCGGACAGACCGTGCCGAACCTTGTGCTTGTCAGGGTCGGAGCTGGTGGTCGAATCAGATTTCACGCCTACGGCGCTACAACTCATCTCATCGCAGATATCGCAGGGTATTTTTCGGCTGGAGACATCGGTGCAGGGTTTACGAGTGTCACCCCAACACGACTGTTCGATAGTCGACATTCTTCGGAGGGTCGATTCACCACCGACTCACGACGCACAGTCCAAGTCACCGGACGCGCAGGTATCCCCGAGGGTGCGACCTCAGCTGTCGTGAACGTCACAGCAGTAAGTCCGACTGCAGAGGGCTTTGTCACTGCGTTTCCAGCCGGCACACGAGTACCGAATGCCTCAAATCTCAACCTGCGAGCAGGAGAAACTCGACCAAATCTCGCAGTGGTCTCGTTGAGTGCCTCGGGAGCAATTGAATTGCAATCTGTCCTTCCGTACGACCTAAATGGATCTGTCGACCTCATCGTCGATGTGTTTGGCTTTTTCTCAGACGATGGGGGTGAGCGCACCACCACCACTGAACCATTCAGAATTGTGGATACCCGATCAGGGATTGGCGGAGTCAACCTTCCGTTTGGCAGCGCCGAGATCAGGTCATTTAGAGCCGCTCGAAGTGGTGGTATTCCTTCCGATGCCAGCGCTATCTGGGCAAATGTCACAGTTGTCTCTCCAACGGCCGACGGGTTCCTTTCGGCATACCCATCAGGGACCACAACCCCTCAAGTCTCAAACCTCAACTGGAAAGCCGGAGATATCAACCCCAATATGGCTCTCATTCCGCTGAATTCTCAAGGAAATTTCGATGTTGCGGTAACAATGCCGTGGGATTCGTCAGGCAAGGCGGATGTGCTCGTCGACGTCCTTGGCTGGGTCTCACCCAGCTGAGAATGCGGCCCGATGGCTATTTCAGACATTGAGGACGAAAACAGTTCCTTTAAGGAAAGCATTGTCACGCGATTAAAGAGGGCGTAGCCTTTGTAACACCTAAGAGCCCGGGCAATCCCGCCTGGGTCCGATAGGGGGAGGAATCAACCCAATGAAGAAGACCCGTGCACGTAACTTCGGTGCGCTCGTGGTTGGACTCGCTCTCGTAGCTGGCGCCTGTGGCGGTAGCGACGACGCAGCCGAAGAGCCAGCTGAAGAGCCAGCCGCAGAAGAAGCAGCCGCAGAGGAAGAGGGCGTTACGCCAATCGCTCCTCCTGCAGCAGATTGTGAAGAGGGCGACGACGCCCTCACAATCGGTGGCATCCTGCCAGAGACCGGCAACCTTGCGTTCCTCGGACCACCCGAGTTCGCTGGTGTTGAGCTTGCCGTTGCAGAGCTGAATGCCGCTGGTGGCGTCAATGGCGCTTGCGTCGTTTGGCTCCCAGGTGACTCAGGAGACAACGGTGACGTTGCAAACGCAACTGTTGACCGTCTCCTCGCTGAGGACGTTGATGCATTCATCGGTGCCGCATCATCAGGTGTGTCATTGACCGTTATCGACAAGATCACGAACGCTGGCAAGATCCAGTTCTCACCAGCAAACACATCACCTGCATTCACTGACTATGCAGACAATGGCCTCTACTTCCGTTCGGCTCCGTCCGACGTCGTTCAGGGTGCAGCGCTCGCTGACCTCATGATCGGTGATGGTGCACTCACAGCAGCATTCATCGTCATGAACGACTCATACGGAACCGGCCTCTTTGAGTACACCTCAGCTCCTTACACGGCAGCTGGTGGCGAAATCGTCTACGAGGTCATCTACGACCCGCAGGCAGAGAACTTTGACGCTGAAGTTTCAGCAGCTGTTGCTGCCGACCCAGACGCCATCGTCATCATCGGTTTCGACGAGACCTCAAAGATCCTCACCGGACTCATCGAGGCAGGCGCAGGCCCAGCCGAGAAGATGATCTACGGTTCAGACGGCAACATGGGCAACGCCCTCGCTGACGCCTTCGACGACCCAAGCGTCGTTGCTGGCATGCGTGGAACCGTTCCTGGTGTTGACATCGAGACCAACGAGGACTTCATCGCACGTCTACTTGGCGTTGACGCTGAGCTTCAGGACTTCGCCTACTCAGGCGAGTCATATGACGCCGTGATGGTCATCGCTCTCGCAGCGATTGTCGCCGGCAGCAATGACGGTGTCGCAGTTGGCGCCGAGATCAACGACATCACCCGTGGTGGCGAGAAGTGCTCAACAGTTGCTGACTGTGGTGCGATCCTCGAAGCCGGCGGCGACGTTGACTACGACGGTGTTTCAGGTCCGCTGGAGTTCATCGACGCAGGCGAGCCATCAGAAGCTTCAATTCTCATCAAGGAATTCAACGCTTCAGGTGAACTCGAAGTTGTCGACATCATCTTCGGCAA
>Ga0255781_10002918_pt1 | contig 13477 bp, 15 predicted proteins | sample 101ome_21_FD_179979 | JGI IMG/M metagenome (GOLD analysis project Ga0255781, IMG submission 179979) | Coastal salt marsh microbial communities from the Groves Creek Marsh, Skidaway Island, Georgia - 101413BT metaG (version 2) | ecosystem: Environmental > Aquatic > Marine > Intertidal zone >...
CCATCCACAGTTGCCCTCACCCCTGCAGATGCTGATATTTGTGTACCGGCGGTATTTTGTGCAGTAGTAGTCTTACCCACTAGCAAGTTACCGCTGCTGTCAAACCTTCCGTACTCACTTCCAGAATTATCACCAAAGGTCATAACGCCTAGAGAAGTTTTTAATACGAGGTTTTCGCCAGAACCTGATCTTAGTTCTAGGTTGTCACCACCACCATTGCCAATAAAGTGACTTGCACCTAGTGCAATATCACCAGAGAGGTAGAGGTCTTTGAAGCGCCTTGATGCAGCACCAAGTGAAATGGCATTATCTCTATTAATTGGAACTGATGTGTTATATGGGTCAATGCTGTCATTACCTGCATTGAAGTATAACCCAGTATCACCTGTGCCGATATAAGTTTGTGAGGAATGCGCCCCAATACTCCCCACCACGGTGGTGTCTTTCTCGAACTGAACAATATCGCCATCCGATGTCTTTCTTCGGACTGTAAGAACATTATTACCATCTCTGGTAAAAGAAGAATAACCTATTGATCTAAACTCTGCCCCTACATCGTTACCAATAGCAGTCTTACCCACAAGCAAGTTACCGCTGCTGTCGATGCGCATGGCTTCTGTGGAATTTGTGTCAAACCGAATATAACCTTGCCCATCGAGCTTAATAGGGTCATTAGATGTCTTAATATTGAGAAAGTTGTTGTCAGTATATACGTCACCATAACGTGTGTCATCGCCACGATACAAACGAAGCCTTCCACCTGCACCTAGGGTCAACTTTTGGTCAGGCGAAGTCGTCCCAATCCCAACGTTACCGCTGCTGTCGATGCGCATGGCTTCTGAGCCTGTATCAGTAGGGTCATTACCTGTGATACCTGTGCGGAAAGTAATTCCCGCTGTATCTGTAGCTAAACATAACCCTGCTGCGTCAGCAGACATATAACCAGAGGCAACACCACTAGAAGTATATTTTATAGCACCACTAGCAGTGCCATCAGCGGCCTCTACTTGTAATAAGGCACTAGGCGAACTCGTCCCAATGCCAACATTACCGCTGCTGTCGATGCGCATGCGTTCTCCCCAACCACTGCCATACGTTTGGAAGGTCAAAATATTTACGCCACCAATAACACCTGCTGTTTCATCAGCATCGTATCCAAGAAATACGCCTTTACCTGATGTTGCATCCATGTGTCTAGATACAATATAGCCACTACCATAAGCTGTGCCTGTTGCAGCTACGTGTAAAGGGTCTTGTGGCGAAGTCGTCCCAATGCCCAAACTCTCAGCACTCGCATCCCAGAAAAATTTTGCCGTGGTGCCTGTGTCCTCGTAGAAGCTGATGTCTCCTGTAGAGTGACCAATTTTAATTCTAGTCTTTTGCGATCCGCCATCATCAGCAATAGTTTTCAGATTTAAAGCAGCACCACTACTGTCAATTCTAGCGTTATAATCTGTAGTATCGCTTTCGTATATTTCTATTCTTGGTGCTGCTCCTGTTAAAGTAGCTAAACTTGATAGAGTTGCAGTTCCATCCACAGTCAGCCCATCGCTAGTCAAAGTACCCGTGACATTGACACCGCCGCTTTCTGTGGCGAGTTTCCTGACAGCATTGTAATTAAGCTCAAATGCACCATTAGCTAAGGCACGACCGTAGTTCTCTGAGCCATCGCTGTTCTGAAAAACCAAATCCTCTGCTCTAATCAAAAGTGAGCCTGTTCCGACTTCATCAATATAACTATTAGACCCATCATGGTAAATCTGTAGGTCAGACCCTGCGCCGAAGATGGCTTTGTTGCTGTCACCGAAGGACAAGTCACCCGTCATAGTTCCGCCTGATAACTCCAACTTATCTGTATTTAAGTTGCTAAAGTTTGCGTCAACTTCGGCGTGGGTGAGCGGAGAACCCTTGCCGGAACGAGTAACAATAGTTGCCATGTCTTAATCCAATCTTATTTTAAGATTTCCTGCGCTAATTCTGAAAATATCGCCAGACGCAATTGTTTTAGGTAAAGCCGTCGTAAAGTCGCTAGGATCTGTCAGCTCCGCATACGCAAGCAAGTTGCCTCCGCTAGATGCGTCGTAAACGCCGGCGTATGTAACCGTACCCCACGAGGCGGTTGCAGTTGGAAACTCTACCGCAGACCCCGTAGTCGCCTCGGTTGGCGAGGTTCCGCTAACTGTAAACGTCACCGTCTGTCGTGCGTATGATCCTCCAGATACTTCCGTTCCGGCTGCACTGTCTGAAGATGCCGACGTATGAAGCCCGACATATAAAGTTGTGGGCGCAGTATAGGCATTTCCGCCAAATACGTGGTCAAGGATTTTATCCTCTAAGTAGTCTGTAAAACTCATTTTTAACTCCTATGCTATAGCGCGTGGGCGCATCCTTAAACTTGACGAGCCGACGCGTGACCTCTCGTCTTGGATTTTGAGCGCCTCAACGCCCTGACGATATAAGCCCTGCCAAACTGGAATACGGGTATCGTCGTTCAAATATGGAGCCGCCTGTAGCAACGACCCATACAAATATATATCAGGAGCAGCCAACAAAAGCCAGTTGTCGGTATTGCTATCTGATAATGCAGGAACTTTTGAATAGTACATAAGTTCTCCGGCATATATCGCGTCGGGGGTTGGGACAACTTCTATCTGCGTCCCAACATTTGTAAAAAATTTAGGTTTACCTGACGCCGTGTAATTTACTTGCTCCTCAGACGCCTGATCTGGCGTTACAAATAATAACGTAGCAATTGGGCTCGTATTTAACTGAAACCGTATTGTCTCGAGCCAATCGGATGGCTTTAAAAAGTATTTAGTGTCTACGTCTGCCGTCGCACGCTTTACCATCCGGTGGTCGCGTATATCTCTGTTTATCTGGGCCTCGGAAAGAGAAATAAAAGTCGGTATGACTGACGTTAAATCATCTCTGAGTAGCCAATCTGCAATTGAAGACTTCAGCGTCGAGTAGCTTGTAATGCTCATAATGTGCCGGCCCTTGTCCTAAATACTTGGTTATTACTATCGTTTAACCACTTACGCATCGCCTTTGGGTCATCTGCAATCCCTTGGCGCTTGAGCTCATAATACACTGAAAGAGGTAATGACGCTACCTTATTAACGTCTCGGTATCTATTCGGTGTCTCTTTGTATTCGTTTTTGTTTCTCTCGGCGATTGCGGAGACGTCTTGTTGCGTCTCGACGACATACTCGCCCTTATCGGTTACGTGCCAATACTTTGTTATTCCGGTTGTCGGGTCTCGGTCAAATATACGCTTCATCTCTAACTCCAAGTAAGTGGGGCGACCGAAGCCGCCCCGACTGTATTATGATGTAGTTAGGTCGAAAACGCCTGCGTGTGCGCCCTCGTTTAGAACCTTCAAGCCGAACTCAGCAAGAACCATACGCTTCTCAGCGTCACCGGTTTTTGCAAGCTCTACCTGTTGGATCGGACGCAAGTAGCATACTGATGCGTACTCTGGGTCGAGCATGAAAGCATCACGGTCTCTTTGGAAGCGGTTTGCAACCACGTTCAGAGTACCGAAGTCTGACATGTACACGTCAGCCGTTCCAACGATTGTTGTTGGGCTGTCGCTTGGAGCCATGTAACGCTGTGCAGCAATACCGGCAAAGCCTGATACGACTGTTTTGTTATGTGGCCCAACCATCAGGATGCTTGGCTGACCGCCGGCTGTAAATGCAGCCTGCATCGCGTCTTTAAGCATTGCTTCGGTAAATGCAACCTGAGTACCATCTGTACGAGCGTCAGTACCGTCACCAGTTGGTGATGCGCCGTCAGTACCTCCGCCAGTTGAGAATACGTCGTTGGTCGCAATCCAAGCGCCGAGACCACCGGTCTCACGAGCTGTGGAAGAGTTACCTGCCACTTGTGCGTTGTTGTCGGTTAAAGTTGCTTCGATGTCTCTCTTGAGCTCTTTTCCGCGCTTTGCCAACTGATAACTTAACTCGTCATTCCGGCCGGCCAAATCTTGCGCTGATAGGTTGTCAGCGACAATAGTTGTACGACGCAAAATGTGCGTATAGTTACCAACGCGAGTAGTTGCGGATGTACTGTCAAAAGACCCTACATCGTCTCCGTCCACGACGGCTGCGGTGCTTGTACTTGAAAGCGAATCGGTTTGCCACTCGAAGTAAGTGTTAGATACGTTTTCAGATCCAACGTTACTTTGAAAAGGCACCTCTTCGGGCGAAATTGAGCTGATTATGTCGCTCAATGATTCACGAATACCTTTGGCGTCAAAGGACGTGAACGTGTTAGTTACAATAGCCATTTATAAATCTCCTATAGTAAGGCTTTGATTGCTGAAGCCGCGTCTTGGACACGACCGGATTGTTTTGCGTTCTGAATCGCTTTTTGTGCATCTGATTTAGGTCTCGGCTGTGACGCTTTGGAGCCGCTTCTTAATGTCTTGGCGCGTGCTTTTTTCGGCTTGGCCTTTGCCGCAGTAACTCGCGTTTCTCCTCGATCATATAGCATGGCTTTCCTCGCTAACTTCACAAGCGTGGCATTTGTCAAACCGCCAATATCCTGCTCGGTAAATCCTTCGCCAAGTAGAAAGTCCCGTATCTGGGTTGCTTCCTGCGCCGCAACTTTACTGTCGCGCCACTCGGGTATGACTTCCGGCAGCATCTCGCGTTGCTGAGTAACGTACTGCTCCTGCATTTGTTGCATCTTTTGTTGCTGCAACGCCTGCACTCGCTGTTGCTCGGCTTGGACGGCGGCAATTTGAGCCTGACGCTCTTCTTGTTGCTTCCGCCACTGACGTTCTGCCTTCGCTGCCATCGTGGGGTCTGTGTCGTACAGTGTGTCCCAATCAGGCTCCTGCTCCTTCTGCTCAAGCCGTTGCTGCAAAGCAGGCAACATCTGAGCATATTGTGCACGTTCACGCTCGATCTCGGAGTATTGTGCTTCTAACGCTTTGCGTTGTTCTGCCAGTTCCTGCGTCTTACGTGTGTAATCTCTCTGCCTAAGATTAGCTGCTTTCAGCTCTTCAACGGTTATCTCTTCACCATCGACCTCTACTATGGCCCCTAGTATATCGAAGGATTCGTCTTCCGAACTTTCCGCATCTTCCTCGACTTCGAGCTCCTCCTCAGATCCTTCGACAACTGAATTATCTGTTTCCTCAGTTGCCTCCATCTCCTCGGAGGGTTCAGCCTCCTCCACTACTTCTTCAGTGGTTTCGGCTTCAAGCGCATCAGTTGCCGCAGCGTTATCCTCTTCGGGCGCAATTATGGCTCTGATTGCATTTTGAGCACTGTACAGGTCAGTCCCTAATGGGTTGCTGTTTTCTGCCATCTCATTTAACTCCATATTATGGGCTTATTTTCTTTTTATTTCAATAGCCCCGTTATCTACCATTGCACGCAGCGATTGTCGTACTGATTCAACGCCGCGTAATTTCATGTAAATAGCCTCACGGCTACTACTATCATTGGTTTCAGTTGCTTTAAACTCAAGCCAACAATCCTGCTCGATCTCATCTAAAAATCTTCTGAGATCTGTATCTTTAAGTAGACGGTCTGCCTCTCTACCGTCATCTATAATTTGCTGTCTAGTCTTCACGCGCAGCCTCTTTTATTACGTCGGCCTGCGCCTTCATAACTTCTCTATTAATCGCCAGATCAGACCGGATCTGCTCGACGTTAAGCTGCGTGCCATACTTGGCCTTCATTTCCTCGGCCTTTACAAACAGCTCCGCCTCTAGCTCGTCACGCTTACGGTCGTCCTCAAGCCTAAACTTCTCACGCTGCATTTGCAGCTCGGCGGCCTTCTTCTGAATATCCGCTTGTATTTGCTGTATCTGAACTTGGATAAGCTGCTCGTTAATATCTGGCTTTTTATCTTGAGGCGGCGGTTGGAACTGCGCCGGATCACTCCAGAATTGAGACGTATCTTTAAATCCTGCCAATTCTGTCATTGCTTTCAATGTGTTAGCAAGTTTACCCAGATCGGTAAGTGGGTTAATCGGCCCCATCGTCTGCATTGCATCTTTCTGCATTTCTCCGATCTGACGTAACATCAGCATACGCTCTGTATCTGATCCGCGCCCGAGGGCTACGTTGATGGATACGTCCATATTAGCGTTCCAAGCGCGTGGGTCGATAGGCACAAACTCGTTGTTAAGGCGTATCATACGCTCGCGGTCTTGGTGGGTAGTCACCAGATGTAATACAAGCTCGTACAGACGCTTAATACCCGTCTCCGCAAAGATACGCGCAATCAGCTCAATATGTTGCTGTGCGGCGCTTACAGTGGCTGCTACGGCTGTAGCAGTGCTAGATTGTAATGCGCCGGCGTCTAAACCTGCGGATGCCTTGGATATGCCGGTGCGAGCCTCTTTTATCTCATCCATATACTTTAGCACGGGGAAAGATTGCTGCCCGACAAATGGCATACTGAGCGGCTGTATCTGTCCGGCGGCCCTCTGGCGTATAATGGAGCCCACCTCGGTGTTCATAACGTCTTCGATGTTCACCATCCCCTCGGTAACCGCAACGCGTGGATGAATTGACATCGCCAAGCTATCTAATGTGTTACGCATTATGACAGACTTAATGCGTTGTATATCAGACACAGTGTCAGCCACTGACATGCCGAAGAAGTCGTGTGGCTCTGGATCTGGGCATAGCGTCGCAAACGGCGCCATATCGCATGGCTCGTTCATCAGGATCTTGTTACCGTCGCCGGCGGTGCAAACTTTACGCAACTCGGCAATACCATCGCCGTCGTAGTCAACTTTGATGTAGTTTTCGACGTATAGCACCTTTTTCATCGCAGGATCGTGGCGCTCGTTCATCTCATTAGTCAGCGCCTTGTTCCGCGTATACCGCTCGACGTTGGTATCCATGTCATCGTATGACGCGCCGAGCTCTGACACCTCGTCGTAGTCGTATCCCATTGCTACAAGCTCAGACACTGTTACGATGCGGCGGTGGGCTACGTAATCGGCTTGCTCGACAGACTTGCTTTCGCGTGAGATTAGGAACTCTTCCGGAGGCACGGCCTCTAGCTTCACGCGACCATCTGGGTGCGTATATGTCGCCCTGACGGCGTGCATCATCGGCGCCGGCATCTCCTGACCGGTGAGCGGATCTTGCATCGGCTCGCCCATAGGCTCGGATGCCACGATCTCCACGTCAACCGCAGGATCTGACATTAGCGCCGCGAGAGCCGCGTCGTCGAGGCCAGAGTATGACATTGTTTCGTATTTCGTTTGGTCGTCCCAGTATACCTTCAGTATGCCAACCTTACGCACAAGCGCGTCCATGAAGGCGGCGTGCATCTCTAGGAAGCCGTTGTTGTCTCGGTTTATGATAAAGTTGGCGTAATCGGTGGCCTGCTTGGCTGCGGCGACGTCTTCCGGCCCCTGCGGCACGTATTCAACGGTTCTCTCGGTACTGTGGAAGATACGCATGAGCGACGGCATAATCGCCTGTACGGTATCACGTACGTCCATTGATACGACTTGGCTGCGCCCGTCTTCCTCATCGCCAAACGGCTCGCCTCGGTAATACTGGGTGGCTGTGGCTCTCTGCGGCGAGATCCAGTTATCGATGAAATCGATTGCGTCGTCGATCTCTTTACCGACGATGCCTTGTAACTCGTCTTCGCCCATGACGTTAGGGTTCAGCTCCTGCTCGAGCTCGTCTGCGAGTTTGTTTACTTCGTAGTCCATGTTTTACCTCTTACGTCGTGGCTTGCATTTTTGTTAAAAATTTGTTAACCGTCTTTAAAAGGGAGATTGATATGTCACAAATAAAAACCGACCCAGATATAATACGGGAATTAATTTTTCTAAAGGCTAAAGATTTAGGTTTAGAAGAAAATAGCTTGATTGAGCTTGATGAATTAGTTTGCAAGTTAATTAACATAAAAAATCCAGAACCTTTTATCTACCCCGTCTAAGCAAATCTTCTAAAATACCGTCTATTATTTGGGGTGTCATAAGTTGAGCCGGAACTTTAGTTTTAATAGCATGAGTTTTATGAGCTTCATTAAATGGCTGCCCTGATTTAGTTACACCGCCTTCCATAGCATCATAAACATCTTTAAATATTTTACTTTGATGAACAGGGGGCAACGAGCCTAAATATTCCCCTGTCATTTGAGTATTGTAAGTAGAATGAGGAAACTTAGGAGATAAAAAATTACCTTTTGGAGTGTTATATAATGGCGGTGTATTTGTGTCTACGCGAGCAGCCCCTAACCCAAACATGCCGGCGGAAAAATCTCTTTGGGTTGGATCTGTAACCGCATATCGAACTTGGCCAGAACTCGGAAAACCTTCTTTTTGCATTGGAGAGGTCTCTGCAAGCCTAATAAAAGATTTTCTAATTTCTGACGTTGTATTTTTTAAATACTCTCTCAACTTAGGAGACCTAACGCCTACAAAATCTTTATCCACAAGTTTCATAATATCATTAAATTCTTTTGCGCCTTTTTTAGTTATTTTAGCCCCTTGTATCATTTCTGCCATAGCCTCACCCGTAAAGGTGGCAAAATCATTAGCATTAGGAGCCATGCTTCCAGTTAAACCTACAATATCTTTTCCTTCAAAATCTTTTTTTGCCGCATCTGCGGTGTCCGTAAGTCTCGTTATAATGTTACTGTTTGATGCCCATATAGACTTATCTGCTTGAGCCGCAGGCCCAACCATAAAATCAACGCCTCCTTCTGTGTAAACTGGGCTATCAAATTTAACTTCATCAATAGCGTCTAATATAAGTCCTCTAGAAGTTCTATCCCCATAAAAAGGTATAACTACTTTCCCCTCCATATCTTCCCAAGACATGGGTTTTCTTTGCTTGTTCTCTCCAACATCTTTAAGGCTAACATCGGTGTCAGTTAGATACTTTCTTAATTTTGTGTCTTGATAACCTAAAGGGTCGAGCACCTCTTTATTTTGTTTTTGAGCCTCTTCATCTATCGCAAAACCTAAAGCTCCGCCGCTTTTAGATTTATTTGCGGCCATAATGCTAGGGTCATAAGCGTCTGAAAAATCAGCAAACTTACTTCTTAAAACCGCAGGATCTCCTGCCGTTCTATCGGTAAGCATAACGTGACTTATACTTCCTGCATCTTCAATAGCATTAATGTATGGTATATTTGTAAACCCTTGGTCAGTAAGATTTTTCCTAAAAGCAACCATACCTGCATCAAAATCTTCTGATTTGCTAAAACCGTTATTATCTAACCAATTTTGCATATAATCCCGAGCCTCAAACTCGGTCATAACTTTACCCTTTTTATTTAATAAAGGTTTATCAGTTCTAGCTAATAGCGGAAGAGTTTGGCCTCCCTCAGACTTAAATCTTTCCATTTGAGCATCAATGTCTTTTTGATTTAACTCTCCAAATCGAACATTGTACCTAGCTAAAGCAGCGTCTTTAGTGCCTACATGCGGCCCAAGCCTATCGAACCTTGGCCCACCGGCATAAGGTATTAAAGTGTCGCCTCTCATTTCATTACTATTCATGTAATGAAAGACAGGGGAGGTAAACATAACTTCTATTCGAGGATCTTTTATTTTCGGCTCTACTTTTGGTCTTTTCTTAGAAACTGTTGTTTTTGGCGACACAGCTCCGCCAAAACTTGCAAATCCGGCGGCATTTAACGCTTCAGTTATAGCATCGGAACTAGGTATCTGGCCTCCATAAGAAGCCGAAGGCATAGTAACTGCTTTAGCTACTGGGTCTAATATGTTCGCAATAAAATTTTTAGGCTCAAATTGAGTTTGAGTCAAAGCCTCATAACCAGTTGTACCGCTAGGCTTTGAGGCAAGTCCAAATATGGTCGGCTCTCTATTTCTTTTAGATAAATCTTCTTGAACGTTTTTCCCAAAGCCAAATAAATTAGCAAACGGACTATTTTTTGCACGATACGTTCTTTGCATCGTTGCTATTTCATCTGGGGTATACCCAGAAACAGCGTTAGGAGCCGTGACCATAGATATAAAATCACGAAATTCCCGTGGAGACATATCTAAATAACTCGCCATATCACCACTTCACCTTATCTGCCCAATACGCCGCCGACATTTTGCCTTTGGCAATGTTTTTACCATGTCGCGCCTTAAATGATGCGCGTTTCTTCTTCATCTTGTCGCTCTCGCCTGCCTTCGGCTTGCCTGCGGTTTTGGCGCCCTGTTGGCCAAACCTGATCGTCTTTACCTTATCTCCGGATTTCGCAACCACGACGTGCGACTTCTTCGGGTGGTTCGGCGTGCGTTTAGGCTTGTTGTAGCCCGAGACGCCGGCGCGTGCTAGGCGTGGGTCTTTTTTACTTTTTCTTTCCGCCACTTTTCTTCGCCTTCTTTTTCCCTCGGGCCACTTTAAGATTTGACCATGCGTTAGGATATTTTACGCCACGCGCCTTAGACATTGCCTTTGCGCGTGATTTTTGCTGCGGTGTTAATTTAGCCATTACAACATCTCCGTTATCGTTATCTTGCCCTGACCGTGGCCGTGGCCATCTAATGCCGCGAGCTTCTCCCCTGCGTTTACCTTAAAATACTCTACGTCGTTCTCCGGAACAATCGCAGAGGTTGAGGTAGCCGTAGGATCTGAGCCAATGGCAATATTTAGGGCGCCGCCGGTCGTAGATACGCGGATAATCCGCGTGCTAGAGCCAAACGCAGATGTCTGGGTCGAGGTTGACGGGTTATCAATGTGGTGCGTCGTCCCGAGCGCAAAAACTGGGAAGTGCCAACCGTTTAAACCTACCGCTCCTACCGCCATTACTTCTTTTTGCTCATCTTGCGTTTAGTCGTCGTGCCGTACTGCACTTTCTTTCCGGATTTCTTTGCAGCTTTCTTCGCGGCTGCTTTTCCCTTCTTGCTATACGAATACTTTTTTCCGCCGACCATAGGCATGACAAATCTCCTTAACGGTTAATTTGCGCCAATAATACAGCATTATACGAAAAAAGAAAGACCGCGCATGTGCGCGGCCAGTTAAGGGAGGTCAATACGTATGGAGCGTATCCGAGGGTAGTGTATCACAGTTTTCCGATTTTGCGAAAAACTTTTTTCATTATGGGGGTTGTGCATGTGTTAACAATTTGTTAACTTACATGTATAGAAAGAATCAACGGAGGAAAGAAATGTACAAGCAAGTGTCAAAAAAACTTACAACAGGAAATTACCAATACGGTAGATATGGAATTATGCGTAGAGTTTTAGGCGGAAAATCTAATTGGCACATTTATGATTTAGAAAGAGGAAGAGCTGACAATGTTTTTTATTTCAGCGAAATGTGTGAACTTTATCATATGAGAATGTTCCCAACCTTAAAAAGATGCATTCAGCATATTGATATGTGGGCAGACGAGTCAGGCAAATTGTAATATCAACGGGGGCTTCGGCCCCCTAAACCAACAACGTAAGCCGTGAGTGCGAGGTGGTAAAAACCATATGAACAGCCACTAACCACGGCAGCGCGAGCCAAGACAATCCTTTCTTTGGTGATCGCGTAGTAGGGGAGCCCGTCTGGTCAACGAATAAAGGCTCCCCTTCTTTAACTTAAAAAAGGAGAAATTTAAATGGCGATAGAATTGAAAAAATGCGCGTGCAGGAATTGCTGCAATTTTTTTAGCATCAACAAAAAGCAAGTGTTAAAAAAGTATTGCGGCGTAAAGTGTAAAAACGACGAGACATATCAAATTGAGAAAGATCTTGGCGGCAGAAACGTGTACTTTCCAAAAGTTTGTAAGTTTGAGGATTGCTCCAATTTTTTTATGCCAGATCACGCCGCCATAAAGTATTGCAGCCCAAAATGCTGCCAATCTCAAGCAGATAAAAATTATAAAAGAGAAAACGCAGACGCACTTCGAGAAAGAGATAAACTTGCCGCACGCAGATACAGAGCTGCTTGGAGTGAAGAGACGCGAGAAATAAAACGCAAACAAGTACGCGAAAATAATAAAAGATGGTATCATGCGCTATCGGAAGAGGATCGGCACGAACGCGCAAAGCGCCAATACGAAAAATGCGATAAAGACAGAAAGCGTCATCTAGCTCGTAAATCTAAAAGAAAAAAATATAAAAACGATGCAAATTTTAGGATGCGCCACATACTAAGGTCTAGGCTTCGTAATGCGCTGTTAAATCAAAACGTAACAAAACACGCGCCAACGCTAGAGCTGATAGGCTGCACCATAGAAAAGCTAAAAGATTACATAGAGGCGCAGTTCGAGCCGTGGATGACTTGGGATAACTGGGCGCACGACACTTGGCACATTGACCACATTAAGCCGTGCGCGTCATTCGATTTATCAGACCCAGAGCAACAACGCGCCTGCTTCCACTACTCAAATTTACGTCCGCTCGATGCTAAAGAAAACATGCGGAAAAACTCACGCCTAAACAACGCCCCGAATACTACGCTTCAACGGCCGGCTCCATGAGCCGGCTGAACTCGTTCCGGAGGCAAGTGTCGTGTGGTCATTAGCCAGTGACAGACAAACCGCATCGGCTCTGTCGGGCGAGGCAACGCCCCTCTTCTTCATCGCCTCCTTCGATTCAACTTGGATCTTACCTGCCGAGGTAAAGTGATAGCGAGGCGCAGCGAGCTCCGCATACAACGCATCGTCACGCGGCAGGCGGACATCCATACCCTCGAGCCACGCCTTGCACTTGAACCAGATCTCAGCGCGTAAGTTTAAATACGTATCCTTCGACATCGCACGCTCCGACACGTTCAAGCCACGCGCCGGCAAGCCAACCTCACGCAATCGATCTAACACGCCTGCGCCGAACCCGTTGCTATCGACGATGATCTCCGAGGGGCGCTTCGACGGGGGCAGCGCATCGTATTCCGCCTTCACGGCGCCGGAGAGCTGCATCAGGTCGAGGTTACGCCAGACGGTCAACGGATGGATCACCGGCCCCTGCCGCTTACATAGCACGCTGCTATCGTTTCCCTGCCGTGCGACGTCCAAGCCCCACACGTAGGCCGCATCCTCGTGCACCTTGATGTCGTTTGCCATCGCGTGCTCGATCAGCGCCACGGGTATTACCGTATCCTCCTCGGACGGGGGGAAGTTGCCAAGAACACGCACATGATACGCAGGGCTGTCCTCGCCGTAGCGCCGCCTCATGTCGTCGATGTAGTCGTCGGACACCCGAGGCGATGTCACACATGAAACGTGCATCGTATGCCAATCATCGCGCAGACGATTGTGCGTATCGTAAAAGAAGCCCGTGTTCCGCGTCGGGTTGCCCGTGAGCACCGTGGTGGCATTATGCCCAGACATCGATCCACTGGCGGCCTCAAAAACAGCATTCGGCACGCCGCTCGCCTCGTCGGCGATTAAAAGCACGTCCGAACTGTGCACGCCGGCGAGCGCCTCCGGCTGCTCGGCCCGAGACGTGCGAACCGATATAAACGTGCTCTCGGGGCTCTTCTTCAGCTCGATACGATCAGACTTGACCTCGAGCAGCTTGTCAAACGGAGGG
>Ga0255781_10002919_pt1 | contig 13474 bp, 13 predicted proteins | sample 101ome_21_FD_179979 | JGI IMG/M metagenome (GOLD analysis project Ga0255781, IMG submission 179979) | Coastal salt marsh microbial communities from the Groves Creek Marsh, Skidaway Island, Georgia - 101413BT metaG (version 2) | ecosystem: Environmental > Aquatic > Marine > Intertidal zone >...
GGATAGTTTGCGAACAGTTTTCGAACCATCGGGGGGTTTTATTCTCCGCCCCTCGATGGGAACCTTGCCCCGCTCTAGTCCAGCGGGGTCTTTTTTTGCGCGGGTTTCATTAACCAGCAGTAACCAGCGGTAAAGCTTGGGGAATCCTTGGCGGTGGTGGTGTGGTGGATATGTGTATATCGTAAACCGAAAGGCCATCTCTCAGCTAATCGGCATGACAAATCGAACAACACGGGCGCGGGCGGGCGCGGGTTCGCATTGGGGTTTAGTGTGTGTTCGCGGGGTTTGGCGTGTGTTCGCGGGGCTTAGGGTTTCGGCGAGGTCGCCTAATGTAAAAATATTTGGCTCGTGTGCGGGTACGCAAGGGACACCCGCCCCCCCTGCCATTTGCTATGCAAACCCGACATCATTTTTGTATTTTTTAGGTTATCGATATTGCTTATTTGCGAACCATTAGGGGACCCCGCTATTCCTTACTGGGCCCTTATTGGATTTTAGGCAAAAAAAGACCCCACCGGGGAAACCAGCAGGGTGGAGTTTGCGAACCGTTAGGGGTATTATGGGAGAGAACCGGGGAGCCGGGGGTGTGTATAGGGTTTACCCCCGGCAGTCTTAGGACTATTGTATAGGTCAGGCTCAAGTTTGTCAAGCTTTTTTTTACTTTTTTGGTATTTTTACGTGTTCGCGGGGTAAAACCGGTTGACAAACCCTTATAAAGCTGTCATAATAGCAAAGGTAACCAACCTGTTCGCGGAATGACCTATGTTCGAAGCGTGGATAATGGTCTGCGCTCTTGCAAATCCAAACGAATGTGTAGAATTTCAAGACATACGCGGCCTTCACAAGACACAACTAGAGTGTAAAGTACGAGCACACGAGATGGCAGTAGCTGTCGCGCCTACTTTTTTCTTTCCTATAGACATAAAATGGAAGTGTGTGACGGTTCCCGGACAAAAGATATGAATTTATTACCTCAGACAAACAAAAAACCTGCTCTTTCTGAAAAGCAAGAAGCTTTTTTAGACGCCCTGTTCGAAAATAACGGAAATATGACCGTAGCGGCTGAACAGGTAGGCTATTCGCCCAAGTCCGTTACTTGGCTAAAGGAACGCCTAGCCGACGAAATCATCGAGCGGACCAAAGTCATGTTAGCGGGCCATTCCCTACAGGCCGCGAACAAGCTGGCTAGTCTTGTTACGGCTATAGACATAGAGCGGGGAGATGACCTGCGGATGAAAGCAGCCGAAAGCATCTTGAACCGCGTCGGTATCGCAAAACAGGAAACAATGAACCACAATGTGCAGGCTGTCCACGGGGTAGTCTTGCTACCCCCAAAGAAGGAGACCATTATCGATGGCTAACATCCAAGATATGAACCTTGCGGAATTAGACGCATTCTTAAAACGTAAGGATATCACAGACGAACAACGTGCAGAAGCAATGATTCGTATGAACGATATTACCCGTAGCGATGAAACTAGCCGTAAACAGCCTGTGCCTCGTAAGTTACCTAAGTCTAGCCCTCGCCGTCCGCAGGGACAGCCAGTAGCTCGTGGTGGCAAGGTTCGCGGCTACCGGTACGGCACCGGCAAAGGCGGCGTCAAAGCTTGCCGTGGTCGCAGGGCAATGGGAAACAAGGATTAGGGATATGGCAGAACAACAAAGACGTAAAATGATAGGTGCTAGAGCAAGACGTGCAGAAGACGCCCTTTTAAGTGGGAATGAATTATCTGATGAACAGATTGCCGGATACTTAAATGATTTGAACGAAGCGAACATGACAGGTGCTATTAGCAGTAAGTACGACCCCTACGATACAATTACGCTCAGTATTGTAAAAAAAGTAAATTCTACAAAAGGGCGTTCGGCTTCAGGTAGTACAGAGAAACCCTAACCGTGGCCCCACGCAAACGTGTCCTAGTCCCCCCGAACCCAGAGGACGTAGGCAAGGTTGGAAGACCGAAGAAAAGACCCGGCGAATCCAAGACTGAGTACAAACTCAGCCCACAGGAACGGGCGCGGCGTTCGGTACGCATGAAGCTTCGTAACGCCAAGAAGCAGCAGCAGCGCGAGGAAACCAAAGTTGTTCGCAAACGGAAGAAGGTCAAGGACCTCACTGCTGCAGCTAAAAACATAGAAAATGCAATCAAAGGCGAAAAGACTCGCGTAGTAGACCAAGCGGATTTGGATATTCTTCCACCCGCAGTTTCGGAACTGATAGATGACACCCCTGTTATATTTAAGCCTAATCCCGGACCTCAAGAAGAGTTTCTATCGGCTTCGGAACAGGATGTACTATATGGGGGAGCCGCTGGCGGTGGCAAGTCGTTTGCTCTACTTGCTGACCCCCTACGCTATTGCCATAATCCCAATCATCGTGGCCTTCTGCTCCGGCGAACACTCGACGAACTAACAGAACTTATCGACAAGTCGAAGCAGCTTTACCCCAAGGCATTCCCCGGAGCCACATTCCGTGAATCTAAGTCCACTTGGGTCTTTCCCTCTGGGGCAACCATGTGGTTTACCTATCTCGACAGAGATAAGGACGTTACCCGTTTCCAAGGTCAAGCGTTCAACTGGATTGGCGTAGATGAAATAACACAATACCCTAGCAGCTATGTCTGGGATTACCTACGTTCACGTTTGCGTTCAACAGACCCTGAACTGCAAAAGAATTTAAATATGAGATGTACAGCGAACCCCGGCGGCGTAGGCGGCTGGTGGGTCAAGAAGATGTACATCGACCCTTACGAAGAAAACACACCGTTTCCAGCCTGCGACCCAGAGACGGGGCGCAAGTTTGTCTGGCCTGATAATCATCCAAAAGCAGGTCAACCGCTGTTCTACCGTAAATTTGTTCCAGCACGGTTGACTGACAATCCCTACCTGATGGCAGATGGTCAATATGAGGCCATGCTCAGGTCGCTCCCAGATGTCGAGCGTAGACGACTTCTCGAAGGTGATTGGGATGTGGCTGAGGGAGCGGCCTTCCCAGAATTTTCAAGGATACGTCACGTTGTCGAACCTTTCGATTTACCTACCAATTGGCCTCGCATTAGAGCAGCGGACTACGGCTACTCCAGCCCGTCGTGCGTTCTTTGGGGGGCTATTGACTGGGATAACAATATTTGGGTTTATCGTGAATTGTATGTAAAACACTTGACAGCAGAGCAACTGGCTGATAAAATATTAGAAGCAGAGGAGTTAGACCCGTTACCTCACTACACGGTACTCGACTCTTCGTGCTGGAACAGAACAGGTTTCGGCCCCTCTATCGCGGAGACTATGATGAGGGCCGGGGTACGGTGGACACCATCAGACCGCAACCGTCTACAAGGTAAAATGGAAATACACAGGCGGCTTGCCGACGACCCGTACTCAAACGAACCACGTCTCCGCATATTCTCTACGTGTAAGCATATTACTGCACAGCTATCTGGCATACCTCTCTCCAAAACCAATAGTGAAGATGTAGACACGAAGGCAGAGGACCATGCCTACGATGCGTTGCGGTATATGGTTATGACACGAACCTCTGGTTATCAATCAATCCACAAGACCCTTCAAGGGATAAAAGACCAAGCATTCCAACCTTTCGATAATACCTTTGGTTACTAGCAATGGCAAAAGACGACATAAAATTCGTAAAAGAAAATAGCCTTGCTACTAAACCTATCACTGCTAAGGACTTAGATAAGCCTTCTGTTATTGTTGGGTTTATGAAAAATGAAAAAGGTTCAGAGGGTCGGCAAACAAAAGGTAACATTATAGAAATAAAAAAACGCGGGGATGTCTATGACATCTATAAAGGAGATGAGTTAAGACCCTCACAGAAAGGCATCTCTAAAGAAGAAGTTTTACAACAATATAGCCAAGAATCTACATCTGGCTACATGTATAAGGCAGAGTCAAAGGCAGACCCCAAGTTAAGTCGTTGGATAAATATTGACGACGAGGATATATACACCAACCGTCTTAAAGACCTAGACCCAAAGGTAGTTGCAGAAAAAGGACTACCCCCTTTGAAATTCATAGAAGACAAGGCAGCAACAAAAACTGTGGCAGACCTAGACCCCAAAACCGCAACCCTGCGAGAAGTTGCCCAAGCCTACGCCGATAAATCGAAACGTGGTAAAGCTTTTGTCACGTCTTCGCTACAGTTCTTTAAGGACATTGCAGACGAACCCGGCTCCGCCCTTCGCCTGTTCGAAAAGGATGCCGAAGGAAACACCTTACTTTCTAAAACATTTAAGGGCACAGAAGACACATCTACAGTCAAGACGGCGATGCAAAATCTTCGTCAAGTCGGCCTCACTCTGAAGGAAACAGTAGGTCCTGATACCCCCGAATACAAGCTGCTGCCAGACAAAGCTCCAAATACGGACCTAAACAACCGTATCTTTGGTCGTAGCGAACCGGCTAAAGCCGTATCAGAGGTTGCCATCAACCCAGATAAGGCCAAGATGAGCCAACTGTTCGCGGGTGTCGCCAAGTATCTTGACAATCCTAATACTCGTCCTATTGCCCAAGCAATCATTTTTAACCTCAATACCGGTCTTCGTCCTAACGCTGCTGCCGGTCTTCAGGTAAATGCCTACAAGCCAGACAGCGGTGCAATCTACATCGAAGCAGAAACTAAAGGTGCCAAGGGTCGAGCCGTTAACATCCCCTTGAACCCGATTGCAGATAGCATCCTACAGGAAAACTTAGCTGCTGGCAACAAGGAATTTTTCTTTACTAAGCCAAATGGCAAGCCTGTAACATCTACAGATATGACTGACCTTTTGAAAGATGTCAAAGTAAAGGATATTGCCTTTGATGCAGCAACAGGTCGTTATTTTGATAGCCTAGCCCCTGCAGGCTTTTCTGGTAAAAAGGGTTCGGCTCTTCTTCGCAACATTCATGCGACGGTAGGGCAAAGCATTGGTGTCGACCAAGACCGTCTAGCTTATCTGCAGGGACGTAGCCTTAAATCTGCTGGTAAAAGCAGCACAGGCGAACTGACAACCTACCAGCAAGCATTTCCGGGCGCAGTTGGTGAAGTTGACCGCCAGAATGCCAATATGTTCGCTCAGTTCTGGGGAGATGCTGCAAAAGAAGCCGGGTTCGATATTCAAACCAAAATCCCAATGCCCGAAACCCGCATCACAACCCAGACCGCCGGATACGAAGGTTATTTTGACCTTCCGGTTCGCGAAGAGGTTCCCGTTGCTGCCAAACCCACCAGCGCAGACCCCCGTCCAAAGACTTTTGATGACCTGTCTGCCGATACACGGGGTTTCTTTGAACGGAACAATATTGATTTCGGCAACTTCATAAAGAACTTCCGTAAGAAAACCACAAAAGTAGTTGGTGGTGCTTTGGTTATCGAAACTGCGCGGCAGTTTATAGAATCACCCCTAGAGACAGGCGCAGCAATCGCCAAGGAAGTTGGCTTAGAAGCTGCGGCTCGTACCGTAGGTTTAGGCTTAGGCCCTGCTGCTGCCGTCCCGATGATTTTGGAACCAACGGAACTAGCCTCTGGGGAACTTCGTCCCGAAGATAAACCCTATGAGCCATTCGCTAAAGAAGTTCAGGTGTTCCGTGAAGACGCCGGTATGATTACCGAACCAGACCAAGCTGCTGAACGGGCTGATGCTATTGCTCGTGAAGATGCTGGTATGATACCAGAACCGGACAGGATTCCACAAGCCGCCCCTGTCCAAGACCAAGGCTTTATTTCTAGATAAGGAGAGTACCATGGATAAGATGGGTGCCGCTTACATTATGAACTCTGACAAAACATCTGTTGATGACCAAGGCGGTGCAGCCAAACTGTATCGTGAAGGTCTTGAGTTCAACACAATGGCAAAGCAAGGCGTTCTCACTGAAGACATGCCGAAGAAGATGACTAAAACGGCAGTCGACCCTTCAGTAATGAAGATGGCAGAAGAACGCGACTACTAAGATAAAAACTTATGTCAGAAGATAACTTTCTCCAGCCGGAAGACGATACTACAGTATCCGTCATTGCTCCAGAAGAGTTTATGCCGGGTATTGCTGCGTATGTCAAATCTAAGTTCGAAGATGCTGAAAACGGACGGTATGCCCACGAACAGCGTTGGCTGCAAGCATACAAAAACTTTCGCGGCATCTACGATTCGACTACGCAATATCGTGATTCCGAACGCTCAAAGGTATTTGTTCGCATAACAAAGACCAAGGTTCTTGCAGCCTTTGGTCAGATTGTTGACATTCTGTTCGCGAACAAGAAGTTTCCACTGGTTGTAGAATCTACTCCCGTGCCAGAAGGCATTGCGGAGTTCGCTCACATGGAAACACCTTTAGACCAAATGCAGCCGGAAGACCCTTACGGATTTCCCGGCGATGGTCGTGAACTGGCTCCCGGTGCTACACAGGCATCTGGTAACGGTCATTTCCTTGGCGGGTTGGAAAAAGACTATGGTCAGCTTCCTTTGGTTCCCGGACGGGCACGGATGGGTGAACCGCAGATTGAACCTGCTAAACTTGCTGCACAGCGAATGGAAAAGGTTATTCACGACCAGCTTCTCGACACAAATGCTGTGAATGTACTGCGTAACTCCGTGTTCGAATCTTGCTTGTTAGGTACGGGTATTGTAAAAGGCCCGTTCAATTTTTACAAGAGGGTTCACAACTGGGAGCGTGGTGAAGACGGCGAACGGGTTTATAACCCTCGTGAAAAGACCGTTCCACGGATTGAGATGGTATCCCTGTGGGATTTTCATCCAGACCCATCCGCTACGAGCATTGACGATTGCGAATACGTTATTCAGCGACACCGCATGAATCGTCAACAGCTTCGTGCTCTTGTTAAGCGTCCATACTTTGATGCCGGAGCTATCGAAGAGTGCCTCGCTAAAGGCCCAAACTATGAGGACAAGTATTACGAGGATACTATTCGTGAAGACGAAACTGAGCCATATTATCAAGGCAATCGCTATGAGGTTCTTGAATATTGGGGCGTTTTAGATTCTAAAATGGCTAGTGAAGCCGGTCTTGTTGATGATTACGAACTAACAGAGTTCGACGAGCTACAGGTAAATATCTGGGTTTGTGGCAACATGGTTCTTCGCTGTGTTTTGAACCCGTTTACGCCAGCCCGTATTCCGTTCCAAGTGTTCCCTTACGAAGTGAACCCATATCAGCTTTGGGGCGTTGGCGTTGCAGAAAACATGGAAGATGCCCAGAAGCTAATGAACGGTCACGTTCGTATGGCAATCGACAACCTCGCTCTTGCAGGCAATTTGGTGTTCGATGTGGACGAAGCCAGCTTGGTTCCCGGTCAAAACATGGACATCTTCCCCGGTAAAATATTCCGTCGCCAGTCTGGTGTCACAGGAACAGCTATCAACGGCTTGAAGTTTCCGAACACGGCTGGTGAAAATATCCAAATGTACCAGATTAGCCGTCAGCTTGCGGACGAAGAGACAGGTATTCCGTCTATTGTTCACGGACAAACAGGTGTTAGCGGAACTGGACGAACCGCTGCTGGTCTCTCTATGCTGATGGGTTCTGCCGGTCTATCTATGAAGACTGTCATCAAGAACATAGACGACATGCTTTTGAAGCCGTTGGGCGAGGCCTACTTCCAGTGGAACATGCAGTTCAATGAAGAAGCAGAAGACATTAAGGGCGACTTAGAAATTAAGCCTCGCGGTGTAGCAGCCGTCATGCAAAAAGAAGTTCGCACACAACGCCTAACCTCTCTGTTGCAAACTGTTGCGAACCCGATGCTTGCACCATTTATCAAAATACCTAACCTAATGCGTGAACTGGCTATTGCACAGGACATCGACCCTGATAGCCTCGTGAACGATGCCAACGAAGCCCAACTCTACGCTCAGATGCTAAAAGGGATGATGGCAAATGTACAACAAGGAACAGGCGAAGCTGGTGGCCCCGCTGCTGGCCCAGCCTCAGATATGGCAGGGGCTGGAGGAGTATCTCCAAGTCCTGAAGGAACAGACGTACAAGGCTCTGGTAACGGCACAATCGGAGTCGGAACTGCGCCAACTGCAGGGGAAAGCGGCTTTACTGGAAATGCTCCTCAAACTGAAGGATAATCACGAGGCTATAGCAAAGAATGGCAACCACAACAACGACGACAGGAACGACTACTTCTAGCACTACAGGCATTACTCCTGTTGTTGCTCCTAGTCCTACTCCGCTCACAGCAGAGCAATATGGTAGCCAATTCGTAAACTTCTATACGCAATATCTTGGTATTCCTACCGTTACTCCTATCGATGTAACGCCAGAAGAAGACATAACCGAACTAGAGACTTTTGAGCCGGATTCTGGTAGAGGAGATGCCGAATCTAATGTCTTGACCCAGACTTCTTTTCAAACGGGGCAGTCTCTGGTCGAAACATCTTTCGGAGTTCCTGAAAATTACAGCCAGTTTAATAGCTATAGTGACTACCTACAGTCTGGCCTAGACGATACAAATGTTCTGAAAGACCGCGTAGGTTTTATTGGCAATGTTATGGAACCTATAACTCAAGGTCGCTGGAGTGATATAGACTTCGCAAAGGCTAACTTTGGACAGATGGGTAAGGCTGCTGTTGCTGATATAGCAGATGTAGCGTCTACTCGTAAAACAGCGGGTAAGATTATGGGCATGGTGGGCGGAGTGCCCGGTGCTATGGTAGGCTCTATAGTGGCTGGAGACACGGTTCGCAATGCTTTTGGAGAAGCAAGCACCCGTCCTGCAGGCATCTTGGGAATTGTTTCGGATGCGGTTCACTCAATTCAGTACAGCGATATGGCGTCTATTCGTCAAGCACGAACCGAAGCTTTTGGAACAGTGGCTGGAAAAGAGTACGAAAGCGGTGATGTGGTAGGCTATAACACTGCAGCGTCTCTAGGTATGGACTTGGGTTTCTCTTTTAAGATGGGGTCGGGCGGAGTGACCCGCGCACCCGGTTCGCGAACTTACACGGGGAATATGCGTGGGATTTCCCAAGAACACATGATGGCAATCGACGCCGTAGCCAACGGATACATCCCTACTGGCTACAACTTTAGTAGTGGTAAGTCTATTGAAGACGCTGGCTGGGACAATATTTCAGACAACATCATGGATGGTTACTACACAGAAACCGGTAGTTTCTACAGCCCACGAACCAATCAGTTCTCAGCCTATGGTCTAGCAGAAAGCCGCAATGCTGCTGCAGCCAAACATGGTTTGTCTAAATTAGAGTACGACCAAGCCCTGTCGCAGGCTCGTTCCGGTAGTAAAAAGCTATCAGATGCCATTCAGGATATAAAAGACCGCAAGACTGCAGCAGAACAGGCCGCAGCTAAACGGGCAGCGGATGCAGCAGCAGCTAAAGAAGCAGCAGAACGTGCAGCTTATCAAGCGGAGCTTCAGGCTCGTATGGAAAGTGGAGATGATGGTGGCGGATATGACCCCGGCGAATCTGCCGAATCTTTTGGCGGTGTTAGTGATGGTTACGGCGGTGGCGATGCTCGTGGCGGCATGATTGAGCACGGACGTTCTCAAAACCGTCCTACCGAACGCAACAGAAACGCCTACGCTATGGGAACCCCGCCAGCAGGGGTACAAGCCGCACAGAGCGGTTTTGTAGATGCTCCGCCCTCACAGGTATCCGAAGCAGCTAAAGTCGCTGACAACCGCCCTGACAGCGTTCCAGAGGGTACTTATGTTTTGAACGCCGCAGCCGTCGAGTTCGCAGGCGAACAAGATATTCGCAAGATGATTATGGATGCCCAGAAAGAAGCGGTTCGCAGAGGGCTTTCTACACAGGATTTTGAACGCCATTCAGACCTTGTAGACATTGCGGTATCTAGTGGCGAGGTCAAGATTGCACCTCACCTCGTAAAGATTATTGGCGAAGACCGCCTAGAAAAGATTAACAAACGCGGTATCCGCAAGACAGAGCAGCGCATTGCTGAGAACGGGCAGCAGCCGGTTCAAGAAGCTGCAGCGGCTCGTGGCGGAATGATAACTCAAGACCGCATACAAGTAAGTTTCTTAGACTAATAAGAATCCGCTGGCTACCCACGAACCCGTGGCCCCAGCACAACCGGAGCGGCTACCCACAGCCATGTGGCCCCGCATGAAGAGGTAAAACAATGGCAAAAGCAAGAGGCCACCGTGCCAATAAAGCAAACGACTCGTTCGGAACCGTAAACAACGACAGCCTATATCGCGGAAAATATCGGGATGATGTCTACAAAGACGAGGACGACGAGGAGAATGTAGAAGCCCAACAAGAAGCTGACCCCGTAGAACAAGAAGCGGCTACTCAGCAAGACGAGGCGGGCGATAGTTTCGTAGGACAAAAGAAGGAAACTTCTGAAGACCACGACTATAAAAAACGGTATGACGACTTGAAACGTCACTACGATTCGAAGGTAAGCGAGTTCAAAGGAGAAATCGAAGCCCTTCGTAAGACAATGACTGAACGGGCGGCGGAAATGCCACGAGGCGTAGCCCCACCAAAAACCCAAGAAGAACTGGAAGAGTTCAAAGAACGGTATCCAGATGTGTTCGAGGTTGTTCAAACAGTTTCAAGCCTGCAAACCGAAACACAGGTTGCAAAGCTACGCGAGGAACTTGGGTCTATTAAGGAACGTGAAAAGGAGCTTGAAAAGCAGAAAGCCTACGAGGAACTGCTAAGATTGCATCCTGACTTTACCGACCTAAAGACTGACGAAAAGTTTTTAGAGTGGCTCGAAGAGCAGCCTGCTTCTATCGCAGATGGTATTTACAAAAACAATACCGACGCTAGATGGGCAGCACGGGTCGTAGACCTCTACAAAGCCGATGCTGGCTTAACCAAAAAGAAGAAGACCAAAGAGCCTTCTGCAGCAGATGCCGTAACAAAGACCCCTACACGGGAAATACGGTCTGAAACTACAGACGGTAAGAAAGTTTGGAAAGCTTCGCAAATCGCCAAGATGAAACCGTGGGAGTTCGAAAAGCTGGAAAGCGAATTGGACGCAGCACGGGCTGAAGGGCGAATCGACTATCAATCTTAACCTCAAAATGGAAGGAAAAGCAAATGGCTTTTACTCGCGCTGCAGGTTATAACAACCTGCCTTCCGGTAACTTTACACCGGAAATTTTTAGCCAAAAAGTCCTCAAATTCTTCCGTCGCGCTTCGGTTGCCGAAGATATTACGAATACCGATTATGCGGGGGAAATTGAGAACTATGGCGATACGGTTCGTATCATCAAAGAACCAACAATCACAGTATCTAGCTACTCACGTGGCTCTGTGGTTAACCCACAAGACCTTGCCGACGACCAAACAACAATGGTTGTCGACCAAGCAAACGCATTTGCATTCAAAATCGACGACATCGAAGAGCGTCAGTCTCATGTAAACTTTGAGGCACTGGCTACTTCTTCAGGTGCCTACTCTTTGAAGCGCAAGTACGACTTCAACGTCCTTCAGGCAATTGCCGATGGTGCTGGTATTGCCGGTGCTGACGACGCATCACTGTCTGGTGGTCTGTTGTCAACCAACACTGCTCTAGGTACTGCCGGTACTCCGATTGCCATCCACACAACTCAGGATAATGCTGTTAACCTGATGCTGGAAATGGCTAAGGAACTCGATGAGCAGTCTGTTCCTGAAGAGAACCGTTGGTTCGTTGCTTCACCTGCTTTCTACTCAAAGCTGTTCGCGGCTGGTAGCAAGTTTGCAGAAGTACAGGTAACTGGTGATGGCACTTCACCGCTTCGCAATGGCCTTGTAATGCAGGGTCAAATTGCTGGCTTTGCTTGCTACAAGTCAACTGCACTTGTACCGGGTGGAACTGATGCCGTTAGCATCACTGGCGTTACCGACGCTGCTGGTGAGTCTATTGTATTGGCTGGTCACATGTCAGCCGTTGCAACTGCATCTCACATTGCAAAAACCGAAGTTGTTCGGTCAACTGAAACCTTCTCCGACATCGTTCGTGGCCTTCACGTGTTTGGACGTAAAGTCCTTCGCCCAGAAGCCCTCGTTCGCGGTGTTGTAGATACAGTAGCGTAAGGGGGACTGAGATATGCCTTTTCAAATTGCAAACGCTGGTACTACTGGCTACAGTGCAAAGGGTCCAAATGTCAAAGTCCTGAGTCAAGTTGTTGACTTGACAAATTCTGACTTCGACACCCTTGCTGCAACAGACACCATCGAGGTGCTTTCAATTCCTGCAGGTTCAATTGTACTGTCAGCAGGATACGAAATCCTAACCGCAGGTACTGGTACAGGTACATTGTCGCTTGGCGACGGTGGTGACCCAGACCGTTACGTTGCTGCTGTTGTACAAACTGCTGCGGGACAAAAAGCTGCTTTGGCAACTAATGTTCCACATCTGTACACTGCTGCAGACACAATCGACCTCTTGAGTGCAACTGCTGTTTGTAACTCAAAAGTCAATGTATGGGCTGTTATTTGCGACTGTAACAACGTCGAAGATGACATGCTTGTCACATACAACGACAACACATAATCTACCGTCGGGGGGCAGGGGCAACTTTGCCCCCTTGACAACCTTTTAATTTTGTGATATAAGCAGTCAACCCTGCCGGGGGTAAACCCACTATGCCACGTAAAAAAGAAACACCGATAAAGAAAACAACGACAGGTAAGGGTGCAAACTATCGCCCTACCAAGTCTGGTGCAGGAATGACTGCAAAGGGTGTAAAAGAGTACAGAAAGAAAAATCCCGGCAGTAAATTAAAGACTGCCGTTACTGGTAAAGTAAAACCCGGAAGTAAAGATGCAAAGCGTCGCAAGTCATTTTGTGCACGGTCTGCAGGACAGATGAAGAAGTTTCCTGCAGCAGCAAAGAATCCAAACAGCCGTCTACGTCAAGCACGGAAGAGGTGGAAATGTTAACAGCCTTGATTGGACCTGTTGCTGAACTCGCCGGAACTTGGTTGAAGGGTTCTGTCGAAACCAGCAAAGCAAAGACAGAAGCAAAGGTTGCACAAGCAAAAGCCGAAGCAACCATCATGGAAAAGAAAGCCACCGGAGAAATCGACTGGGATTTGAAGATGGCAGACGCAACAGCCTCATCATGGAAAGATGAATGGCTGACTGTTCTTTTTAGCATTCCGTTAATTTTAGTATTCTGTGGTGACTGGGGCAGGGAGATAGCAGCTAATGGATTCGCAGCCCTCGACACGATGCCCGAATGGTACCAGTACACTCTTGGCGTCATCGTTGCTGCATCCTTTGGCGTTAGAAGTGCTAGTAAATTTTTTGGTAAGAAGTAATGGCAAAAGTATTCGCGACAGCAAAGTTGGAAAAGAGACGTCCAAAACGACGTCCGGGTGTACACAAAAAGAACGCAAACAAACGTAATAAAGTGAAGACATACTTCGGATGAGTGCAGCAGTAGTATTAGAATGGAAACTCCTACCACGATTTATGATGTTCGTGATGACACTTATGAGTTGGCGTGTCGTCGAATGGTTTATGACCTTGCC
>Ga0255781_10002923_pt1 | contig 13463 bp, 8 predicted proteins | sample 101ome_21_FD_179979 | JGI IMG/M metagenome (GOLD analysis project Ga0255781, IMG submission 179979) | Coastal salt marsh microbial communities from the Groves Creek Marsh, Skidaway Island, Georgia - 101413BT metaG (version 2) | ecosystem: Environmental > Aquatic > Marine > Intertidal zone > Salt...
CGTGTGTGTGTGGACGCGCAGACGACGACGACGACGACGACGATGACGATGACGACGATGAGCGCGACGGTGACGACGACGGTGTGCGGAACGGCGGCGACGCGGACGATCGGGTCGCGGACCTCGGCGCGCGTGGTGGCGGTGGGATGCGGCCGCCGTCGTGACGTCGCGGTGGTGGACGGTGGTCTCGGACGCGGACGCGCGATGGCGCGCGGACGGTGGAGCGGACGAGAGCGAGGAAACGCACGGACGATCGGGGCGGTGGCGAATCCGTTGGCGCTTCCGGAGTACGACGAACCGAGCGAAGAGATGACGGAGGCGAGAGACTCCAAGGAACCCATCAGAGTGAAAATCGGCGACGAGTGGTACGATTGTCGAGGGTGGGCGAAAGCGCACCCGGGCGGTGAGCGATGGTTGTATTTCTTCGACGGTCGCGACGCCACGGACGTCTTCTACGCCTTGCACTCGTACGGCCCGAACGGAAGCGACTTGGCGGTGAAGCGACTTGAAAAGCTTCCCCGCTGCGACCCGCCGAAGGATAAGAGCAGACTTCCGAGTGAAAGCTCCTACGCGGTGAGCATGGCGTTCGGTGAATTGCGCGATAAGCTCGCGGAAGACGGGTTTTTTAAGCGTCAACCCCTCAAGGAGGCGTGGGCTCTCTTCCAAGTCGTCGCCCTGTACGCGAGCGGCACGGCGCTCGCGTACTCGCACCCCGTCGTCGCCACCATTCTCCTCGGCCTCGGCATGGAGCAAGCGGGCTGGTTGGGTCACGATTACGTCCACGGGCGCGGTCCGTGGTGCAGCTTGATGCGTTACATGCCCACGCTCCTGAACGGACACAGCGTTGAGTGGTGGATGCAAAAGCACTCCATGCACCACTCCTTCACCAACGAGGAGCACCTCGACAACGACATCATGATGGAGCCATTCTTCTTCTTGCGCAGCCCGACGGAATCCGGCCGACCGGATCATCCGCTGCGAAAGTTTCAGCACATTTACGGCTACCCGCTCTTGTCCATCATGTTCTGGTTGTGGCGTTGGCACTCCGTGCAGACGGCTTGGAAAAAGAGAGACGTCAAGGAACTCGCCTTCATCGGCGCCAACTATCTCTTCTTGGCGACGATGCTGCCGTGGCAGGTTGCCGTCGGCGCCATCACGCTCAGCGGTTTCCTCGTCGGTTCCCTCGTCAGCGCGACGCACCAAAGCGAAGAAATCATGGAGTTTGGTGAGGATCCGGAGTACGTGGAGGGTCAGTTCCGATCCACCCGCGACGCCGAGTGCGTCTTCGGCGGGTTGGAGACGTGGATCTGGGGCGGCATGGACACGCAGTTGGAGCATCACTTGTTCCCGACCATGCCTCGTTACAACTACCACAAGCTTCGTCCGTTATTGAAGGCTTGGGCCAAGGCGAACGGCATTCAGTACCGCTCTTCGCCGAGCACCACCATCATCTCCGACAACTTCAAGTTGCTCAGGCGAGTGGCGCGCGCCGCGTAATCGGCCCGGGATCCACCAGCGCGCATCTCATATTCTTTCGTTTGTAGACCTTTGGACCGAATTTTATCACCGGTTGTTTATTGTGTTTATTGTTACTCATAGGAACTTGCTTAGCGGTGTAAAGAGCATCTCACCTCTTTTAGTATTTACGACGAGTCTCTCTCTCGCTCTCTGTCTCTCTCTCTCTCGCGTCGTCGGTGCGGAAAAAAGACGCGCGCGAACCATTCGGACGCAGCGCGATTCAGACGCGACGCCGACGCGTGACGCTCGCGACGGGCGATTATGCGATTATTTTATCTCGTGATTACGTGGCATACCATAAAAATGTATCAATCTATTTGCGCGCACGGCACACGAGGAGAGACCAGTCTCTCGGCTAATTGAACGTCACCCCCAAACATCCGTAGTCTAAGTTTTGTCACCCCTATTTCTTCTTCGCGCAGCGCTTAGAAGGCGAGGCGAGTGAAGAACCAGCGAGACTTGCCAGTCTTGAATCGTTCCTCGAGGAGCTTCTTCGCCTCCTTTTGCGCCGCAACCTTCTTGGTGGCGTTCTCCAACGCATCCGGGGTCACGACGTTCTTGAAGTCGACGTCGAGCGTGTATCGAGTCGGCATGAGGTGGGAGTAGTTGATGTTCTTGATGAACGTCTTGCAGCGGGAGCGCTTGGCTTGCTTCTTCTCATCCATCTTCTTCGTCACCTGTGCGTTTGTAAAGAGAAACGACGGTCAGTGATCGATACTCTCCGTCGGGCGCGCGTCTCGCGTCGGCGAGGCGCTTTAGGGCTTCAGGACCTAGAACGATGCATCATCGATCGCGCGTGCGCGCGCCCGCGACGATCCGCGGGCGGCTCCGGCGCGCGCTATCGACTCGAAATAACGCGTCGCATCGATTCGTACCTTGCGCGGGATCGTGGAGAGACCGCACACGAGCGCGTGCCCGTACGGGTGCGCAGAGCTGCCGTCGTCGACATTCTTGACGATGACCGCCTTCTTGCCCGCGTAGCGGCCTTGAAGCACGACGACAACCTTACCGGGCTGCGATGAAGAAACGATCGGGTCAGTACGATTTCTCTCGAGGTCGCGCACCGTCTCTCGCGCCGTCTCTCGCGCCGTCTCTCGCGCCTCCTTCGCGCGCGAGGGTCCAGGGTCTTCGATCCGCGCATCGATCGGTCGCGGTTCTCGTCCGCGTTCGCGACCGACGCCGACGCCGCATCGACGTGACGACGCGGCCGCATCGACGCGCATCGTTTCGTGTCGATATCGTCGCTCGCGCACCTTGAGGAACTTCACCATCGCGACGGGCGTCACAGAGAGAGGTCGAAACGATGCGCCGCGCGCCGTCTTCACCACCCGACCTCCGAGGTCGCGAGGGTCTTCAAAGGGTTGTCCGCGTCCGTCGAGGTCGAGATCGAGATCGTGTCGTCTCCTCGTATTCACACACGCGCGTCACCCATCTCGAGTCGACATGGATGCGTCCATTCCATTCGATAAACGGATCGAGGCGTTCAATCGACCGATCACGACCGGTCCACGGCGACACACGCCCTCGACGGCGACGAGCTCGACGGTGGAGACGAGACGACGACGACGACGACGACGGGAGAGGACGACGCGACGACTCGTCGCGACGACGCGCGTGTGATGCGAGGGGGTGACGTCGTCGAGGACGAGGACGAGGAGACGTCCGCGGTCGTCGTCGCGGTCGTCGTCGAGGACGACGGTGGGGGGAAGGGAGTCGCGACGACGACGACGACGACGACGACGACGACGACGACGACCGCGATGGGGGAGGCGAGCGCCGCCTCGACGAGCGATGAGGATGAGACGGTGGTCGGCGCGCGGTTGGAGCGGTGCGTGCGAGAGATGTTGCGCGCTATGGGTGAAGACGTGACGAGAGAGGGATTGTTGGACACTCCCGCGCGCGTGGCCAAGGCGTTGACGTTCGCGATGCGAGGGTACGGGGCGAGCGCCACGGCGGCGTTGGGCACGGCGCTCTTTCACGAAGACGGACTCGTCAGGGCGCTGCGAGCGGAAGAGGTGGAGAGTGGAACGCACGATATGGTGGTCGTGCGAGATATACCGGTATTTAGCACGTGCGCCAAGACGTTCATGCCGTTTTACGGCGTCATTCACGTGGGGTACGTTCCGCACGGAGGGGTGATTGTGGGCTTGAGTAAACTCGCGAGAGTGGCGGAGGTGTACGCTCGACGATTGCAGACGCCGGATGGGTTGGCGCACGCGGTGGCGCACGCGCTGCACGACGTCGCGTCGCCGCTCGGCGTGGGGGTGATGTTCACGGGCGTTCATCTCGGCCCTTTCGGGACGCGCGAAACCGCGGGGAGAGCGTCGACGGGGTGCTTTGCCTCGGCAAACTCGGTGTGGTGGGAAGAATTTAGCGCTTTAGTAGAGCACGGTGGTGGTCCATCGGAGCTTTCTCGGGGGTTATGGGGTGATGATGCGCGCTGCACACCGTGCGACGACGACGAGAACGCGATTCCTCGAGGTCCGGCGGAGACGTTCGTCGACGCGGCGGCGATGGACGCGGCGGAGTGCGAGAGCGTCGACGAATCCGTGCGCGAGTCTGTGATGAATTTATTTCGCGAACTGGACGTCGAAAAATCGGTGCGAGACGCCACAAACGAGGAGGCGTCGGCCGAAGACACCGCTCGACAGTTTTCGCGTCTTCTCTCAGCCATGCGATCGGGATCGGACGTACCCTTTGGCCCGATTGAAGCGGCGGCGGCGCGAGACTTGTCCCGACGGGTCGACGCCGACGCCGACGCGAGGGGCGACGATGGCGTGGTAGTCGTGCGAAACTTGCGCATGTCCACGGTGTGCGAACACCATCTCTTACCGTTCCACGGAACGGTGAGCGTCGCCTACATCACGAATCCGACGGCGGGCGCGTTGAGCCACGACACGTTGCAGGCTCTGGTGAGCCGCCACTCGCGTCGTCTGCAAGTGCAAGAGCGTCTGACGCGGGACGTCGCGGAAGAGATCAGTGCGCTCACCGGAGGCATCGGCGTGATGGTCGCCGCGCGCGCCGCGCATCTGTGCATGGTGAGTCGCGGCGTGGAAAAGCCGGGAAGCTCCACGTGCACGGTGACCAAGCTCGGGAGACTCGCCTCGGAGCCGGCGCTGCGCTCGCGCGTGTGGGGGAGAATGAAATGAGTTGGTCTGCTGGAGATTTTTAGGCTGTGCGTAGCGTTGTTAGAAAAGAATTATATCTGCTCAGATTAACAATATCGTGTCTAAAAAAAGCGGCGCGCGTGTGCCGTGGTGTTTATTTTGCTTCTAGACGATGAAAACTTTCTGAGATCCGCCGAGCATGACGAGTTGCATGAGGAGCGGCACGTCACTCTGAAAGTTGGATTTCGCAGCTCTTTGTAGCGCTTCGAGTTGCTCTCTGAACAACGCTTGAACGCCGGCGATTCCAAAACATCCAGCGCCGGCGTTGTTCGACGCGTCAAGGGGATCCTGCACGCGAAGTCCCGAGCCGAGCGGAGCCGCGTTCGGAGACTCGGCGAGAATGCCCCACTCCGTCGCCTCGTCCTTCGCGGAGACGATGATATCCTTGGTGAGATCCGCCTCGTAGCCGTACAGCTTGAGGAATTGGATCATGGCTCGACCGAGAATCATGGCGTCGCGGGCGTCCGCTTCATCGAGTTCCGTACCCTTCTTGCCCTCATCCTTCGCCACCGTGACGCTCGCCACGGAACCGTCGCCGTCCGCTCCGTCGGCGGATTGCTTATCCAACCAACCGGACCTTTGGATGGAAGTCAGCGCCATCATCGTCAGCGCGTACGATCCGAGACCGCCTTTGTAGACACCGCGCAAACCCTTGCTCGCCAACACAGCCTTTTGCACGCAAACGATGGGCGCCAACGCGCCGTTTTGTTCCTCAGCCTTTTGGACGAAACGCATCGCCGACATTCCTTTGTGTTTCGCATCCTTCAAAGAAATGTGAACCTCGAGCGGAAGGCCGATACCGTTTTGTCCGAGTCCCGGAATGCCGTACGGCGACGCGCCGGGCCTCGGTCCCGGCGGCAGCGGCGGCGTGCCGCTCGTCTCGTTTGCGTTCGCGCTCGGAGGCACCACCGCGGCGATGGCCGTCGCGAGCGTAGCGACGGCTTTGCCAGTCATTTGCTGCGGCATCGGTTGGAAAAACGCGGTGTGCGTCGACATTCGTATGAGGGGCCTGTGCGCGCTCGGGACGACGTTCACGTCCATCACCCATGGGTTCGTGCGCAGAGCCATCGCTAGCGTATTCAGTGCTTCCAATCGTCGCTCTGGATTCGAGCTCACCGCCTCGGGCAAATTGAGCGATAAATCAAGATTACTCGATCCCGGCACCCACGCGCGCGTCGGATACGATCCAAAGACGTCCACTCCGGTGGAGGGGAACAGTGTTTGGACGATCGCGTTCATGGCGCGAATCACTACGTCCACGGCGCGTCTCTCCTTCTTCAGCAAGTGCGCCGTGGGGGTGAAAAATTGCACGTGCGCGCACTCTAAAAGTTCGCGACCGAGCTTTGCTGCCAGAACACTTTCGAGTTCTTCACTCAGAGGCGCTTTCGGGCGATCACTCGAAACGTCCATCGGCTGAGAAAACGAAACCTTTGACACATTCACCGCGCTTCTCGACGGTTTTGCTCGGTCTTTTCGATAAGGTTCCTGACGTTGCTTCGACTTGTTGTCCTTTTTCCCATCCTTCTTGCGAGAGTTTTGCCTACCTTGCTTTTCATCCAATCGATTCGCTTCCTTCTTCGCGGTCGCCGTTGCGACTGGCGCGGGAGCCGCCGCGGCTGCCGCGGCGTCCGCTTCCATCGTCGCCTTGAGATCGACCTTCGGCGGAGGCGACTTCACAGCCCACCCGCTCCAAGCCGGGGACGATTGCGCCGGGGGCGTCTCTTCCTCCCGATGAGATTCACTCACTTGATTTTCCTCGATCGAGAAGGTTGTTTGCTCAGTCGCATCGTCGCTGGCGGTGGGACTCGCGGTGGAACCTCCGAGAATGGACGCCCACCCACGCAACGCCTTGGCGCCCGCGCCGACAACCTGGGCGTTCTCGCGGGCTCCATCGATCAATCGCGCCTCCCGCGTCTCCCCAGGGGAGGACAACTCTTCGGGTTCGACAGATCCGGCGCGATTATCGTTTGCTTTTCGGTCACTAGACGTCACGTCGCAATCCTCACCCTGCTGCTGCTGCTGCTGCTGCTGCTGCGGCGGCGCGCGAGCGCCGTCGTTCGAATCATTCGAATCCTTTGAGTCGCCATCCGTAACCACCGCCGTTTCCCGGGATACGGCGGAAACTTCGTTCGGAGAGAGTCTACCGGTGACGATCGCCGCCCAGCCCGATGGTTCCGAGCGCACGCTCGGTTGCTGCTGCTGCTGTTGCTGTTGCTGCTGCTTCTCTTGCGGTTCGCCCTCGCCGCTCGCCGTCGCTATCGCCTTTTCACCGCTCTTGCCGCTCGTGCCGCTACCCTTGGATTTTTGACCGTTTCGCGTACCGTTCGCACCGTTTCGCCGTTTCTTAGCGTCATCGCTCGACGCGCTTTGGTCGGCGCCCGTCTTGTTCGTCGCGCCCGTCGTCTTCTTCTTAGCCACCGTCTCCCACTCTCCCTCACCCTCATCGCGCACCATATCGATTGAGTTTTCGACGACTCCACCGCCGTTCGCGGCTCTTTCTGTGTCGGTGGACGATGACTCTATTCCTTTCGCATCATCGCCGCGCGTCTCCGCGCGCGCCGCCAGCTCGCGCGTCTCCTGCGCTCGCATGTCTCAGAACCTCGTCGCGCACCGCTCGCGCGCGAGGGCGTGGGAAAACGTATGGACGATCCGAGTTCTGACGCCCTCGCCGAGGCGCGCGCGTCCTCGCTCCGCCGAGAATTCGGACACAAAGATTTTACTCGCGCGCTTCCTCGAGCGTGCGCGCGCGAACGACGCCCGTCGTCGTCTGCGGGGACGCATCGCTTCGGGTTTTTCCTCGCCATCCCGCTCGCTCTCGGACCGTCGAGCGGTTCGAGCCGTCGGGATCGGTGCGGCCTCCGATTTCACCGTTCGTGACTCAGAGGTTGAGGACACGTCCCATCCGCGGTCGACGGATGAAAAAAAACCAGAACGCCGCCGACCGCAGTCGTCCGCACGTCGCGACGTCGGTCGAGGGTGCGGACGTCTCGCGCGATCGTTCGAATCGCGCCGTTTCGTCGCGTTCGCGCGTCGACCGCGAGGTGGAGACTCGGAGGTTGAGCGCGTCGCGCGCGGCGAGGGACGCGATCGCAACCTCGTCATGGCGACCGGGCTCGGGCTCGGGCAGTTTGCGTTCGTCGGGACCTTCATAGCGGCGGTGAAAAAGACGATCGCGGGACCGAGAGAGGAACCTCCCGAACACCTCAAGTGCGTCATCACGCAGGAGCTGTTCACCGATCCCGTGGTATTGGTGCAGACGGGGTACACCTACGAACGCGCGGCGATTCTCAGGTGGTTGAACGCAAAGTTTCCGCCGACTGATCCGACGTCGAACGTGGAGTTGTGGTGCACGGATATCGTCCCCAACTGGTCGTTACGTCAGAGCGTGGATGAATGGGGATTAGCGAACGGGTACGGCGTGCTCGATCCGCCGGAAGAGGCGACGCGCGTGACGAAGGACGGAAGGCACGTGGCGAGACGAAGCGCCAACGCGACGTCCGCCAGCGCGCTCACGCACCAGTATCTACAGGCGCTGCATCGCGCGCACCCGCGACAAGCGGCCATCTTAGTATTTCTCATGACTTTCACGCTGGGCACCATCACGGTGACGACGCTCACCGTGGCGCACAGCGTGTATAGCGCGGTGAGCGAGTTTCTTCAAGACGCGCGCGTCGCGTGGCTCGTGGCGGGTCCGGCGCAGAGCGCCGTCTGGTGGGGCGGCGTCGGAGCATTTCTTTGGCTGGCTAATCGTGGACCGTTCGCCGATCCGCCCGCTCGGGTGCGTCCGGAAGAAACAGTCGGTCGCGGCTTATTTTTACGCTTGGGAGCGCGTCGGTGACTCAAACTCGCGCCGACGCCGTTGTCCATCTTTTCCTGTTGTACAAAGAACGTCCATGTAATGTAATGTTATGCGCAAACACACCGCTCGTGTTCCACAACCGCGCACACGCCGCGTCGGCGCGCGCGACGCGGCGGTTTTGTTCGCCTGGGAGAGCCAGAGAGATTACCGGCTGATAAAGAGCTCGCTTAAACTATCAGCCTAACACGATCCACGCCACAGAGTCCAGCGCGGCTGTCGAGCGCACCGTCTCGTCTCGCGCGCGTCGACGAGAACGGTACCGACGATGATGACGGACGAGTCCGCGACGGTCGTCGCCGAGCAAACCCTTCGCGCGTCGACGATGTCGGATAATCAGAACGCATTCCTCACGCCGGGCCCACGTCCGAGCGCGCCTTCGGTCGGCATCCTGCGCGTGCCGGGCGGGTACGAGGAGCTCGCGGGAAGCAAAGATCAGAGTTGCGACGAAATCATCATCGAAGTCGGCGATCCGCACCGCGTCGGCGACGGTTTAAATAAACACATCGAGTACAAGCTGACGTTTTGGTCGGATTCAGAGATGTACGGAGGAAAAGGAGCCAGCGGCTGCGTCGCGCGGAGATATACAGACTTTGAATGGTTGAGTAAACAACTCGGAGCCAATTGCGATGGTGTCATCATCCCACTTTTACCGTCTAAGACGATTTTACACATGGACGACCCGTCGTCTCGCGGAATCGAAAAGAGACGAAGCGGTTTGGCCATGTTCATGGCGCGCGTCGCGGCGCACCCGCTGATGAGAAAGTCGCAAGACTTGCACGCCTTCCTCACTCAAGATTCCAAGTCCTGGACGCAGCGCGTCGCGTGGTATGAACGCGGGGTGTTGAGTGAAGGCGTCTCTTCGGTGACGTCTTGGTTTAGCACGCTCAGCGCCGCCGACGTCTCTTCGTTGACGTCGTCCATGTCTGTCGATACGCTCCGCGAAGCGCAACAGTACATCGACACGGTCGATTACATCAACAAACTCAAATTAAGGCTGGAAAAGCTCATCGCCGCGGCGGGCGCTTTGCAAAAGCACGGCGGTCACACGGTGACGGTGTACGAAGACTTTGTCGCGTGTTTAGAATTGCTCGCCACGCAAGAAGACAAGGCGCTCAAGGTGTTTGCGAGCGCGAAAGGCGTTTGGTGGAAGCGCTTGAGCGACCTCTACGCGGCTCTGATACCGACGCAGCGAGAGGCGAGCGACGTCATGCGCTTGGAATTTCTCAATTCTCTCGAAGAGGTGAACGCGCTGTGCGGCGCGTTGGTCGCGGCGTTCGCGGCTCGGAAACGCGTCGTGGATCATTACAACCGCGTGACCGCGAGTATCGAGCGAATCGAAGGTAAGCTATCGACGATGGGTGTCCCCGAACCGGGTCCCAAACGCGAAGAGAAGCAGAAGATTGAGCTCGCGGCGAGCGACTTGCGAATCGAACGGACGCAAACGCACGAACGATACGAGCGATGCTGCGCAAACATGGAACACGAACTGATTTGGTTTCACACCGAGATGGCGGCCGTCCTCGGACAAGCGCTCAAGGCGCACGTCGCGGCGCAAGGAGCGGCGGCGGGGAAGCTGTCGCGACTTCAGGACGAACACTTCTCAGACATCAAGGCGATGTTGGCGAAAAAGCCAGACGCTTTCGTCGGCTAGTCGATTAATTTGTAACACGCACACGAGATGAACATGCAGCGTGCGCTCTACACACAGCTACTCCTACTCTACGGTTGGGTGACGTCATTTCTAGAAATGTTCGATAGGAAACTTCCCGCTCTAACGCGGTGCTCGACGCGCGCGTCGCTTCCCTCCGCGCCGAACAACGCGACGCCAACCCCGACGAACGCCACGAGGCACGCCGCGCCAACGCGGGCGAGCCAACCACCTCGACCTTCGCCGTCGAAAGCTTGACGACGTCGTGCAAGCATTTCCGCGCGTGCCGCCTCGAATCCCTCCGTTCTCCACGTCGCCGGCGCGTCGTCAATCGGCACGAAGCAGACGTCCCTCTCGTGTACGCGCCAACGCGTGTAATCGCCGCATCGACCGTGACACGCCCACGTTTCTGCGCTCGCGCTCGTCGGTGTTTCACAATAGCGCCACATTGGATGCGCTATTCGTTGCGTTCCTCCGCAACTTTCGCACACATATCGCAGCGCCACGCGCGAGCCCACCACGCACGCGTCGCAGAAGTCGCGCACCGCCCGTCGCTGTCGACACACTCGGCACACGTTCGACGCGTTCGCGACGACGACGCGCCCGGTGCGCTCACACTTTCGAATGTTGCCTCGACATCGCGGGCATCTCCCGATGCCGTCGCTCGCGTGCGAACAAATTCGCAGCGCACACAGTTGACACATCTGCACCGTGGATGATTCCGGGGCGGCGCAACACGGAAAATCGAACGCGTCCTCGATGGTCTCGTAACAGACGGCGCACGCACGCGCATCCATCTCCCCGTCGTCCCCGTCGTCCCCGTCGTCGCCCATGCCTCGCTTCGTGGTGTGACGTCCATCGGTTTCGAGTCGTCGTCGCCTCGGCCTCGCATCCGTTCGACCCCGCACTCGCGCGCGCGACGTCGTCACAGAGTCGACGTCATGCGGTGCGCGGCGCCTCCGCGATGGATCGGCTTGACGATGACGTGCGCCGCGTCCACGAGCGCGAGCGCTCGGACGCGCGGCGCGAGTCGGCTCGCGCGCGTCGAATCGCGCGGGGCTGCCCATCACGCACGGTGGTCCGTCGGTGTCGATAGCGCGCGAACGGGCGTCGATCGCGCGCGGGTGCGAACGAACGGCGCGCGGTCGGACGACCACGCTCGTGCGTTCGCCTCCGACGTCGGGGAGGGGACGGTGGAATCGCCGGGTTTCGCCGCGAGATTGCCGACAGTCGTCAACGCGAAGAAGACGATGTTCGCGTGCGTCGTCGGGCTCGTCGTGTTGGGAAGCGTCGTGCAGCGATCGAGTCTGAGCTCGATCGTTCTTCGTCTTGCGAGCATCGCTGTGGTGAGATTTATTTTTCGGCGAGCGTATCGGCTTTTGTGCGCGTGTTGCTCGTTTCTGCACGCCGCGCTTCCGAACGCGGAGGACGTGGGGAACGGCGCGAAGACGAGGGCGACGAGCGCGTGGAGAAAGGTGGAAGACGTCGCGCGCGCGAGTTCGTTCAAGAGGGCTGCAAGGGGTGCGTGGAGAAAGGTGGAAGACGTCGCGCGCGCGAGTTCGTTCAAGAGGGCTGCAAGGGGTGCGTGGAGAAAGTTGGAAGACGTCGCGCGCGCGAGTTCGTTCAAGAGGGCTGCAAGGGGTGCGTGGAGAAAGGTGGAAGACGTCGCGCGCGCGAGTTCGTTCAAGAGGGCTGCAAGGGGTGCGTGGAGAAAGTTTAACGCCGATCGAAGAGGCATGTTACTCATACCCATCGTCGCCGCGTTTGTCGGTTGGTTTACCAACTGGTTGGCCGTGAAAATGATATTCTATCCGATCAAATTTTTCGGAATACCTTTCATGCAGTACGTTGAGGGATCCGCCTACGGTTTCGACGTATTGCAACCTCTGGGACTCTTCGGTTGGCAAGGAATCGTCCCCGCGAAGGCTGCGCAAATGTCCGAGTCCATCGTGACCATGGTCACGACGAAACTCGTCAACGTGCAGGATGTGTTCATGTTGCTCAGTCCGACGGAGGTTTCCTCCTTGCTTTTGAACGAGGTGCCCGGCATGGCGAGCAAACTGGCTCGTGACATGGTTCCGTCCGAGTGGGCGGTCAGTTTGGCGGAGCGCGCCGTGCCGTCGCTGCCGGCGCCCATACTCGCCGAGGTGGGCGACGTCGTGTCTTCCTACCTATCAGGTTTTGTCGTCCTGTTGCAGCAACAAGTCGACAAAGTCATCGATTTGAAGGAACTCGTCGTCTCGGCGATGTGTACCGATCGAGTCGTTCTCGTCGACTTGTTCCGCAAGTGCGGCGCCAACGAGCTCGAATTCCTCGTAAACAGTGGCCTCTTTTTCGGCTTTTTGTTGGGCGTGATTCAGATGGTCGTTTGGGCGTTTTACGACAATCCTTGGTCGATCACGATTGGAGGTGCCGTCGTGGGTCTTCTAACGAATTGGCTCGCGTTAAAGTTCATCTTCGAACCCGTCGAACCCGTCTTCGTCGGGCCATTCAAATTTCAAGGTTTATTTCTCCAACGACAACACGAGGTGAGCGGCACGTTCAGCGATTATTTAACGTCCAAAGTGTTACAGAGCGAAAAGATTTGGGACAACATGTTGTACGGCGCCAAGGGCGAAGAGTTTAACGCGATGTTGGAAGAGTACACGAAGACGTTCGTCGTCGAAGAGGCGGCTCGTCGCGGTTTGTCGACGGCTGATTTGGACTGCGAGCTCATCGACGAGATCGCCAAGCGCGTCGTCGACGAGCTTCCGGAACACGTACACGTCTTGCACGAGTACACGGACGCGACGCTCGGTTTGCAAGAACTCATGCGTGAGCGCATGAAGATGATGACGCCGCAAGAGTTTGAGCGCGTGTTGCATCCAATCTTTGAACAGGATGAGCTCACGCTCATCATCTCGGGCGCCGTTCTCGGCGCCATCGCCGGTTATTTACAACAAGTCGGCACTGTGAAGAATGATTGACTCACTGCCGCGAAGCCGATGTGTAGAACAAACATGTAATTCAGCGTGTACCGAGATGGGTATACAGTGTGGTGTGTTCATTTCACGCGCGTATTGATTTTATGCGATGGAAACGATCTTTGCGCGTCATGAATTACAACACGTATCATTACAAGGCTTTTCATTTATGATTCATCGTACGTGTTCGTCGTTCATCGGGATCGTTTCTTTTCGTTTCGCTTCTCGCACGTCGCCAAGTACTGCAACGCCTCTCGGGTCTTCGCCTCGTCGTCGTAGCGTGCCGCGGCCTCGACGACGCGCTTCTT
>Ga0255781_10002927_pt1 | contig 13448 bp, 15 predicted proteins | sample 101ome_21_FD_179979 | JGI IMG/M metagenome (GOLD analysis project Ga0255781, IMG submission 179979) | Coastal salt marsh microbial communities from the Groves Creek Marsh, Skidaway Island, Georgia - 101413BT metaG (version 2) | ecosystem: Environmental > Aquatic > Marine > Intertidal zone >...
TCGAGGGTGGCCTGGTACTGGGCGGCCGCCGCACCGAATTGGGCTTGCTCCACGGAGGACTCCACCGTGTTTCCATCAGCTGATGCATTTAGGGGAATTCGATAGACGAGCCCATCGCGGCTTTGGCCTTCGCCGATGGAAAAGTGCTGACGGTGGGTCGTTTGAAGCGCATCGCCGGTTGCAGAGGCTAGAACCGCTTTAAAGTCGATATCCCGAGCCTTAAAGCCTGGGGTTTGCGCGTTCGCAATATTCTGAGAGAGCAGGTCTATCCGCTGGCTCCGCAGCGCCAGCGCCTGCTCATGAATCCCAAGGATGTTGTCGAATCTCGCCATGACCGCCTCAAGCTTTCGCGTCTTAGGTCGACTACCCAATTTGGCAGCGAACCGAATCACCTCGAAGAGTGCAGGCGCTATGCCAAAACACCTTTAGAGCGTTTAAATCTCTGAAAAATTTCGTTTTTATCGAAGCCTTCGCGATCCCCACCCCCCTCTTCCCTCGCCCGAGCGGCAAGGCCTTGCCGGCCCCGGGGCAAAGGCTTGCCGAAGAATGTTCCCTGCGGCACTGCGCTAGACCCCGCCAGAGATGGGCGGCACACTGGCTCCGATTAAATGGAGGGGTCATGCGGTGCTTTGATCGTTCGACGATTGGCCGAGCCGGTCTGGTGTGCTTATTTTTCTTTGCACCCTGGCTTCGGTGTTATGCCCAGCCTTTGGATGCTCTTAGCCTGGAGGCCCTACGGGACGCTGCCGGAGACTTCGTCGCTCAGGAGCTTTCCGTCGCTCGGAGCGAGGTCCTCGTGCCGGTCCTGGATCGTCGTGCGCGTCCCCCGGTTTGTTCCGAACCCCTGGCCTTTCGTTGGCCCTTCTCCAGCAAGGGAACGGTCGAAGCATTTTGCCCAAGCACCGACGCCCGTCTTTTCCTGCGCGTCATCGTGAAAGGAGCGTCGGGACCGCGCTCCGATGGCGTGGGTCGACAGCTGGGTTGGCAGGTCGTCAAGCCCGTAGAAGCAGGAGCCGTGCTCAGCGGCGAGGACCTTGAGCCGGCGCACGGGCCTACCCCTGAGCTTTCGCCCTACCGCGGCCCGAAGCCGCAGGAATCCTTTCGCCTGAAAGTATTGACGCCCATCCAGCCAGGGGAGGCGATACCGGCGAAGGCTGTGCGCCTAGAGCGAAAGGTCCTGCGGGCCGAAGCTTCCCTCGCGGCTCAGCTACGCTTACCCCACCCGCAGCTCAAGGAAAGCTGGGTGCCCGCAGAGGGGCTTGCGGGGGATACGCTGAGCCCGGAAGATCTGCCGCAGCTGGTTGCGCTAGCCCGTCCCCTCAGACCCGGGGCGATACTACGCTCCAGCGACCTTTCAAGCGCCGTGCTGGTTGAGAAAGGCACCGCGGTCCGCGTGGCCATTCGCCAGGGGCTCATGGTGCTGGAGGCTGATCTCATCGCGGAGGATGACGGCGCCCTTGGAGAAAGCGTCGTGGTCCTAAACCCAGAAACGGGACGCCGACTTCGGGCCATGGTCACGGGCCCCGGCAAGGCCGAGCACCAGCCCTAGAGGCTCGGGTCTAAATCCGTTACAGTTAATGGCTAGACTGTCGAATAAGTCACTGAAAGATTTATATTTAATTTTTTAAAAAAAGCCTAAAGGTTAGTCAGCTTCTGTCGATTAGCTACCTAAGAGCCATATTTTAGGGCGAGGAAAACCCATGGCAGATCCTATTTCAGGCGTCGGTGGTCGCGGCCCCCAGGCCCTCCGCTTGGCGGAAGCTGAGAGCAAAAAAAGCGCTCAGGCGGACAAGGCTGCAACGAGCGAAAGCTCTGGCGCCGTTGCTCAGGACAGCGTAGAGCTCAGTGAGGGCGTGAGGAGCGCCAGCACCGAAGCGGTTTTCGACGCAGATCGGGTAGCGGAGCTCCGGGAGGCAATCGCCAACGGACAGTACCCCCTTGATCCTAAAAAGATTGCTGAGAGCTTCGCGAGCATCGAGCGGTTGCTATAGGCTCTGAGCGAATCCCGTTCGCCAAGAGTCTGCCGTTGTGAATGTTCAGGCCTCCACCCTCGCCCTCGCGGAACGCCTAACCCGCTTGCTTGAAACGGAATTCGAAGCCCTCAAAGCACGCAATCTTGAAGGCCTAGAAAAGCTCGCGGAACAGCGAGAAGCGCTCCTGACCCAACTCCTTTATTTTAAAGAAACGGATCTAACGCGTTGGCAGAGCGAGAGCTTTGCTCCGGTACGGGCCGCCCTCGACGAATGCCAAGGCCTGCATAAACGTAATGAACTCCTTCTCTCCCGCCAACTTGACGCCGTTCGCCAAGCCCTCAGTACCCTGCGAAAAAGTAGCGATGACGCGGATCTTTACGATCGGCTCGGCAAGCTTGCCCGGCGCCGGGGCCACCTATTTAGCGACGACGTCTAGGTACCGCTAAAGCTCGCGGTCCTTTTTCCGATTACTCCTTCAGGCAAAAGCATTAACGATAGTGGCTGAGGAGTGGTCCCCATGAGCGAACGCGGTAAGCAGCTTGCCCTTCTGCTAAGCGCAACCTTAGTGCTCGGGGGATGCGCCGTTGCCGCCAGCCCCGCCCTTACCCTTGGGGGAGCTCGGCAAGCCGCGGGCGAGGCCATGCGCCTCAGTGAGCGGGGCGCTCAGCTCGTTGGCATTGGGTACGCGGTGATCAGCGTACAAAACCACAGTAATCCAGAGCAGCGTCGATTGCTCGCTATCCGCTCGTCCAAACTCGATGCCTACCGCGCGCTTGCCGAGCAAGTTTTTGGTCAGTATCTCGATGCGGATACGACCATCGCCGAAATGATGATTGAAGACGACCGCTTCCGGGCCCGGGTTGAGGGCGTAATCTACGGGGCCCGCTTGGTGTCCATCGAACCGGTGGGGGATGACAGTTACCAGACTACCCTATCCCTTGATCAGCACGTCGTGCAGGACCTCCGCGCGCTATACCTTGGATACTTCGCCCATACCGGCAACCCGGGCTAGGACACCATCCATGCAGCGCTTAGCTCTGACCCTTGCCCTGGTGTTCACCGCCGCTCCCGTCCTCGGACAGGAAGGCGCTGAAGCGCGTCTCGAAGCGGCCAAGAATGCCATGGTCGAGCATGCGCTCAGCCAGCCCACGCGAGTCCACAGCGCGGCTTGGATTGATGAGAACGGGGTACTTCACGAGCAAAGCCGGTATCAAAGCCAGGGGAAGATCCGGGGAATTCGCCTCCCCAATTACCTGCCCAAGGTGCAAGACGAGGACCCCGAAGCCGCCCCAGCGTCCAGCATGCTCGCGGAAAGTCCAAAAGCCGAACCTCAAGAGGCCCTTCCCACCTCAGAATCCTGCGCTCTAGTCCCTGGCCTCGCGCAGGTCGCTGTTCTTGAAGTTCAAGGGCTGACACCCTCAGGAAACCCGGCTGCGGGCTATGCCCGCCAGCTGGAGAAGGAAACCCGCCGCCTTCTCCTTCGCCGCTTTGAAGGCGCTGACCAGTGGCGGCTCGCACCTCGACACGAGAGCGCTTCGCTGAGGACCGACTACGAGCGTGCTGTCTACGAGGGCCCTCGGAACCGTCGGCCTCTGCAACTGACCCTCGCCCTGGCGGTGCGCCAAAGCGAGCAAAAGCCGCGCTGGTGGAACGTCAGCGCCAAGGCCCTCGAGCCCCTCAGGGAAAACTTTGGCCCGTTTCGACGGCGAACCCAAGCCCTAGAGCTCGACCTCGAGCTACGCCTGTCGGCCCCCGGTGACCCCACTTACCTATGGGTTGGCTACGACAGCGTCCGACTAGCCGCGCGCGATAGTCAGTGGTCTCCGAAGGTCCTGCCCAACGACATTCGCGCGATATACGCCCGCTTAAACCAGTGGTTCGACGCGCTGGAGGCGCGGCAGAGCTGCGAGGCGCCTCGCTATGCGGTCAACGGTATGGTTCGCGGCCAGTACGTCATTAGCGGCGGGCGCCAGGCCGGGCTTAAGCCCGGCGATAAGCTCATCCTCGCCGACGGACTTCGGACCCCGGCTGACGTCCTCGCCCGGGGGGTGGATTCCACCATGGTCCTGGCGGAAGTACGCTGGATAGACGAGGAAGAGGCAGGCCTCACCCTCGTTTCTGGGAAAGCGCCAGGGAGCGCAGAACAGCTCATCGCGATCCCCCTCTAGGCCTCAGGGCTCGCGCACCAGCATGAAGGGATGCTTGGCCGAAAGGAAAGCGCGGCACGAACGAGACCCTTGGTAAGTATAAACGATGCAGCCGTAGGAGCTGCTCATTGCCAGGGTAGAGCGGGTCCAAAAGTTTTCCACCGGCAAGGCGGGAAAGACGGTGGGATTAAAGGCTGGGAAGGCGCAACCCCGCTCTCGGAGGGCCCGCATCTCCTCTGCCTTTGGAAGGCGCCAGCGCCCGCTGGAGGCCGCGGAGATTTCCGCCGCATACTGCTGCGCATCCAGGAAGCTCAAGCGCTGAACTTCTCCCCGGCACTCTCCATTGACGAAGCGCTGCCCTGCCGCGCAGCGATAGAACCAAGGCTGAATTGCTGGGTTTGAGACTAGACCATTGCCCTCGTCGGTAAACGCGCCTAGATCCCCTGGGGTCAGATGATCCTCGCAATGCGGCAGATAGGTAGGGTCACCCTCTGCACATGCGACAAGGGCCATCACGGTAAAGAAGATCCCGCTCGTTCCGAATAAACGCTTTAGGAAGTCGTGACTCACGAGGGTAGCCATTAAGTTTTCTCCGAACCGTTGTATAGTGTTTCGGGAGTGTCTTTTTGGCAACCGAGATTGCCGCCCTAGCCTAGTTTGCAGGATTTGGGCCAACGAATTGCAAGGATGACTGACCATGGATATCGCAACCGTAGTCGGACTCTTGGGCGCCTTTGCTATGGTGCTCCTGGGCATCCTTAACGGCGGATCCCTAGACAAGTTTGTTGACGCCACCAGCATTTTCATTGTTGTTGGCGGTGGCCTCATGGTCATGATGATGCGTTCAACGCTGGCAGATTTCCTCAAGCTAGGGGGCATTATCGGCAAAGCCTTCGGAGCCAAGGTCGACGACCCCGTCGATCTGATTAACCAGCTCGTCGAGCTGGGCACGCTCGCGCGAAAGGACGGCATGATTGCTCTTGAAGGACAGGAAATCAGCAATCAATTCCTAGCGAAGGGTATTGGCATGCTGGTTGATGGCACCGACGCCAAAATGATCAAAAGTTCCCTGACCAATGACATCGGGGGGATGAAGCAACGCCACGAGATGAGCGCCGCGATTCTCGATGCGGGGGAAAAATATGCCCCGGCCATGGGCATGATTGGCACCCTCGTTGGCTTGGTGAACATGCTTTCCGCCATGGACGACCCAAAGTCTATCGGACCAGCGATGGCCGTCGCTCTACTCACCACCATGTATGGCGCTATCCTGGCGAATATGATTTTCGGCCCCATGTCCGAAAAAATTAAGGACTACTCAGCCCGGGAAGCAACGAACTGCGCCCTTATTATTGAAGGCATCATGTTCATCCAATCTGGGGGCAACCCCCGCTTGATGGGTGACCTCCTAGCCTCCTTTATCGCGCCCAAGGCCCGGGCGTCCCTGGCTGCAGGCTAAGCCATCATGGCCGAGGCAACGGAAGAGCCCGTCGAAGAGCCGATCCCCGCGGAGGACGGGGAAGCCGAAGAGGCAACGGCGGACGACGGCGGTGATGATGAGGGGGGTGGAGAGGACTGTCCGAATTGTCCTCCCGCCGGCGCGCCACTGTGGATGGCCACCTTCGCCGACATGATGTCCCTATTGCTCTGTTTCTTCGTGCTTATTCTTTCCTTCGCAGAGATGAATGTACCGAAATACAAGCAGATCAGCGGCTCCTTGCAAAGCGCGTTTGGCATTCAGCGTATCGTGCCCGTGGTCGAGCCGCCCAAGGCACAGAGCTTAATCGCGAAGGCCTTTACCCCGTCCGTTGCCCAGCCCACCCCGGTGGAGACCATTCGGCAGCAAACCACTGACGAAACTCAGCCCGATCTTGAGAAAAAGCTGGAAACGAAAACAGAGGACTACCCAACTCCGGAGGAGAAGGCCCAGCTCGAGCAAATGCTCGCGGAGGAAATCGCCAAAGGCCAGGTAGAGGTTCGCATCGAGGATCAGGAGCTGGTCGTCGAGATGAAGTCACCCAATATCACCGGCGGCCGCGAGGCAGGCGATTCAGGTCGCATGGCTGGGGCCCCTATCAGCCGAGAGGCCCTAAATACCTACGCAAAAATTGCTGAAGCGCAGAGCCAAATGGATCGGGACCTTACGGTGCTCGCGCCGGAACCGACGATGGCCAGTAGCCAAAACGAGGGGGATGCGTCGGGCGGCCCGGCCGACGGAGAAAATGTTGGAGGCCAGCCAGGCTCGGGGGGTGACGGTAAGAGCGCAGACGATCTTTATGCCCGGCTTCGCGCCGATCTCTCGGAGGAAATTGAGGAAGGCCTCGCGGAGGTCGAGCGCGAGGGGGATTCGGTTATTGTACGCCTCGCAGATCAAGGATCCTTTAATTCAGGGAGCGCCGATCTGCAGGCTTCCTTCCTGCCCCTCCTTCGCCGGACGGGGCAGGCACTCACGCAAGGCGATGGCAAAATCAGCGTGAACGGCCACACCGACAATGTGCCTATGCTCTTCAACGACCGCTTTAATTCAAACTGGGATTTGTCTGCGGCTCGCGCAGCCGCGGTGGCAGACTTTCTCTTAAACGAGTTCCCAGCAAACCCCGCATCCATGACCATCAGTGGCTTCGCGGACAGCAAGCCCATCGCCGATAACGGCACGCCCCAGGGCCGGGCTCAAAACCGCCGCATCGAGATCATCGTCGAACCCAGCTAGGACAGCTGGCACAGAGCTTGCTCTGTCTCCTTGAAAGCTAAACCCCGGGGCCTTTCCCCAGGGTTTATGACGGAAAGGACGACAATGGCGACGGCGAATCTGTCGGATTATCGACAAATCTTCATGCGTTTCGATCCAAGCGCCCTGGGCATCCCTGCCCTGGTGCTTTTGATCCTGAGCATGTTGATTCTTCCCTTCCCGCCCTTCCTGCTCGATCTGCTTTTCACTTTCAACATCATTTTGGGCCTGGTGATCTTGGTGGTGGCCATTAACACCTTTAAGCCCCTTGAGTTTTCCGCCTTCCCGGCCACCCTCCTGCTTGCGACCATGCTGCGCCTTGGTCTGAACGTCGCCTCCACCCGGGTTGTACTGGTGAACGGCCACGAGGGCACGGACGCCGCAGGGAAGGTGATCGCGGCCTTCGGCGAGTTTGTCATCAGCGGCAACTACCTCGTCGGTTTCATCGTCTTTGGCATCTTGATGATCATCAACTTCATCGTGGTCACCAAAGGTGCGGGACGGGTTTCCGAAGTCATCGCGCGTTTCACCCTCGATGCCCTGCCCGGCAAGCAAATGGCCATCGACGCCGACCTTTCTGCAGGCATTATCGATCAGGAAACGGCGAAGGCTCGGCGAGAGGAAATTTCCCAGGAATCGGATTTCTTCGGCTCCATGGACGGTGCTTCCAAGTTTGTGCGCGGGGATGCGGTCGCGGGGCTCCTGATCCTCATCATCAACATCATCGGCGGCCTCGCCATCGGCATGTTCCAGCATGACCTGAGCTTTGCCGACGCCGGGCGCATCTACGTGCTCCTGACCATTGGTGACGGCCTCGTCGCCCAGATCCCGTCCCTCCTGCTCTCCCTGGCCACGGCCATCGTGGTGACGCGCGTCACCACCTCCCAGAGCATGAGTGAGCAGGCCGCCGTGCAGCTGGCCAACCCCACGGCGCTCTATGTGGGCGCAGCCATTCTGACCATCCTAGGCATGGTCCCGGGCATGCCCCACCTTGTGTTTTTGATGCTCGCCGGGGGCGCTGCCGCCCTGGCCTTCTCCCTCCAACGCAAGGCGCAAAATGTGGCCTTTGAGGCCACGGAGGCGGAACAGGAACGGCAGACCCTTCCTAGTAGCAAGGAACTGGACTGGGACGATCTGGATACGGTGGATCTGATTGGCCTCGAGGTTGGCTATGGGCTCGTGCCCCTGGTCGACAGCGACGCCGGAGGCCAGCTCATGACCCGGGTCCGGGGCGTGCGGAAAAAGCTGTCCGCGGAGCTGGGCTTCCTCATCCACCCCGTGCGCATCCGGGATAACCTCGATCTGGGGCCAAACGAATATCACATCATTCTGAAGGGCGTGGTTCGGGCAAAGGGCGAAGTGCGACCTAATCGGGAGCTCGCCATCGATCCGGGCCACACCCACGGCCAGATTGAGGGCATTGCCACCCGGGAGCCGGCCTTCGGCCTTGACGCCCTCTGGATCGAGCCTTCCCAGCGGGACTACGCCCGAACCCTTGGCTACACGGTTGTCGATGCCAGCACGGCCATCGCTACGCACTTGAACGCCCTCCTCCGGCAGAACGCTTCGGAGCTGCTCTCCCACGATGAGTCCCAGCAGCTCCTCGACAAGCTCGCCGAGCGCGCGCCGAAGCTGGTGGAAGATCTGGTGCCCGATCGCCTTCCCCTCGGCGCCATCACCCGCGTGCTTCAGCACCTGTTGGCGGAAGGGGTGCCCGTGAAGGACATGCGCACCATCGTCGAAGCCCTATCGGAAGCCGTGGATCGCACGCAGGATCCCGATCAGCTTACGGCCCTCGTTCGGCCGCGCATTGGTCGCATGATCATGCAGCCCCTGCTGGATGAGCAGACTCAGTTGAACGTGCTCACCCTGGAGCCGGAGTTTGAACAGCTGCTCCACTCGATTCTGCAGCAAAGCAACGATCTGCAAACGCTGGCCATTGATCCAAAGCTCGCCGAGGGGCTCTTCCGCTCCCTACGATCGGCCTTTGCGGAAGCGGAGGCGCAAAACATCGCCCCTGCCCTTGTGGTTTCTCCTCCCGTGCGCCCCTGGCTTGCGCGGGTGCTTCGTCATCGCCTCCCGGACCTGCCGGTGCTGGCCTACTCCGAAATTCCTGACGATACGGCCATCAAGGTGGTCGGTACCGTCGATGCGCAACGGACGGAATAAGCTATGGAACTCCATCGTATCGTCGCCCCCGATGCCAGTAAGGCCACCGCCGAAGCCCTGCGCCTCTACGGACCTGATGCCCTGGTGATCTCGACCCGGCGCCTAAAGAACGACCGCACGGAAATCATCGTCGCCACGGAAGCGGCCGATGCTGCCGCCGTCGTAGCGCCGGAGGCCCCTGTCGCCCTTACGGATCAGGAGGTGCCTAGGCCCAAGGAGTTGGCCGGGGAAGCTAAGGGCGGAAAAGCCTTCAAGGCGGCCTTCGAAGCCCAATTGGGTGAATCCAAAAGCCACGCTGGAGACCCTTCCCCTACCGCCCCTTCCGCCGGAGAAGCCAAGGCCGAGTATTTACGCGCGGCGGTGGACGGCGTAGGCCCTAGCGTCCCGCCAAATGATGAAGGGTTAGTCCTTTTAAATGCGATTCACGAAGAGCTCGCCCGGCTGCGTTCAGAGGTTGGAGCTTTAAAGGCGGAGCGTCACGACCTAAGGCAGTCCCAGGACCGAGACCGCCTGATGGCGCTGGGTCTTCCGGAGGACGCGCTCTCAGCGGTACAAGAGCGCCTCGCAAGTGGCGCGCTTCCGCCTCTCCCCAAACTCAGCGATGGGGCAAGCGCTCAGGCTCAGTGGCTTGCGCAACTCCTTTGCCCCCCGGCTGCCCAGACTCCCTTGAAGGGGACACATATTCTTCGGGCCGAAGATTCAAGGGTCCAGGCTGAGATCGCCGCTGCCCTCGCTACGCAGGGGGAGCAACGCCATGGATGCGGCTCTACGCTTCTGGTGGCCGTTGGCCAGGACGATACTCACTGGCGCCAGGTGACCCAAGCGGCCCTAGCGGAAGGGGTTCAAGTGCTTCGCGCGCGAAGCAGCGCTCAACTGGAAAGCCTTCTTTCGAATCAAGGCCTCGGAAGCCAGCTCTGCCTATTGCTGCCCGCATCAGGAGAAGAGGCGGACGCCTTGCGTAGGGTATCGGGGCTGCAAGAGGTGCCAAGACACCAAGTCCTTCCTTCCGATCGATTGACCTCCCCCTTTCTCGGGACCCTCGTAGGCGGCTCGGAAACCGATTCGGTCATGGTTCACCGGTTTCACAAGAGCGTGCCCTTGGATCACTTTGTCGCTACGATGTTGAAAGCGGGTAAGGGGGTATCCGTACTCCATGAAGATGGAGGAGATGTGAGCGAGGGGCTCACTGCATCCCTTACCCTAATGGCGGCCTGGGCAGCGAAGGAGCCTGCGCCAATACAGCCGGAGGCGGGAATGGCCAAAGCCTGGCCCCTCGCCCTGCACGGTTAGAGACGGGGACGTTATGGGGCTTTTGGGCAAAGGCAGCACCCAGCCACGGGTGATCGGCGTTGCCAGCGGCAAGGGGGGCGTCGGCAAGACCTCCGTTGCGGTCACCTTGGCGACGCTATTCGCTGAGGAAGGCCTGCGCACCCTGCTCCTCGATGCCGACATGGGCCTCGCCAATAGCCAAATCCTGCTGGGGTGCAGCGTGCCCAAGCACATGGGTCACGTGCTCGAGGGGAAGGCATCCCTTGAAGATATCCTGGTCCAGGTGCGCCCCCACTTGCATCTGGTTCCTGGCGCTTCGGGGGTTAAAACCCTGGGCGCCCTTGATGAAGCCATGACGCACCACATCATTCGGGCCTTCTCAGCCCTCGAGCGCCCCGTGGACATCATGATTGTCGACATTGCCGCGGGGATCTCCCCTTCCGTGCTGACCTTCCTCAAGGCCTGCCAGCAGCAGGTGATTGTCATGAAGGATGAATTCAGCAGCATCGCCGACGCTTACGGTCTGGTGAAAGTGCTCGCCGAAGACCTCTCCTTGAACAGCATGGCGCTGGTGCCCAATGGGGTCTCAAGTCACAGCGAAGGGGAACGGCTTCACGCCCACTTCTCCAGCGTGTGTGAACGCTTCTTCGGCCAGGGCATCCGCCTCGGGGGCGTCGTTCGTCAGGACAGCTGGATGAGCGAGGCCCAGCGGCGGCAGCAGCCGCTCATTGCCCTCGCCCCCTCCTCCCAGGCCCTAACGGACATTCGCCACCTGGCGGAGCATCTCTATGCGACAAAGCTCGGCCCTCTAAGCGGGGATACACAGTTTTTCTTCGAGCGACAGCTCACAGGGACGGTGCTGGCCTAATGCGGGACGCCTCGGAATACGAAAGCATTCAACAGGGCACGAGCGACGAGAATCGCCTGGCGCAGCTGCGCCTGGTGCGCAAGGTCGCGGTCCACCTGAAGGCACGGGTTCCCGATTTCGTCGAAGTGGACGACCTGGTGCAATACGGCATCATTGGCCTCCTGGAAGCGGAGAAAGCCTTTGATGCCAGCAAGGGCATCCCCTTTGATGCCTTCGTACGGCAGCGCATTCGCGGCGCCATGATCGATGAAATTCGGCGCATGTCCGATATTCCCCGAAGCGCCGTGGCGAACCTTAAGGCTCATGGGGAGGCTAGCAAGCGCCTCGCGGCCACCCTGGGGCGCGAGCCCACTCAGGCCGAGGTTGCTGCCGAGCTTGGCCTGTCCGACGAAGCCTTTCAGAACGAGCGAACCCACGCGCACCGCTTTCAAACCTTGGCCTACGAGGACGTAGAGCAGGAGGTGGATGGTGTTACGGCTGCACCGGAACTGGATCCGTCCGTTCTAGTCGCAGAACAGGAAGGGGTTGACGCCCTTCAGGAAGCCATCGGTGCCCTTCCAGAACGGGACCAGCTAATCCTCCAGCTCTACTACGTGGAAGAACTGAATCTCAAGGAGGTCGGGGCGGTCATCGGCGTATCCGAATCCCGAATCAGTCAACTCATAACGGCGAGCGCTTCAAAGCTCCGGCGATTGATTGCGTGCTAAACTCGCCGGTCTAACGGTTAGGAATAAGGCAACCATGGCACTGTTCGGAAGATCAAAAGACCCCCAGAAAGAGGCGATGATTGCAGCGAAGCGGGATTTCGAGACCGTGTCGGACCCCGACGCGCCAGGCTCCGTGCGTCGCATTAGAAGTCGGGTTGCCCTTCGCTGCAAAGCCCTTCTCGACAAAACCTTTGTGGAGGGCGCTCAACGCACCGAGCGCCACGAGCAGGCCGTTATCGTCGCCATTAACGAGGGCAAGCCTCAGCCGGAAGCCCCCAAGGCTCGGTCCTTTGGAACGGTCCCCGCTTTTGACCATGAGGTCATGGCATTTCTGCCCCAGGAGGTTGCTGATCGGGCCTTCGACCTTGGGCGGCGCTACCAACGCGTTGAAATCGACGCGAAGCAAGCGATCGACTACATGCAGGCCCTCGCCGATGAACTCTGCGCGACCCTTCAGGTTGATCCTCCCTTCGAAGCCCTGCGCTTTCTAAGGGATGAACTCGCTGAAGAAGAGGGCGAAGACAGCGAAGACAGCGAATCCGAATCAGAGGACGACAGCACCCCATAACTGGGCATTGGGGCCCTAGGCCGGGGGCCTATAGGAGGCCGTTAGATCATGGAAACGACGCTTCTCCTTATTATCCTCATTGCCTTGGCGCTGATCCTTGTGCTTTTGGTTTACGTCGTTGACCGCCTGATGGCGCTTGAGAAGCTTACGCTTAACCTTCCGTCCTTCGGTGGGGAGAGTGAGGTTCCGGCGGGCAACGGCGATGCGCACTTTGGAAGCCTGACCGGACAACAACTCTGGGATGGCATGAATGGGAAGCCCATCGACGGGTGGACCGCCGATACCTTTCACGCCCTTCGTCCTCGCTATGAGGTGGTTCTCGGGAAGCACATCGAGCAAGTCTTTCAAGCAGGAAAGAGCGGTCAGCCTCTTCCCAAGAGCCCGGCCACCATTGAAACGCTGCGAGGTTCCGTCGCTTCTTTCATTCCCGGAAACCATGCCCAAACCCTTCACAGTCTTGGAGCTAGGAGCAATGGCGAACCCGCGGAGGCGCTCGCGGATCCGCTGGATGATGTCACCGAGGTACTCTATGGGCGAACAGGCCTAGATCTGCGCAGGCCCTACTCGGAAAAGCTTCTTGGCTACACGGGCGAGGAGCGTCAGGAACCGCTGGAAGGCGGGGACGAATTCGTCTCCTAGGGCTGCGGACGGGGCGGCTCCAGCCCCCTTAGCCAATAAGCCCACGACAAGACGATCGCCACCGCGGTAAATAGTTCTTCAGGGATCTCCTCGTCCAAGCGAAGCTGAGCCAACGCCGAGGCCAGGGCCGGATCCCGAGTCACGAAAACCCCTTGGGCCTGGGCCTCTCGAACAATGGCGTCGGCAAGTTCGTCATCACCTGTGGCCGATACCTTCGGAGCGGAAACGCCCTCGTAGGTCAGGGCAATTGCACTCCGACGACCGGTTGCCGGAGGATCTTTCCGCCCCTCCTTCACGATCGATCCTTCCGAGGATGCGCATGAACGGCGAAGGACTCGAGCTCAAGCCGTAGGGCAGCCAGCTCCTCCTGCAGGCTGCCC
>Ga0255781_10002930_pt1 | contig 13439 bp, 18 predicted proteins | sample 101ome_21_FD_179979 | JGI IMG/M metagenome (GOLD analysis project Ga0255781, IMG submission 179979) | Coastal salt marsh microbial communities from the Groves Creek Marsh, Skidaway Island, Georgia - 101413BT metaG (version 2) | ecosystem: Environmental > Aquatic > Marine > Intertidal zone >...
CGATGAAAATAAGTTGAGAGTGGCTCTCGCAAAGTGTCCACCCGAGGTCCGTGCTAGTGCGTGTGGAGACCTCTCAGCCTTCGGACACAGACTCAGAGGCTCGAAGCCCGAGGACTTTTTGCCCAAGGGTAAATTGTGTAAACTGAGAGGTGCGCTACTGTTAGAATCAGAGAGGGGTCAATACGAAGAAATATATTGCAAAATCGATCCGGCGCACGGCATATGCAAAAAGCCGGACGAGGCTGCTCCACCTCCCTCAGCGGGGGAACCTCCCGCAGCGGCACCACCCGCGCAAAAACAAGAGCAGAAGTCATCGGGGAATGCAGGTGCAGTCGTGCTCTCGTCGTCCTCGTGTTGTTGCCTCTTGCTCATGTTTGGTGGAATGATGATGATGAGGAGAAGATAATTTTCTAGGTACATTAATAAATGAACCTCAACGAACTGCGTCGAAAGAGAAACGCGGCTGTCAAGTCTAGAAACAATTCTAAAAAGTCGGGCACGTATCTCCAACGACGAATCAAAAGAACCATGCAGTCAAAAAACAAAGCGGGTGTGGCCCGTTCGAAAGTAAGCATGTCTTTATCTCAACTCCGTACAAAAGCGAAAAAACTCGGTATCAACACGCGAGTGAAGACGATGTTTGGTTACCGAAACAAAACTCTGAGAGAATTGCAAAACAATCTGCGTCGCGCGCGTCACTTGTAGGAGGATGGATCCGTGCCCTCACTGCTGTTCCCTCGTGTGTGACTCGTGTCGCATCTTCCCACCCCCACCGAAAAGGAAGAAGCCGAGAAAACAGGTACTACATGACATACACAACCTGCGGTGTTACGGGAGAAAGGTTATCAAGCGAACGCGTCGCGAACGCGCGTACTTTCGCTGCACGCGGTGCTTGTGTCGGATCACACACGACAAATCTAAGGGGTGGACTTACCTTACAAAGCCGGCGAATCAAATGTGTTGTAATACTATAGATGGATGATACCCAAATAAAAAAGATTCTATCCAGATTGCGCCGAACCCACGGGAAAGTATACGCCCCACTCAAATACTTTCGAGGCCTCACCACAACCAATCAAGTCGAGCAAAGGTACAAAAAGATGCTCCGCAAAGACTATAAACCCTTCGCCACCGATAAGGGAGTGAAGACCCGAACGTCCTCGTACACGGCCAAGTTTCGAAGAAAGTATGGACCCCACGTCAAGACCCTCCCACAGATTGCCAAAGCCACGGGCATACCCCTTCGAACCGTGCGCACCGTGTACAACCGAGGCCTGGCCGCGTGGCGCACGGGACACCGACCCGGGGCGACGGCTCAACAGTGGGCGTACGCTCGCGTGCACTCCTACGCCGTGAAGGGAAAGACTTACTACACGGCTGATAAAAATCTCAGAAAATATAGGGCATGACAACCGAATCGTTATGGGACATCTTACCGAGGGAGTTGCAAGAAATCATTTTTGAGAAATCAGTGGATTTGTGTAGAGAGGAATATCTTGCACAGGGAAGGTCTAAACACGAAAAGAACAAAAAGAAACTCGGGAGGGGGGTGCTCACCGCCGACCTCATGCGTTATCTCCTAAAGCACACCGACACCATCGAACTCGTGAACTGGGGGTTCCCCGTCGAACTGAGGGAATTCGAAGCCTTGGTGAACCCACCCGTGGAACTCCTCGACGACATCGAGTACGAGTACGACTACACCGAGTACTACGAAGAATTCATTCGGAGATGCATAGAGTACGTCGAAGACCCCGCGAACGCACGAGAATGGATCACCCCAACCGAAGACGCGTGGCTCACCATGTACACAAAGTTGGTGGAATTCAAACAAAAGCACGGACACCTCAACGTGCTCTCCGAGGAGGGGGGTCACGCCTCCCTCCACCTGTGGCTGGAATACATGAAGGACGGGGACACCCCGCTGTCTAGGCAAAAGAGGTATTCGCTGCGAACGCTGGGCATAAGACTGCCGAAACAGCCCAGTGTAAATTTCTAGACGTAATGTAGTTTAAGATGGTGCCACCCGTCGTCAATAGAGCGAGACTCGAGAGATTGGCGCCACCACCGGCGGTTGGGGTCGAAATGAACGCAAACACGATTTGTATATTAATAATAGTGCTATGCACCTTGTGTCTATTCAAACGAGCGGTCGACATCAGTCATAAGCGTGAACAACTTGATACTTTAATGCTTTAGCCGCCTCGAGGTAAATGTCGTGCTTCAAAAGTTTGTTGAGTTTCTTTTCAGGAATATTAGTCTTCGCCGTGTAAACATCTCTGATTTGTTCCATGAGTTTGTCACATGTGCGCAATTCATCCTTCATCTCCTCGTATTTCCCGTAGTGTCCAGTGCTCAGTTGGTGAATGAGTATGAACGCGTTGCGGGAAATCCGACGCTCGCGACCACCCAACAGGAAGAAGGTGGCCGCCGAACAACACGACCCATCGGCGATGGTCACCACCTTGACCCTGCTCTTCTCGATGTGATTCATGAGGGAGAACCCACTGAACAAGTCGCCGCCGTCCGAGCAGATGTGGATGCGGATCTCCGGTTCGTACCCGTTGAGGTCGGCCGCCATCTTGAGGAGGGTGCTCTCGAGACGCTTAAACTTTTCGAGGAATTCCAAGTTGTTTTCTGGAGTTATGTCTCCCACGAAATACATCTCGTTCCCGACCACCTTACACACCTCGACCTCTTCTTCTTCCTCATCCTTCTCTTTGTTCCAGTACATGCTTCAACTGCTTCTTAATGTTAGATACCTCTCTCTGCTTTAATTTGTTGTTCACACACAAGTGATTCATAATATCGAAGGCTTGGGGGGTGATGTTGTAGTGCAATAATATATCGAAATTTTTCATCTGTGCGTGCTTTCGTAGCAAACACAACTCATCCACTCCGAGGGTGTAAGGGGCTGCCAACTGTGAGATGGTCCGAACCCTCTGCTGACGCATTTTGTAGTTTCCGTGTCTCGTCCAACACGAACCGGCACGAACCTCCTGTGGGCGCAGAGGGGCACCCATGAACTGTTTGGGGCGACAAAAGGCACTGTTCACGAAAAAAGCCATTGCCTCCCAATTACCGTCGTATATCGCACTGTCTAAAAGATCGGCGTCACTGAAAGAATACGACGCACCCACGTAGTTCACCCCCTCCGAATCTAAATAATTTTCTTGAAACATCGCCAACATGTTCCCGTGCTCGAACGCCTTGTCCCTGTCATATTTCTTTTTCCCATCACATAAAAGTTCGGTGATTAATTCTTTTCCAGTCTTGAATATATCCTTCGTGTCCGAACGTTCATCCGTGTAGGAGAGGAAATTCTGAATGTTGCCATCCGCGCGCACCGCATCCTCCCAACTCGCACTCGGTCGCAAACGCATGAGCGTCTCCGGTGCATGGCGACTCATGTATATGGTTTCAAAACCTGGGTACATGTACATCTCCGTCGAGGTACCTATGACACTCCCCTTGGTGATGCGCAGGCCGTCGGATATCTTCTCAATCATCCCCTTGAAACCACTCTCGACGTGGATGTCCTCGAGCACACAATGTTTCTTAGAACTCTTGATGCAATCTAGGAATATGTTTTTTGACTTGAGGTGCTCAGGGAGAATATGAATGCACTCGCCCCCGAGGGTGCGGTTGACAACAAACGTCTTCCCGACGCCGTGGGGTCCACACAACAAGACGTTTCGCCCGAAGGAGAGGTACACTCTAATTTTTGAAATCAACTCCTCATGGATTGTGTCATCCGGTGCATCCTTTTTTTCAGGGACTACTTTAATGAAACAATCCATTGATGACCTTACTAATGAAGCCGTGGATATTGTGCTAAAAAACGACGCACTACATAATAAAGTGCTCGAGCCTTTAAAAAAGAAACTCTTCGTGCCCATCGTGACGTGCGGAATCATGAATGTGCTCGTGCTAGTGCTTCTCCTCTACATCGCTAATCGGCTTCGTCTTCTTCCCCTTCAGAGTTCTCTGGTGGCTCCTCCGTGACCACCTCCTCTAACGCTTCAGTGTCGTCCTCCATTTCCCGTTCCGGGGAGGGTGGTGGCGTCTCGGCGGGGACCTCCGTCGCCATCATGGCCACGCGCTTCTGTAACTCCGAGGTCACGTTCTGCTTGACGAGGGAGACCTTCGTCTGTGAACGCAGCGCCTCCAACTCAGCGTCGCGCTCCTTCTTCTGTTGTTCCAAGTCGAAACGCACCCTCTCCACCGGGGCGGTGATCTTACCCATGCCGGAGTTTCGAATCTCCTTGACCTCTTTCATCAATTCATCCTTCGTTTTATTTGTCGGAATCATTCCAGTGATCTTGGACACCAATTGATTTTCTTTGATGGCGCTATATAATTTAATCGGTTGGATGTGCATGATCTCCGGCTTGTAGAACTTGTTGTCGTACGGGAACTCCTTCTCGAAGGCGTTGAGGATGTCACTCGGGATGGGTGGCGACTGCTCAATCAAACGGTCGTACTCCGCGCGGCAGTCCTCGATCATGAAACTGCCATCCTTCGTGCGCTCAGACAGGGGAAGTGCCAACTCCAACCGGATCGTTCGCGAAAATTTCCCGTAGGTCATCGCCGCCACTCTGTGGGACTCCATGAGTTCACTCACCTTGAGGAATTGCGCGATCGTCGCGATGAGACCTGCGACCAGGTTCATGCCACCGATGGTCGGGGCGACGTAGGGCTTCAAATTTGGTGGGAACTGCTCTTGGGCAAAGTTGGCCGTACCCGTGAGAGTACTCAACACAATCACCGGGAGGGTAAAACGCATGTTTGATTTTCGGTACTTGAGGAAACTCTGGTAGTGCATGAAGCGGTAACACGCCGCGGCCTCACCCCAACTCTTCAGGATCATCTCTTGGGGTGGATACCAAACCTTGGGTAACTTTTTTTCTGCACTCATCTTAATAGAGATGAATATAATTTTCGCCATTCACCTCTTTCTGTTCATGAGTCTGGTGATCATGCCGTTCACTAACATTCAGCACTACCTCGAGTTCTACTCCATCATGGTGCCCTTCCTGTTCTTCCACTGGAGCGTGAACGACGACACGTGCGCCCTGACCCTCATGGAACAGAAGATCACCGGGAAGAACAAAGACGAAACCTTCTTCGGTCGAGTCATGGGTGGCATCTACAAGATGGAAGACAACGACGCGAATAAATTTTTCAAGTCCCTCCTGTTTTTCCTCTGGATGTTCGTGCAGTTCAGACTCGGAAGATTCGATATGCTCAAGGATGACTTAAAACTTATACTCAAGAATTTATCATGGGTAACTGGGGGAAAATAGATCCAGAATTAACCCACGCACTGGTGAAGGATGTTTTGATTCCTCACATAGGACAACTCGAAGCCGAACTCCACGCTCTTCGGCTCGCCGTGTGGCCCTACGTGCAGGCGAAGAAGGAGGAGTTGGCGACGGTCAACCTCCAAGAAAAGGCGCGGTTCTGTAGGTGCCTCGAAGACGAGGAGACCCTCCGGGAATTGCTGGTGGAGAAACAGAAATTCACGAAGAATGTGAAAATGAGTGTGAAGAAGGAGGAGGAGATTTTTACTTGTTCATCTTGTTGATGGCCGCGCGACACTTCGCCAACCGGCGCTGACGGATGTTGTTGTTCAGTTCCTTCACGGTCTTGTACTTAGTCGATCCCATCATCGTCTTCTTGGTGATGTTGAGACCGAGATTTTTCGCGACGCGCTGACGCTCCCAGAGATTTCGCATAGACGGCATAATAATATATAGTAATATAATAATTGTACCAACTCAAGGACAGACAGGCCCAACTCAATAGAACCTTCGCACGCGCGGAGAAGAAGCAAGGACAACTGAACAAGTTGTTCAACAAACAGGCTGCCGCCTACAAGAAGGGTGACATCAAGTCTGCCCAAAAACTCGGAGACAAAATTAATAAGTTGTCCAAGGAAATCAAGAGTTTGTGGAATAAAGCGAGGGCTTAGATTATTACACAAACATGGAGAGTGTATTTAAAACTTTTGCCAAAGAGTTGTACAGGTGTGGAAATCACGTCGGTTACAGTGTCAAATTCAAACACATCGATCCCATCTGTAGAAAATGGAGCAAGAACAGACACCCAGATGTCGAGAGGGTGAATGACATGTACGAGTATCACGCCTCTGGTGGGTACATACCCAAATTCATTCACTTGGCCGAACTCAAAGATGAAGGTCTCGTGTGTTATGATGGCAATCATCGAAGAGAGTTGTTGAAACTCATAAACAGCGGTGATACCGAGTGCATCGTGGACGTTTTGTTTTCAGCGTCGAACGAAGACATCTACGAAGCCTTCTCATCCGTAAACAAAGCGGTGGACGTCCCAGAAATATACCTCGAAGACGTCTCCAACATTAAAGACTCGGTGTTGGAACTCGTGAAGAAGTATGAAGGTCGTCACAAATCTTTCATGTCCAAAAGTTCTCGATGTCGTTCACCAAATTTTAACCGAGACGTATTTACCGATAACGTGACAAAGATATATAAATATTTCAATGGCACCAAATCCATATCGGAGATAGAGGAGGGTTTGGAAAGATTAAACAAGGAGTACGCCCATGGGAAAATTTGCAAGTCACACGCGAAATACCCATCGTCGGTCATCGATAAATGTAAGAAGCACGGGCTGTGGCTATTCTTAGAACGCGAAATCCCGTGTGAACACGTGGAAAAGGTGTTCAACAAGAAAAAGTTTGGAATATTTTAAAGGTTGGAGTGGATGATTATGAAATGAACATCAGAACCCCGAATGGAATTTTTCTCATCGACTCGGAGGACGCCTACATCCGAAACCATATGATGGCGGGGAGGGTGTACGAGCATCACATCATCAACGACATGTTGAAACCCCACGTGGAGAAGGCCAAATACATCGTCGACGTCGGGGCAAACATCGGGTGTCACTGTGTGTCATACGCCGGAATAAACCCCGAGGCCACCGTGTGGGCGTTCGAACCACAAAAGAAACTCTTCGACATCCTCTCGCACAACGTGGCACAGAATGGATACACCGAGCGGTTTCACCTGTACAATCACGGCCTCGGCCACGCGAGAGCCGAACTCGAGATGAACACCATGGCCTCGGTCAGGGTTCAAGACGGGTGGAACAAGGGGGGTCTGGGCATCGGTAAGGGTGGGGAAAAATTACGCGTCGAGACGTTGGATTCACTGAACCTCCCGGGCCTCGATTTCATGAAAATCGACGTCGAGGGGGCTGAAGGATTAGTGATCCAAGGGGCCATAGAGACCATCAAAAAATATAAACCAGTCATCTGTTTCGAACACAACTCGCAGACGATCGACCCGTCGCACGTCGGGCTGGAACACGTGCCCACCCCCTTCGAAGAACTCGTCAAGGTTGGATACAAAACATTCAAATACTTAGACTGGGAGAATTACCTCGCGTTTTAAAAGAAATCGTCAGTCCTGTACATCTTCACGTCGTACGTCCCCGTCTTCCCGAGCACCGAAACCGTCTCGTTTCCGTACAATTCTTGGCACCCGATGTCATCCATGCAATCTCTCGACTCGTGGGTCACCGGGATGGGGTAGATTTGCTGACCAGGGGTGGTGGTGTAGTAGTGGTACCTGTCCCGTCGCCCTCGCACCTCCTTGCCGTACAAAGGGAGGGTGGTCTCACCCTGGACCAACAGACCCATCTGCTGCATCGTCCCGGGCTTCCACTGCTTGATCGGTGGACCTCTGAATTCGGGTTCGCGGCGCACCGGCTCTCTCGCGCGCACGGGCACTGGGACCTCGACCTCGACTTCCTTCGTCTCCACCTCCACTCTCGGGTTGCGAATCATCCACACGACGGCGATGAGGAGGGCGGCGACGATCATTGACAACAATTGAATTTTTTGTTTGTTGGTGAATTTCATCTCTACTATTAGTCTATATTTTTAATACAATCCACCTTCCATGCGTATCCACTGTGCTCCCCTTTGTTCCACGCCCCGGCGAAAGAAATCTCCACCTCCACCCTGGCCCCCCTCTCCATGCCCTCCACCGGAGTGAGCCCCTCCACCTTACACATACACCGTCTGTACCTGTAGGGAATTTTTACGCGCAATATGTTTCCATCCAAAGGATCGTCCACGAAAGTATTTTGTATGAGATGTTTTTTTTTCTCTTGCATGGAAACAATAATCGATACGATTTTGTCCGGGATCACGATTCGAATATATTTCTTGTCGTTGAATTCATAAAATGGTTCATGAATCTTCGCGACAAATCTCATCGTGCTCTACTCATTAATATACTGACCAAAACTATAAGTATCAAAAAGATGATGTGGGTGAGGAGGAGGGGTGTCCTCGGTCGACGAGTCCCGAACTGGACGTGTGCGAACGACCGAGCCACCTCCACCGCGGTCTCGATCGAGGCGTAGGGGGTGTTGTGCTCACTCATCATACCCACCAAAGCCACCTTTTTGGATTCGCCGAAGAATGGCAACTGCCCCCACTTGGAGAGGGCACCCGAGGATTGCGTGAATCGCCATCGCTTCTTGGTGTAGTCCCAATCCGCACCCCACGCGATGCGCGCACCCTGAGGTTTGCGCATAGGGTCGTACTGTCTGATGACCTCGTGAACCAAAGCGTCCGGTGGGGTCGTGAGGATTTCTTCCGTCAGGTTGGGGATGACCACCGAAATCGTCTTTTTGTCGTCAAGGAGGGCCGGGATGATGTTCCACTCCGTGTGCACCACATCATAAAAGTAATTGACATCGAAATCCACCTCCTTTTCGTATTCCAATAAAACATTAATGCATCCATAGGTGCTCGAACGAATCTTCTTATCTGCCGTGGGTCCCCAATTATTTTTTATGAGATCGAGGGCTGGGGAGTGGTCGACGCACAACACCAAAAGTCCCTCCTTAAGTGGCTCACCCTCGTCGAAATGGGCGATGAACCCCTCCTTGAAATATTCCACATCCTTGAGGGTGACCCCGAAACGGAACGTCGCACCCTTCTCCTCCAACGCACGCTGCATGGCGTCACACATCACCTTTCCGTTCACCTTTTGTGTGTATTGCTTACTGAGAGCGACGTAATCGAAAGACTTGACAAACTCGTAGGCCGTCATCACGTCCCAAGCGACCCCATCCATGGCCAATGGGAGACTCGCCAAGAGTGAACTCGCACCCTCGGAGAGACCCAAAGGTTTACACGCTTGCTCGAGAGTCATTCGCCTGTGCTTTTCGGGTGAGGCCAGCACTTTCACACCCAGGGCGAGGAGTTTGAAATAATCCTTCGCCTCGAGGAGGGGCAAGATGGCGCTGTACATGTCGGCATCCGAAAGGGCGAAGACGTCGTCCCACGCGATGCCCATCTCCTCAAAGAGGTCTCTGGTGTTGACGTATGCACGATCAAAGACGATGCGATGGCTGTGAAGGTCGCGGGCATCCATGGACGGTTCCCACCAACTCCCACCCGCGGATGGTTTTCGATCGTACAAAGTCACCGCGTGCTGTGCACCAGACGTCAAGAGTTCCCACGCGAGCGCCATACCCGTCGGGCCAGCGCCTACGATGTGCACGTGCATCTTCTACTATTTAATCAGATTTCTTTTGACCCGTGGTGACGATGACCAACGGTTGTCTGTTCAACCCCCAAAATCCATCTCGCTCGCGTTCCTTCTTACTCTTGAACAACCATATGGTGATGAGGAAAATAATGGCGGCGAGGAAGGCGGATTCAAAGTCTTGGGTGCCACTGAGGGCGATGAGCCACAGGCCGATGAGACGCGCGAGGGCGCTCTGCTTGAATACTCGATCGAGTTTGTCCGGGATGCGAATCGCGCGCTCGATGAACAGAGATTGGTAGAGGACGATGACGGCGAAGACGACCGGCCATCGAATGATGTGCTCGAGGGTGTTAGCCTTCATGATGGGGTTCAACCAAGACGCCGTGTTGAACAACTTGGGGGGTGTCTTGACCATTGTGTTATTATAATAAATGCACAAAAAAAATCTGTCAGTCCTTAGTAAGTTGGGATGGTTCGACCTCCTGCACCCCACGTACAAAAAATAAAAACGTGGTCATTCGCCGCCAAGTTTTTGGTGAAGAACGCCACGACGAAAGACAAAGCCTCCCTCGGACGATGGACGAGAAAAGAACTCATCGATCTCGGTCCGACTTTTGTCAAGTTGGGACAAACCGTGTCCACCCGCGGTGACATATACCCAATCGAATTCACCCGTGAGTTGGAGACCCTCCAAGATTCCGTGCCGGTGGTGAAATATGAAGACGACCTGAGCGTGGCCTCCCTGTTCGGGACGTACGACCCCGAACCGTTCAAGAGTGCCTCCATAGGACAGGTGTACCGCGCCACCTTGAAGGATGGCACCCCGGTCATCGTGAAACGCAAACGCCCCGGAGTCAGCGAACTCATGCGAAAGGATTGCGATAACATCAAAGACATCGTCCAATTTTTAGAATTCGTTGGCGTGGACACGGGCACTGGGAACAATCTCGTTTTGGACGAGAGCATTGAAAACTTATTGCTCGAGGCCGATTACACCCACGAGATTGAAAACGCCATTCGGTTCAAGAAGAACTTTAAAAAAGTCAAATGGGTGAAGGTTCCAAAGGTGTATGAAGATTTGTCCAACGACCAAATGATCGTCATGGAATACGTGCCGAGCGTCAAGTTGTCCGAACTCCCCGACGGGGTGGTGAACTCAAAGGTGTGTGAAGCCCTGATCACGTCCTACGTGTTACAAACCATGGAACACGGATTTTTCCACGCCGACCCACACCCGGGAAACGTCGCGTTCGGGGAGAAGGGACAATTGGTGTTTTATGATTTCGGTCTGTGCATTCCAATTTCCGAAGAACTCAGAGACGGGTTCATGGACCTCCTCGTCTCCATCGTGCAGAGAGACACGAAGAGCATCGTCGATACGTTGGTGCGATTGAAGGTGATCATCCCCACGAGCACCGATTTGGGTGACTTGGAGATTTTTTTTGAAAACATCTTGGGGTACATGGAGAAACTCGACGTTCGAGAGTTCACGACAAATCTCATGGACGACGAACTCATGATGCAGTTGGCCCAAGAGAAACCTTTCGTCATCCCTTTCGCCTTCGTCTACCTGGCCAAGGCGTTCACCCTCGTCGAAGGCACCCTGAAAAAATTAGATCCCGAGTTTAACTATTTCAACTACCTCGAACCACTCATCAAGAAACGCGTGTCGGATACGATCGATGTCACGAAGATCTTGGCCACTACAACGGCTATGCCTACGACGGTGAAAAACATAAGTACGGCTGTCCTGGGCTTGGAAAAGTCCAGGGCAGCCATGAAGCGGAGCCTCAAGAAGACGAGGCGTCAGATTCGCTTAGCGCAGTACAGCATCCTCTCCACCCTCCTCGCCTTCGAGACGGAGAACACCTATCTGTGCGCCGTGTTCGCGTGCATGGCGGTGTATTTCGTATTCATCACTTCTCGTAAAAGTCGATAGAGGTGGACTCGGCGTCGTCCCCACCGACGCGCTTCTCGAAGAATTCGCGGTGCTGCTTGAGGAGTTCCTTCGTTCGGCGCTCCTCATCCTTGGCGATGTCCTTCATCTTGTCAGCCATGCGCTCGAAATCGACCCGCCTCTCACGGGCGATGCGCTTGCCAAACTTGCGAAACTTTTTAAGTTCCTTCTTTTGTTTGTTAGAGGAGGATGCGTACACTTGGAAATTAGTGGCAATTGTCAACATGTTCGCTGTGATTTACTTTATTATTGTACAAAATCTTTATACGATCAGTTTGTGTGAATTTCATGGTCTCTTTTGCGTTTAAGCGCTGCAGCGAGCATTTTCATCTTCGGTCTGGAACGGAACGCCTTTTGGATTTTTCGCGCCGCGGCGTTCTTCGTCCGCAAAATGACGAATTTGATATTTGAGCGCTTCAGGTTACTTCTATTGAATGGATTCTTAAAAAGAACTGCATTCCCGTTGCGGTTATAGGCCTCAATCATGGACGTTCGTGCGAGTTTGCGGAACATTGCAGGGCTCACGTATCGATTATAGCCAATGTTGACAGCCTTTGAACCGTTCTTGAAATTTTGGAACGATATTGCATCTCGCGGAAGCGTGTTGACTACCTTGGTTTGCCACTCTATGTTTCGATTGACGGCATTGCGCATGGCGTTGCGACGAACGCGATTGGTATTGTGCATGTAACTGACGGTGGTGTTGCTGTTGTTGTTGTTGTTGTTGTTGTTGTTGTTGTTGTTGTTGTTGTTGTTGTTGTTGTTGGTATTTTGCTCATACACATAATTCGCCGCATTTCTGATTGCTCGGATTGGCATGTTCTGACGTGTCAAATTATTCACTCCCGATATGTCAGATTGCACAGGATATAAGATTGGTGTGCTTCGGAAGATTCTCTTCAGAGTTTCCAAATCTCTCGGGGTGTCTCTCGTAATTTTTCGGAAAAAGGCCTTCTTAAATCGCGTCAACTCCGCTTTAGACGTGTCACGACCGAACTTTGTCGCCAACCGTCCAATGACGTCGTCCCTATTGACATTCTTCCAGTCAAGACTGCGGAAATTATTGTCTTTCACGATGTTATCATTAGGAGTATAGCGGTCATAACCCCACTTCGACGCAAAGATAAAGTAAACATCTCTATTATTTGCTGGTCGACCGAGAGCTTTTCCTAATTCGCGTTTAATTCGATCGACTTCCCGTTTCGGCACCTCATCAGTGCGTCTGTAAAACTTTTGTAAATTTGGTAGAGAGATTGAATTTCTGATTACACGAACTTTTTTCATCGTCTGAGCATTTTTCCACGTATACGGGAGTTTGAGTAGACGCATGAGTTCGCGATTAGTGCGGGCTCCCAGGTTTTGGTTATTCTGGTACTCGTCGTAATTAAAATTGACGTTCATGGGTATATATATCACCCGAGAAAAAAAACGACCCTCTGTTTGTACTCCGTCACGATTTTGATGCATCGCTCGAGATTCGCACTGACCCCGATCCAGTGGTCCACGGCACCGAGGGAGTCGATCCAACGATCGAAGAGATCCTCGAGTGTGCCCGGCGCCTCCGGTGCGCCTTCGTGGTACAAGCGCTCGAGGAGTTCGTAGTCACCCTTCATCGCCGCGTCGTAGATCTCATTCGCCCCGTAACGACGCGGGGTCCACCGTCGGTGCGCCCACATCTGACGACTCCGCGAACGCCAGCGTGTCCACCATATCTTTCACTTTGTCGTTCCAAGATTTTTCACTGTATGTGTAGACACTGGGGCCAGCCGAGATGTAAGATGTCCCATGTTCCCACCAAAAAGAACGGGGGATCGGGCCGTGGGTGCCACCGTAGAGCACGGGCTCTCCGATGCGCAGGAGGTCGAGTTTTTTCGAGAGACGCACCTTGTGGGTCAAGACGTGACCTCTGTGTTTCGAGACGCAGAAGC
>Ga0255781_10002937_pt1 | contig 13425 bp, 10 predicted proteins | sample 101ome_21_FD_179979 | JGI IMG/M metagenome (GOLD analysis project Ga0255781, IMG submission 179979) | Coastal salt marsh microbial communities from the Groves Creek Marsh, Skidaway Island, Georgia - 101413BT metaG (version 2) | ecosystem: Environmental > Aquatic > Marine > Intertidal zone >...
GGTCGGTCGGTCGGTCGGTCGTCGTCGTCGTCGTCGACGATGACGTTCCGGGATCGTTCGTCGTCGACACTCGTCGACGCGACGCGACGCGACCGGTGAACGTCGACGAAGCGGTGTCGAATTGTTTCTGTGCGCGTCTCGCGTCTCGCGCAATGTCCTCGCGCGCGCGTCGAACGAACGCGGGACGTCGACGCGTCGTCGGTGCGGACCGAGACGCGCGCGCGGAGACGATGATGATGGCGATGGCGATGGTGGGACGGAAAACGCTCGCGTCGACGACGACGCGGGACGACGAGGACGAGGACGTGGACGAGGAGGAGGAGGACGCGCGCGAAAATATCGACTCGCGTCGACCGAAACGTCGCGGCACCGCGCGACGCGTCGTCGCCGTGCGCGCGGAGACGACGCGCGATGATGGGACGCGCGCGGCTGCCGCCTCTTCCGGCGTCGCGTCGTCGAAGCTTCATCGCGCGCGCGGTCAACGCGCGGCGACGATGCGCGCGCGCGAGAAGTGGACGCGCGGACGTCGGAAAATGAGTGAAGAGAATGGTCGCGTGGGGTGCGTCTCGCGCGCGCGCGCGGAGGCGACGACCGTGGACGAGGAGGGCGCGCGATTAGTGCGTCGGCACCCGACCCAAAGCGCGGGCGCGTGGGCGGGAAAACGAGGCACTCGAACGCGAGGCGAGCGTGCGGAGAGGTCGGAGGAGGAGGACGCGGAGGAGGGGACGGTCGCGGTGGAACGGTGGATGACGTTCGAGGAGGGTGACGACGATGAAGATGCGGTGATGAAGGATGATGGATCGGTGACGACGACGATGGTGCCGGCGCGGTGCGGGTCGACGACGACGACGGCGAACGCGAACGCGAACGCGGAGGCGGCTGTCGAGCCCGAGGCGCCGGCGACGGACGAGGCGTGGGACGTGATTAATTCGTTTCCGATCGTGCGTGGGGACATGGTGATGTGTGAGGGGGATGGTGAACACTCGTACGGTGTCGTCGATGTTCCGTTCATTCCTCCGGCGTTTATCGAGCGACCGAGCGCGGAGGAGGCGGAGAGCGATAACGAGGCGGACGAGGAGGAGGACGCGCGACGTTTTAGTCAGGCGATTCGTGAATCGAGTCTGTTGTGCGAAGACGACGACGTCTTCGACGACGACGTCGGCGCGCCGGTGGACTTTATCAGCGAACCGGTCGCGTTCGCGGCCCGACGCGAAGCGAGGGAGCTCGCTGCGGCGGCGCGAGTGCCCGGTGTCGATTTCATGGTGAAGAGCGGCGCGTTGCTCTGCGACGAGGATTACGACGCCAAGGATGTTCATCTCGAGTGCAGCGCCATGACGAACGTGTCTGATCTCGAGGGCGAAGAGGAACACTTCGCGACCGCCGCCGATGGGCGCGTGTTCCGAGTTTCTCAAGCGCTCGTCACGTCGAAGTCGTCCGAAAAGCTCGCCAAGGGACACGGCAAGCACCGTCTCGAGGACAGCGCCAACCGCGGAGGCAACGATAGCGAAGATTCCGATGCCGATCTCGTCGTGCAAAGCACGCGAAAGGATGTTCCTGGAAAGAAGAATTTAGCTACGAAGCGTAAGCGTCGTCCGGACGCACCGATTCGCCGTGCCAAGGCGGCGAAAAAGGAAAAGGGATCGGGCATGCGCGCGACGGACATTTATGTCATGGCGAACGGCAAGAGACAGCGCCGCGGGTGCTTGCACTGCGGTACGGTGAAGACGCCGCAATGGCGCATGGGACCGGAAGGCAAAAAGACTCTGTGTAATGCCTGCGGAGTCCGTTTCATGAAGGGCATCCTCTAACTCAAGTCGGGGATGCGTCTCGTTTTGTTCTCGTCGACGAAATTAAAAAGGAAAAAAATATCGTTCGTTTCGTTCGTTCGTTTGTTGTTTTGAAATCTATAGCAAATCCACATCACAACCCCCGCTCCGCCATGTACCGCTCAATCGTATCCACGATGACTTGCGTCTGCGATTCAATCTCCACGTTGACGGTGTCGCCCACCGTTTTGTCGCCGAGCACCGTCACTCGAAGCGTCTCCGGAATCAACCACACGTTGAACCGTCCCGTGTTCTTATCCACCTCACCGACGGTGAGACTACACCCATCGATGGAGATGAACCCTTTCGGCAACACGTATTTAATCAACTTCGTATCGCTCACCTCAAACACCACCTTTCTATTGTGCTCGCTGTCCACCACCTCGACGACGTCCGCCGTGCAGTGCACGTGTCCGCTCACCGTGTGCCCACCGATCTCATCCCCCACGCGCGCGCTGCGCTCGTAATTCACCTCACCCCCGACCTCGAGCTTCCCCAAATTCGTCGCTCGAAGCGTCTCGACGATCAAATCAAAGCTCGCGCTCTCGCCGTCGTCCCCGAGCTCGACGACGGTGAGACACGTCCCGTTCACCGCCACCGACGCGCCGATGAGTATCCCATCCAACGTCTTCGCCGGAAATCCGAGCGTCAATCGCGCGAACTCATCGTTCAGATTCTCAAACGCGCGCACGCGCGCCTTGCCCTGCACCAATCCCGTGAAGAGCGCGCGCGCGACGCGCGCCCCGCGTCGCCCACCGCGGGGCCACCCTCTCGAGTCGCCACCACCACCACCCCTCGGTCGTCGCGTCGTCGTCACGCGCGTCCCCGTCGAGAACGCCGACCGTCTCGCCCGCGCGCCGCCGACACCACCACCACCACCCACTCCCGTCGTCATCCTCATCGCTCCCACCACAGTCGTCGTCGTCGTCGACCTCGCGCGGCGGGGTGACGACGACGGCGACCGCCGACGAATGACCGCCGACGAACGACCGCCCTCGCCCTCGCGTCGTCGTTCGTCGTTCAACCACACACAGACAAAAACCGAGTCAACACACGCACCGATCGTCCGATGTATACACACCCACACCCACCCCATTCTCTTTGAACACACCCACATCCCAATACACACCATCACACCATACTCTAACAGACACGTACCCCATAAACCGGTCCAATCGCGCCCACGACGCCCCGACGCGCGCGCGACGTCGCGCGCGCCGCCGTCCTCGCGCCCTACACAGTCGCGTCTCGCACGCACGACCCGCACCTCTCGAACGAACCTCGCGCACGCACACGGGTACGTCCTGGAGAAGAAAAAACGAACGATCGCGAGCGCGTCGTCGCGCGCGTCGTCGCGCGTCGCGTCGATCGGGGATCGTCGGTGATGCAATCGGACGCATGGCGGCGCATCCGCGCGACGTCTGGATCGCGCGGTGATGTCATGTCGCGCGGTGGGCGTCCCGACGGTGACGGACGACGCGCGCGATGATGGAGGATGGCGCGCGCGGGGGGGGGGGGGAAATGGGGGGCCCCGGGGGGGGGGGGCGGGCGGGGGGGGGGGGGCGCGGGGCGCGGGGGGGGGGGGGGGGGGGACGGAGGCGCGGGGGGGGGGGGGGGGGGGGGGGGGGAGGGGGGGGGGGGGGGGGGGGGGGGCGGGGGGGGGGGGGGGGGGGGGGGAGGGGGGGGGGGGGGGGGGGGCGACGACGACGCGGGTGGAGGGCAAGATGATGAGTGATGATTGACTCGGCGGGGCGATCGAGCCGGAAATGAATGAGATGCGCGCGCGGCGCTCATTTGTTGTTTCCTCGCGTGGATGGTGGATGCGATGGAGACGGGGCGGTGTGGAGGACGCGCGTGTGTGAGAGAGGGGGGAGTCGACCGGCGCGCGCGCGTGGGAAGGGTGCGGGCGCGCGTGGTGAGAGACGACGAGAGGCGGGACGAGACTGACGGATTGATTGAATGATTTTTCACGACTTCGCGCAGACTCTCTTCAGCATGTCTGGAGAAGGAGGATTCGATGACGCCAACTATGATCGTGGTATGGAAGAACTCATGAAGGAAGAGAAGGATGAGAACGGAGAGTTCACCATCACCGAGTGGACGGAAGTTCACGAAACGTTCGACACGATGAACTTGAAGGAGAACTTGTTGCGCGGTATCTACGCGTACGGTTTCGAAAAGCCGTCCGCCATCCAGCAACGTGGTATCGTCCCGTTCTCCAAGGGTTTCGATGTCATCCAGCAAGCGCAATCCGGTACCGGTAAGACGGCTACTTTCTGCGCCGGCATCTTGCAAAGCCTCGATTACAACATTACGGAGTGCCAAGCGCTCGTGTTGGCGCCGACGCGTGAGTTGGCGCAACAAATTGAAAAGGTCATGCGCGCGTTGGGTGACTACCTTCAAGTCAAGTGCCACGCGTGCGTCGGTGGTACCTCCGTCCGTGAAGACACCCGCATCCTCCAAGCCGGTGTCCACGTCATCGTCGGTACTCCGGGTCGCGTGTACGACATGCTTCGCCGCCGCGCGTTGAAGAGCGACAGCATCAAGATTTTCGCTCTCGATGAAGCCGATGAAATGCTTTCTCGTGGTTTCAAGGATCAAATTTACGACATCTTCACGTTGCTCCCGCCGAAGGTGCAAGTCGGTGTTTTCTCCGCCACCCTTCCGCCGGAGGCGCTCGAGATTACCCGCAAGTTCATGACCAAGCCGGTGCGCATTTTGGTCAAGCGCGACGAACTTACCCTCGAAGGTATCAAGCAGTTCTACGTCAACGTCGACAAGGAACAATGGAAGTTGGACACGTTGTGCGACTTGTACGAGACGCTTGCGATTACGCAATCCGTCATTTTCGCCAACACTCGCCGTAAGGTCGACTGGCTCACGGATAACATGCGAGCCCGCGATTTCACCGTCTCCGCCACGCACGGTGACATGGACCAAAACACTCGTGACGTCATTATGCGCGAGTTCCGTTCCGGTTCTTCCCGTGTGTTAATCACCACCGATTTGCTCGCTCGTGGTATCGATGTCCAGCAAGTTTCCTTGGTCATCAACTATGACTTGCCCACTCAGCCCGAAAACTACCTTCACCGTATCGGTCGTTCCGGTCGTTTCGGTCGTAAGGGTGTCTCCATCAACTTTGTTACCGCCGAAGACGAACGTCTCCTCCAAGACATCCAACGTTTCTACCAAACGGTCATCGAGGAGCTTCCCTCCAACGTCGCCGATCTCATCTAAGGTACAGATGTTGATCTGCGATGAAAACGGTTTCCGTTTGCGCGCATTATTAACTTCAAACCCCCTCGCCGGCGCTTGGCGTCGACGTCTCGCTTTTGCTTTAGAACCAGCCCTAGCCCTTGGTTCGCGTTTAAAGATTAAAAGTAATGAGAACATGCACAAAAAAATCAAAACAACTCTCGTCTCAACACTACAACATTCCAAATGGTTCTAGGTTCTAACGTCGCCTCGATTTTCACCGACGTTCTACATGAAGTCGTCTTCGGCTTCCTCGACCGACGCGTACTTCTTCGCCATCTCCTTATTACTCTTCATCGAATCCTCCACCATCATGTGCTTATAATCTCTCGCCTCCCTGTCCGCCTCTCGCGCGCGCTCCTCCTCCAACCGTTCGCGTTCGGCGACGCGATACGCCTCCTTCTTTTCTCTGCGAATGCCCTCGTCGAACGCCTCCCGCTCCGCCTGTAAATCCGGAAATCGCTCAACCTTCGTCTTATTCAACCGATTGACGATATCATTCATTCTCGTCTTCACCTTGGTCCTCCCCACCGCCTTCTCGCTCTTGAACGCCACCTGTCCGACGTCCATGTCGCCGCGTTTCAGCAAGTTTTCCCAGGGCGTGTACACGACGTACAAGTCATTCTGTTTATTCCCCGCGATGCTGTTCGCCTTGACGAGCTGCGCGCAGTCCTCCAACTCCTCGGGCGTGATGTCATCCATCGTCTGTCCCGGACTCATGCGCAGATACACGTGCGCGCTCGAGAGTTTATCGACGTGAAACCAGACGTCGTGGGGCAGTCCCCACTTGATGAGATGTTCATTCTCGTGCTTATCCGCGCCGACGTAGATGACGTGACCCGTCGTCTCGGCGCCTCGAGGGGTGTAATACAACACCATCGCGCTCGTCGCGCGCTCGAGACGCGAATCGGACGCGCGCGTCGACGCGTCGGAAGCGCCTACGAGTGCCGCATTGCGCGCCCCGAGTCCCGCATTGCGCGCCCCGAGTCCCGCATTGCGCGCCCCAACCACGACATGCGCGCCGTCACCGTCGTGTCGTCCGCGTCCGCGCCCCCGCGCGCGTCCGTGGCGACGCCTTCGCGTCGTCGCGTCTCCTCGCGTCGTCTCCTCGCGTCGTCTCGAGCCACCGTCGTCGTCTCGGTCGCGGACGCGCAGTCGTTATCCGATGTCATCAGCCTGGACTCGGCCGCCGAGGCCGGTCTCGTCGTCTTCGCCGCGCGTTTCGCCGCGCTGGGATTGGGTAAGGCGAAGCAAGGGTCGGACGTCGAGCGCGCGCTGGAGATGTGCGAGGCGCGAGGGATCGATGTGCGCGATCTGTATTACGACGAGGACCAGGGCGAGCAGCGGTGGTATCTCGTCGGGAATTGGTCGGTGCCGAAGAAGGGCGATCCGAAGTACGGCGACGGACGCATGTCGCAAGAGTTGAAGAGTCGCGTGCGGTATCACGATGGGAAGAAGGCGGCGGACGAGGCTGGGGTGAATTACGCGGACATCGAGGAGCTCGTGGCGTTGTATCCAACGACGCCGAAAAAAGCGTTGGAGTTGCGACGACGATTGAAAGAGGCCGGGAAGGAGATCGAATGGGACATTTGAATTTGAAGCGATGATTGCTATATATTAGTTATTTAATTGTCACGTCAGACTACAGCGTGTGATTTGATCGAACGCTTCGCGCGGCGGCGACGTAGAGAGTCGCCACTATTTTGCGAGACGCACGCGAACGGGTGCGCCGGTGGTCGGGGTGACGGTGAACCCGACGGAGGGCGCGCGCGCGTCCGCGTCGTCGCTCGGAGTGAAGACGAAGGATTCTATGAGATGGGCGAGCGCGATGCGCATGGTCACCTGCGCGAGCTGTTGCCCGACGCACGAGCGCGGGCCGTAGGCAAAGGGCATGTATCCGACGCCCTTGTGTCTCAGCGCACCGTTCGGACGCGTGGACGCGCGGTCAGACGTCGCGCGCGACGACGGTGAGCCTTGGGCGTCATCTTCATCTTCGGTGAAACTACTGGCGGAACCCGCGCGCACGTGGCGCGCGGTTTGGCTGAGCCAACGCGACGGATCAAACTCTTCGGGACAATCCCAGACGTCTTTGTCTCGATGCACCGAGCTGAGCCACACGCCGACGGCGCACCCCTTGGGGATGACTGCATCTTTGCTCTTGACGTCCGACGCGAGCTTGCGAACGACCAAGGGCGCGGCGGGGTGAAGTCGGAGGGTTTCTCGAAGGACGGCTTCGAGCAAAGGCGCGAAGGCTGACGTCGCCCACGCCGGCGTCGATGTTTCCTCAGCGTCGACGTCTTTCCATCGTTTACTTCCCGTCCACGAGAGACCCAACGCATCGGCCATCGCTCGATCGTTGAACGATGACCTGAGCTCTTCCTGAATCTCTAGTTTATCCACGAGTTGGAGGAGACACCACGAGAGCGTTGCGCTCTGCGTGTCGTGACCGGCAAACAAAAGCGTCGTCACTTCGTCGAGCATCCCTCTAGGAAATCTATCAATTCGCACAAAGACGCGACCGTCTTTAGAGTGCGATTTCCCCGAACCTATGATCCCGAGCGGAGAATCCTCTTTCGCCGCCCGCAGAGCCAAACTCGATACTTTTCGAGTAACCCGAATCTTCATCCACTCCCGGAAACCGACGGGTGTGAACCGATATAAGACGTCACTAATCATCCAAATACTGCGCGCGCGCGCCGGAATCGACTGACGTAAAAACGTCGACGCTTCTAAATACGAATTCTCGACCCATTCCGGATCCTGTCCAAACGTTTTGCACGCCTCTTCGAGCGACACGCCCGTGAGGTAACCAAAGGTAACTCGCAGCGCTAATCGCTGCAATACGGGCAACATTTGCACCTCTAAGATGTCTCCGGACCGCTGTAAACTCTGCAATAATTTACCCTTGATATCATGCACCACTCGAGCGCTCTCTTCAACTGCTCGATCTCGCAAAGACGTCAAGCCGACGACGTTGAACGACTTCAACACGTCGCTTCGCTTTTCTTCCCAGTCTTTTCCCTCCGCCGTGAATATCCCCCGCCCCGAAAACGCCTCGAACGCGTGGTACAGCGGCGCCTTCACCGACGTTTCTCTCAACACGTCCCTCGCCAGTTTCGCTTCGCCCACGTGCACGAACGGACACGTGCCCACCACGGCGCCGAAGGCACGCCGCGCGCTCGCGCGAGAGAAGCGCGCCTCCACTCGCCGCAACAGCGACCCTTGACTCTTTTGATACAGGCTCCAGAACACCTTTGGACGCCAACGCATCGTCTCCACCCCCGCGTTCGCCACGACGGCGCGCGCGCGCGCGCGCGCGACGAGAAACCAGCCGCCGATGCACAGAGCGAAAGCGACAATCGCGCCCGCGACGTCGACGAGCGAGACGCGCTCTCGCACCGCGACGACGTGCGCGACGAGCGCGCGCGCGAGCGTGGACGCGTCCATTACCATCGTGGTCGCTCGGTCGTGTGCGCGCCCGACGACGCGCGCGTCGCGCGACGCGTCCGACAGTGCGGGCATAAAAAGAGTACGCGAGCTTTGGTGGCGGCGCCAAAGGAGAGCGGAGTGAGAGGCGATGACGGCCGGTGAAGGTATCGAAGTCGGTTGTTACAAGTGTTTCGAACGCGTGACGTGCGGTGAAACGGCGGTGCAGAAAAAATCTTCGTGCGCGGCTGCACGGCGTATTATCGCGGCTGCGCGGCTGCGTTACGAGTTTTGGACGAGCGCCTCCTTGATAATCTTCTCGGAGCGTTCGCAGAGCATGTCCGCGTCGGTGGATTGGATGCGCGGGTGTACGATGACCTTGATACCGTTGTTGTGGAGTTCGTACTCCTTACCGCTGGCCATCGCCTCGTGCGCGCCGACGATGGTGACGGGCACGACGGGGACGTTTTCCTTGGCGGCGACGCTAAACGCGCCCTTTTTGAACGGCGCCATCTTCCCGGTCACACTTCGCGTGCCCTCCGGGAAAAACAACACCGAACCACCGTCACCGATCATGTCGCGGCACTTTTTGAGCGTCTCCATCTGCGAGCGACGTTCCATGCGCTTCAGCGGCACGTGTCCCGTGAGATACATCGACCAACCGATGACGGGAATCAAAAAGTTGCTCGTCTTTGAGATAAACTTGAACGGTCGTCGAAGGTGGAACATGGAATAAATGTCCATGAATGACGCGTGATTTGCGACGTACACGGCCGCCTCGTTCGCCGGCGGCAAGTTTTCTCGGCCCTCGACTTCAATCTTCATGAACAAGGCGCACGACACCGTCGCCCACACGTCGTTGAAAAAGCTCAGCGCGCTTCGACGGGTGCGATCGAACGCCCAGCAAAACGGAAACAAAATCACCATCACGATCAACAGCGGGATGGCCAAGATCAAAGACGTGGCGAAGAAGGCGATCGCTCGCAGTCTCGCGCCGAGGTTGAACGCGCCCTCGCTCTCTCGCGTCGCGTCCCCAGGCGCCGCCGCCGCGCCGCCCGCCGCCGCCGTCGCCACGCGCGCGCCTCTCGACGATGACGTCGTCATCATCGCGGACCTTTGCGCGACGGTCGCGCGCGTCTCCGACGGCGCGCACGCCGCCTTGGAGACGACGATGCGGTTCATGGATAAACTCCCCTTTGCAGCGCATCGCGCGCGTCTCGCGTCTCGCGCACCGCGCGTCGGCGTCGCCGCGCGCGCGGCGGAGATCGACGGGATGGTTCGCACCGCGTGGCTCATGTCCGACGCGGTCGTCGCGCGCGCGCGTGTGACGTCCGCGTCGGGGACGGACGGCACGTTCTCGGGGCATTTCGTTCACTATTTTTGGCCAATCGTGATTCGTCAATCTGTCAACGAGTCCCGCTAGAGCCCGTCGCTCGGAGAACGCGATGGCGGACGCCGCGGACGCGAGCGCCGCCGATCGATGGCTCGCGGAGGCGACATCGCTCGTGAAGCAACACGCGTTTCATATGAAGCGCGCGACGGTGCGTGGAGACGACGCGCGAGGGCCGAGGCGGGCGCGAAACGAGGAATCGCGATTCAAGTCTGTTACGCGCGCGATGACGTCTCGAGCGGACGCGCGAGGCGATGGGAGGACGCGCGATCGATGCACGATCCGAGGGCGACGCGCGTTCGACGCGCGCGCGCGCGACGACGAGAGGACTGACGAGGACGCGACGGTGGACAGGATGAGGACAACTTGCGCGAGGCGTTGAAAAACGCCAGTCTCATGCTCGGCGAGCTCAGGACGACGACGCTGGCGCCGCGCGGGTATTACGAGCTCTTCATCGCGGCTAGTGATGAGTTGATCCATTTGCGGAGCTTTTTCGGGGATAAGTCGAGACACGGGCGGACGTGCATGGAACTGTACGAGCTCGTACAGCACGCGGGAAATATTTTGCCGCGACTGTATCTGTTGGTGACGGTGGGGGTGTCGTACGTGGAGCTGGGAGAGGGCAGCGCGAGAGACGTACTGATGGATTTAGTAGAGATGACGCGCGGGGTACAGCAGCCGATGCACGGGTTGTTCTTACGAGCGTACTTGAGTCAGATGAGTAAGCCGTTGCTGCCGGATAAAGGATCCAAGTACGAGGGTGAAGGTGGAGACATCACCGACGCCGTGGAGTTTTTATTACAGAATTTCACCGAGATGAACAAGCTTTGGGTTCGCATGCAGCACATAGGACCATCGAACGGGAAGAAGCGTCGAGAGGAAGAGCGTCAGGAGCTTCGCGATTTGGTCGGGAAGAATTTGCTCGCGCTGTCGCAGCTCGACGGGGTGGATTTGAAAATGTATAGCGAAACCGTGTTACCGCGGATTTTGGAGCAAGTGGTGAATTGTAAGGACGAGCTCGCGCAGCCTTACCTGTTAGATGTGTTGATTCAGGTGTTTCCGGACGAATATCATTTAGCGACGTTTCCGGAAGTGTTTTTGACGATGACGATGCTGCGTCCCAACGTTCGCGTCGGATCCATTCTCAACGCGCTTCTCGGGCGACTGTTGAGTTACGCCGAGGAAACACAGGAGGCAAAGACAGAATTCGAGGCCGCGGATGTGTTCCCGAAATCCTTCGAGTGCTGTCGAAGCATCATCGAAGCACACGACGATGTTCCCGCCAAGGAAATCATCGGCATGTACGCGGCGTTGTTGGCCTTCGCGAGAAAGTTACAAATCACGGACGCGAAGACGTTGGATGAGATTTTCCTCGCCCTCGGCGAATCTCTCAAGACTAAGTTACCCATCACTGAGAAGGAAGTGATGAAAAAGCTCGCGGCGTTGCTCAGTGATCCGTTGGAATCGTGCGAGCTCTCCACCGTGTTGGCGCTGAAATCGTTCCCGCAAGTCATCGCTTTGCTCGACGCGAGCACGAAGAAGGAGGTGGCGCTCGGTATCGTACAAACCCTGTTAAAGAATAGAAGCACGCTGAGCTCCGTGGAAGAAGTCGCGTTGCTGTACGATTTCATCGATTGTCTCGTTGTCGGCGACGGCGACGAGGACGGCGTCGACGACAAGGAAAAGAGTGCGCAACTAGCCAATGAGCAAAACGTCGTCGCCAAGGTGGCGCACTTGATCAAGGCGTCCGGAGACGATCACGAGCGCCAACTCGAGATGCTGAACGTCGCGCACGACGCCTTACTCAAAGGTGGCGCGCGACGAATTCGTTACACATTTCCGGCGTTGGTGTTCGCGGGCATCGCGTGTGGCAGAGACATCGTTCTCGCCGAGCGAGCCAAAAAGCCCGACGCGCACGCAGATTCTGGTGATGAAAACGGCTTGCCCGTGGACGCAACCAAGGAGGATACGGAACAGGTGACGATATCGTTCACTATGCCGATGGAGGTGAAATCGCCTTGGTTGAAGAAATCTTTGCACTTTGTCCACAAAACCATCACCGCGTTGACGGAGGTCGCCGGTCGACACGAAAAGGCTCTGAAGCTTTTCCTCGAGGCGGCGCAGCTCGCGGCTGTGGCTAATTTAGAATCCATAGCATACGAATTCTTCGAGCGCGCGTTCGTGCTCTACGAGGAAAACATTACCGACACGAAAAAGCAAGTCAACTTGCTCTTCATCATCATCGGCACGTTGCACAAGGTGAATGTCTTCGGCGCCGAGAGTCGAGAATCGTTGGTACACAAGACCACGGGATATAGCGCGCGTCTACTGAAGAAACCGGACCAGTGTGTCGGCGCGTACACGTGCGCGCACTTGTTCTGGACGGAGACGGTGAAAGACAGCGATTCCGTCGCCGCGTGCCTGAAGAAGTCGGTGAAAATCGCGAATGCGGTGAGAGACACCTTCGGAGGCAACGTGTCCAACAGAATCGAAGCTCTCGGGCTCTACGTCGGTATTCTCAACAAATACCTGTACTTTTACGATAAATCAATCGAGGGATGCACCGCCGTGGACGTGGACGCCGTGCAAGCGCTCGTGGACATGATCAACGCCGAGCTCGCCGCGGTGAGCGACGTTCGAGGCGAGGACGTCGTCTCGCTTCGCGAGGTTGAACAATCCTACGCCAACACCCTCGCGCACGTGCGCCAACAGAAACAAAAAGTAGAGGACGGCACCGCCGAACGGTACGCCGCCATCACCGTCTGATCGTTTCCATTGTAAAATGCGCCCCCGCCGTCTCGCGCTTTTCGCGCGCCCAACCGTCGTCGACGCCGCACTCCCCGCCCCGGCCCCATCGCACCATGCGACCGCTCGCGCCGCCTCGCGCGACGCGCCCAAGCGTGTCGCGCCCGACGCCCGACGCCACCTCGCGTCGATCAGCGCGCGCGCGTCTTCTCCGCCACGCCGCCGACGTCACCGTCACCGTCGATGCGCCGTCGAATCACCGAGACGTCACGCTCGTCCTCCAACTTCCGACCGACGTCCCGCGCGCCGACATCGACGTCACCATCTTCACCGATCGCGTGCGCGTGCGCGTCGCGAACGCCGACGAACCCGCGCTCGAGGGGACGTTTCCGAGCGCGGTGGACGTGGATGGGTGCTTTTGGGAAAAGGAGGCGTCTTGCGTGACGCTCACGCTGGAAAAGGCGAATCGACGCGACGCGTGGGATCGCGTGTTCGAACTCCCGCCGGGAGACGAAACAGTGACGACGGAGTGTTTCTTTGACGTGAGCGTGAACGGTAAGGCGGCGGGGAGAATCGTGTTCGGGTTGTTCGGGAAGCACGCGCCGAGGACGGTTGAAAATTTCAGAGCGCTGTGCACGGGGGAGATGGGCGAGAGTCGGACGAGCGGGAGGCGGTTGACGTACGAGGGATCGTGTTTTCACAGAATCGTGAAAGGGTTCGTGTGTCAGGGCGGGGATTTTACGTCGCAAAACGGTCGCGGTGGGGAGAGCATTTACGGGGAGG
>Ga0255781_10002939_pt1 | contig 13422 bp, 9 predicted proteins | sample 101ome_21_FD_179979 | JGI IMG/M metagenome (GOLD analysis project Ga0255781, IMG submission 179979) | Coastal salt marsh microbial communities from the Groves Creek Marsh, Skidaway Island, Georgia - 101413BT metaG (version 2) | ecosystem: Environmental > Aquatic > Marine > Intertidal zone > Salt...
CTGCCGGCCTTCCATTTTTGGAAACTGCTCGACGGTGCCCAATTCGCTCAGATCGGCTTCTACCCGCTTGAGTAGCTCCATGCCGATTTCCTGATGAGCAATTTCACGCCCGCGATAACGAAGCGTTACTTTGGCCTTATCGCCGTTCTCGAGGAAACGCACCAGGTTGCGTAGTTTTACCTGGTAGTCACCCTCATCCGTCCCTGGACGAAATTTCATTTCTTTGACCTGGATTCGCTTTGTCTTCTTACGCTGAGCAGCCTTCTGCTTCTTCGCTTCGAAAATGTGCTTTCCATAGTCCATGACCTTGCATACCGGTGGATCGGAATCCGCCATCATCACAAGGTCGAGACCTGCAGCTTCAGCTGACGCCTGGGCTTCTTCGATGGGTACAATCCCCACCTGCTGTCCATCGGCGTCTATCAAACGCACCTGAGGCGCGGTGATCTGTTCGTTCGTGAGAGCCTTCTTGCTCTTGCTGTCGCTCTTAATGCTGCTAGTCTCCAATACCGAAGGACGCGGATAGTACTAGTATCCACTGTCAAGCTCAAGTCATTGATCTTGAACCAAACGTTATTAATTACGCTGGGAAAACGCCGGTTTGGGCCCCAAATTCCTAGTGATCCGAGCGACTCTGGCGCTCGACCTCTGCCGTCAACCGCGCTGCCAGATCATCCAAGGTCTGGGAGCCCAGATCCTGCCCATGTCGGGCGCGGACCGAAACAGTACCCTGCTCCCGCTCCTTGTCTCCCACACGAGGATGTAGGGCAGTTTGCCGATCTCGTGTTCACGGATTTTGAACCCAATTTTTTCGTTACGAAGATCCGTAGCCACCCGAAATCCCTGTCGGGTCAGTGCATCGGCACATTCCTGTGCATAAGCGGCCTGTTTGTCAGTAATAGGTGCTATTACGGCCTGCTGCGGAGCAAGCCAGATCGGAAACTCTCCTTCGTAGTGCTCTATCAGGATACCGATGAAGCGCTCAAAGGATCCGAGCACCGCCCGATGCAGCATAACCGGCACCTGCCGGCTACCGTCCTCGGCCACGTACTGGGCGTCCAGACGTCCAGGCATAGAGAAATCCACCTGAATGGTCCCCAGTTGCCAAATCCGACCAATACAATCTTTCAATGAAAACTCGATCTTGGGGCCGTAGAAAGCGCCCTCTCCGGGGAGCTCCTCCCAAGGCAGGGACTTGGCATTAAGTGCCTCAGCCAATGCCGACTCCGCTCGGTCCCAATCGGCGTCGCTACCGACTCGCTCAGCAGGTCGGGTTGACAACCGATATATAACCTCGTCAAACCCAAAGTCCCGATAGACCTCATGGAGCATATCGATAAACGTAGAAACCTCGCTCTGGATCTGCTCTTCGGTACAAAAAATATGGGCGTCGTCCTGGGTGAATCCGCGAACCCGCATGATGCCGTGCAGCGATCCCGAGGGCTCATTTCGGTGGCAACTGCCAAACTCGGCGAGCCTCAAGGGAAGGTCACGATAGGACTTGAGGCCCTGATTAAACACCTGCACGTGGCAGGGACAGTTCATTGGTTTGACCGCAAACTGTCGATCCTCGGCTTCGAGGGTGAACATCCCTGACGCAAACTTATCCGCGTGGCCCGAACGCTGCCAGAGAGAGATATCGACTACTTGAGGGGTCTTGATCTCCTGATAGCCATACTGCAGTTGCTTCTCGCGCATGTATCGCTCAATGGTCTGGTAAATGGTCCAGCCAGCGGGGTGCCAGAACACCATCCCGGGGGCCTCTTCCTGGGTATGAAAAAGATCCAGCTTTTTGGCGATCTTTCGGTGATCGCGCTTTTCCGCTTCAGCAATCCGGTTGAGGTAGGCTTTTAACTCCTTCTTATTGCCCCAAGCCGTTCCGTAGATGCGCTGCAGCATCTGGTTGTTAGCATCGCCGCGCCAATACGCGCCGGCAACTTTGGTCAATTTAAATGCCGTTAGCTTTCCGGTGCTGGGTACGTGAGGACCACGGCACAAGTCCATCCACTCGCCCTGCTTGTAGATGGAGATTTCCTCCGAGTCGGGGAGGTCTTCAATGATTTGCACCTTGAAGTGCTCTCCCATATTTCTAAAGATTTCGACCGCTTTTTCCCGGGAGCAAACGATACGTTCCACCGACACATCATCAGCAACGAGCTCCTCCATGCGCTTCTCAATGCGCTCGAGATCCTCCGGCGTGAAGTTGTGCCCGGTGGCAAAATCGTAATAGAAGCCATCTTCGATGGTTGGCCCAATCGTCACCTGAGTACCGGGGAATAGCTGTTGGACCGCTTGCGCCAGAAGATGAGCGGTTGAGTGACGTAGAATCTCAACACCTGCATCATCGCGCTCGGTGATAATCGATAGCTGGCTGTCTGCATCAATCACGAAGGACGTATCGACCTCCTTGCCATTCACTACACCGGCAAGCGCCGCCTTGGCCAAACCCGGGCCAATGTCGAGAGCGACATCATGAACCGAAATGGATTGATTAAAGGCTCGCTCGGAACCATCGGGGAGAGTAACAACAGGCATCAAAAGCTCCTCAATCAGTGGCGATCCCTACCAAGGACCGCGTGCGGGCGCGTATGGTCGCAAAGCTCCTCCGAAAATTCAAAAAATGACGCGGTATTTTCCTGAATTTGTGTACTAAGGCCATTTTACGTCGCGTTTTTACCGGGCGAATCCTTGATGCCGCGTTCCGTATCCCTTGTCCCTCATTTTGATGCGCGATGCCAGCGCCCCGGTGCAGCGCATTGACGGGATTTCGACGATGCTGTTTTACTCCCATTTGCTACACTGAATTTCTCCGCTATCGACCACGATGGCACTATCTGATGTCGGTAGATGCCGGATCAAAATGAATGACACGCAGGAAAATAAAATCGGTCAATGAGAACGCGAATCGCATTAGTGGAAGATGACACGGCGCTGGCCAGCAACTACAAGGATTTGCTCAGCCAGGCAGGCTACCACGTAGACTGGAGCCGAAACGCTGAGGACGCGCGAGCAAGCTTTGCCGTCAACACCCCGGACCTTGCGTTACTCGATATAGCCTTGGGAAACGACTCCGAAGCGGGCTTTGAACTATGTCGGGAGCTGAGAAGCACTAACCCCCTGCTTCCTATTATTTTTCTCTCTGCTCGAGACGATGAAATAGACATTATTTCGGGACTTCGACTAGGTGCCGATGACTACCTCACCAAAGACATATCCAATGCCCAGTTGCTCGCCAGAATCAACGCGATGATGCGTCGCATCGTCGCTCTCAAAAGCCCTGAGAATCAAGAACAGGTGCTCAGACGGGGCGACCTTGAGCTGAACGTCGAGCGCTTCAGCACCAAATGGAAAGACACCACGATCGCACTAACCTATACAGAATTCTGGATGCTTCATTCCCTCGCCAAGCACCCGGGACATATCCGAAACCGCCAGCAACTGATGGACGCGGCAAACGTTGTCCTAGACGACAGTACGATCACCTCTCATGTGCGCCGCATCCGACGCAAATTCGAGGAGGCCGACGGGGAATTCGACAGAATTGAAACCGCCTATGGTCTCGGCTACCGCTGGCTACCCGAGAATTGAAATTACGCACCCAAACCGCGGTTCTTAGCCTCTCACTACTGGCCATTCCCTGCCTGAGTATCGAGTTCTTCAACAAGAACCAAGAGGTCTTGCTGACCCTCCAACGTCAGGCCCTCGAGAGTACCGCTCAGGGACTCTCAGCAGTCTTAACCAATGACACCAGCGCACTCTATACCGACGAAAGGCGTCTGGTAACGCCGCTCGAGGAAGCGAGCCTTCTGGTGAGCAACCTTCAGGAAGCCCCCATCCTGGATGGCAATCTGGACGAGTGGTCTGATATTCCTCAAAGAACCTTCGGTACAGAAAGACGCCCTTTCATTGTTAGCATGGCCTCCGATCACCAATACCTGTACATCGGGATTTCAGTGGCCGAAGAGACAAAGGTCTATCGGGCTGATGGCAGTAGTCAGGGGCCCAACGGGGATCGGCTGATACTGCGAACCTGGCTAAACGAGCGGCGTCAAGAATACGTCATCGCGACTCCAAAGCCTGGTCCAGTCGTCGGCAACGTCTATGGCAGGCAGCTTCCCTCAGCGCTACCAAGTGCCATAACAGGCGTGTGGCTAGACACCGCTACAGGATATCAAATTGAGCTTAGGCTACCCCACGAGATAACTCAGTCACGACTCGGCATTTACTATATTGATGTCGACGAGGGTGGCATCAGCACGCGGGGCAATGTGCGACCGATAGACACCGCTGCGCCCCCCTGGCTTGTCGAAACACCGCCCGCCCTGGCCACACTCGCAGATCACTCTGATGTACAGGGAATCAAACTTACCATCCATGATCGCTGGGGCTGGCCACTCGTCACAAACCAGCAAGACACAGAGCCGGCTAACGGTCGCGACACACCATGGGTAAGCGCTTTCTACAACTTGCTTCTCGACGTCCCCACTCCCGATTTGAGCCTGGAGTATGCGGCCAACGGCCGGGAAACGAGTCGCGACATCGTGAATTCGCTGCGAGACCAGCCCGGTCATTCACTCGCCCTGAAAAATGGCCAGCTAATCGCTCGATATGTGACGCCTATCAACAGTGACGCAGGGGTAATAGGGGTGGTCGTTGCCGAACAGCCGCGAGGAGTGGCGATAGTATTGGCAACAGAGGTATTTCAGCGACTGCTACTACAAATTGGTGTTGCTACCGCACTCATAGCGGGTTGCTTCCTTGGTTTTTCGACTCTGCTAACGCGACGCATCCGCCGCCTCGACGCTCATTTAACAGAGACAAACCAGAAAGACGGTAGGGAGCCGCTCGTGGAGAGCTGGTTGAACGACGAGATCGATCAACTTACAAAACGACTCAATGTGCAAATGGAAGAACAGCAGCGGCTACAAGGTTATTTGCGACGGCTTCCCGATAGCCTCAGTCATGAAATCAGGACGCCGGTAGCCGTCATACGCTCTACCCTCGACCTCCTTAGCGACACGGAGAATATTGATCCTCGTCAGCAAGCAGACCTAATCCTTAGGGCACGAGCGAGTCTCGAGCGGCTGGGTCACATTATCGCTGTTATGAATGAGGCCAACCGGCTTGAGAAAGCGATTTACGTCGATGAAAAACGAGCAACGGATTTGAAGAGCTTACTCACCGAACTCTCTTCTGCTTATAGTTCGACCTATCCCCAGTGGACATTTCGTTTGCAGAATGACGACACTGAGGCTATTGCTCCTGTCTCTCCCGACCTCATTGTGCAGGCTCTGGATAAACTGGTTTCAAACGCCATTTCGTTTACCGACAACGGTGAAACAATCATCTTGCGGCTCGAGCGACGAGGACTGTGGTGGCGCATAACAGTTGCCAACCCGGGTAACAACCTTCCAGAGGCGCGAGGGGATTTGTTTGCACCGATGGTATCTGTCCGAGGCACAGGAGAGGAGCGACATTTGGGCCTCGGGCTCTACATGGTTGCGTTGATCGCGAAACATCATGGGGGGGAACCTTGGGCTCGCAATACCCCCGACCATCCGGGCGCCGAGGTCGGCTTCACGGTGAGAGCCTGAGCCCTACTGCCCGGTGAGCATCTGCTCCCAGATGGGCACCTGCGCTTTGATGCACTTAATCACTGTCTCGAAAAGCGCGTTCTGCTCAGCCTCATTCTCAATTTTTGAGGGATCCGGCAGCCCCCAGTGCTCCGTTCTTACACTATTGAAAGAGAGCGGGCAGATCTCACCAGCGGCACTGTCGCACACCGTTATCATCAAGCGTGGAGGTGACTCTTCAAACTCATCCCAGGATTTACTCCTTAGGTTGGTGGTATCAAACCCGGCCGCGTCGAGAGCCATTAACGTTCGAGGATATATCTCACCCGCTGGCGCGCTTCCTGCACTGCTCACGCGGAACCGGGCAGGCAAATAATGTCGGGCGATGGCTTCACACAAAATACTTCGACACCGGTTGTGTGTACATACGAATAAAATATCAGTCATGGACTTGTCGCCATCGGTCAGTTGCACTCATCGTTCGCGAGCCCTGACATTGGATACGAGCTTGACTATCCAACGAAGGCCACTTGCTTGATCTCCGAGAGCTGATCACGCAACTGGGCCGCTTCTTCGAATTCAAGATTCTTGGCGTGCTCCAGCATTTGCGCCTCGAGCTGGTCGATTTTTCGGGCAAGGGCCGCGGGGGTGAGATTCACAATTTCCGCCGCGTAGGCTGCCTTCTCTTCCGCGACCCGACGATCGCGAGCAGAACGCGCTTTGGTCGGCATCCGGCGTGCGCCTTCCAGAATGTCCTGCACACTTTTCTCGATTCCCTTGGGAGTAATGCCATTCGCCTCATTAAAGGCCAGCTGTTTCTCCCGGCGCCGCGCGGTTTCGGCCATTGCACGCTCCATCGAGCCCGTGATCTGATCTGCGTAGAGGATCGCTCTTCCCCGCAGATTTCGGGCCGCCCGACCAATGGTTTGTATAAGAGAGCGGTCCGACCGCAAAAACCCTTCCTTGTCTGCGTCTAAAATGGCGACAAGCGACACCTCCGGCATATCCAAACCCTCCCGGAGCAGGTTAATGCCCACGAGCACGTCAAACTTCCCCAGACGAAGATCTCTGATAATTTCGACCCGCTCGACCGTATCGATATCGGAGTGCAGATAACGAACCCGAATATCGTGTTCGCTCAAAAATTCTGTCAAATCCTCCGCCATACGCTTGGTTAGGGTTGTCACCAGAATCCGATCACCTGCGTCTACCGTGGTCCGAATTTCAGCGAGCAAATCATCTACCTGAGTGCGCGCGGGCCGCACCTCTACCTCGGGATCAACCAGCCCTGTCGGACGCACGACTTGCTCAACCGTCTGGTCATTGTGTTCCAGCTCGTAGGGGCCCGGGGTCGCCGAGACATAAATCGCCTGAGGGCGAAGCTGCTCCCATTCTTCAAAGCGAAGCGGTCGATTATCGAGGGCTGAGGGCAGGCGAAAGCCATACTCAACCAAAGTTTCTTTGCGGGATCTGTCGCCGCGATACATACCCCCAATCTGCGGAACCGTGACGTGAGATTCATCAACCATTATGAGTGCATTGCTTGGCAGATATTCAAACAGCGTTGGCGGCGGTTCCCCCGGCGCCCTTCCTGACAGGTATCGGGAATAGTTTTCAATACCCTGACAAAAGCCCAGCTCGCGAATCATCTCAATGTCGTAGCGAGTCCGCTGCTGAATACGCTGGGCCTCTAAAAGTTTTTCTGCCTCTTTTAGTTGCTTGACACGGGACTCGAGCTCTTCCTCGATCAACTCCACCGCACTCAGCATGGTGTCCCTTGAGGACACGTAGTGGGTTTTAGGGAAGATCGTAATACGCGGAAGCTTTTCCCGAATCTCACCGGTAAGCGGATCAAAGGCGGAGATGTTTTCAATCTCTTCATCAAAAAGTTCTATGCGAATCGCCAGCTCGTCGGATTCAGCAGGGAAAATATCGATGATTTCACCGCGCACGCGATAAGTTCCACGCCTGAAATCGATATCGTTGCGGGTGTACTGCAGCTCGGCAAGCTGACGCAGAATACCCCGCTGGTCAATGATTTCACCGCGAGACAGGTGCATCACCATTTTAAAGTAGGACTCAGGGTCTCCAAGACCGTAAATAGCCGACACCGTCGCAACGACCAGACAATCCTCTCGCTCGAGCAGCGCTTTAGTCGCTGACAATCGCATTTGCTCGATGTGATCGTTTACCTGCGCATCCTTCTCTATAAAGGTATCCGACGAAGGCACATAGGCCTCGGGCTGGTAGTAGTCGTAGTAGGAGACGAAATACTCGACCGCGTTGTTGGGGAAAAATTCTTTGAACTCTCCATACAACTGCGCGGCAAGGGTTTTATTGTGGGCCATGACGATCGTCGGTCGCTGCAAGTTCTGGACAACATGTGCCATGGTAAAGGTTTTACCCGAGCCAGTTACCCCGAGGAGAATCTGCGAGGCGAGTCCTGCCTGAAGCCCTTCAGTCAACCGCTCGATAGCAGCAGGCTGGTCTCCCGCCGGCTGATAGGTTGATGCGATCTGAAAGGACTTGCTCAAAACGACCCGAAAAAATAGCAGTGGTTGGGCCCCGAGTATGAGGCATTTTGGCCTCGCTGCCACTGTTGTGGCGGCGAAAGGCTTAGGTGTTGACACCCTAAAGCCCCCTATTTATCATTCGCGCCTCCTCTGACGAGGAGCAACCATTCCGCCTTAGCTCAGTTGGTAGAGCAACTGACTGTTAATCAGTGGGTCGCTGGTTCGAGCCCAGCAGGCGGAGCCAAATACAGAAAACCACGCATCGCGTGGTTTTTTTATTTCTGGCGTAGCGCTGGGCGAGAAGAGCCCAGTTGGGTGAGATTACGGCGACGGCACCGATCACGGCTGGGGGGCCATCACTTCGTTGTAGGCGGCGCGGTGAATGGCGGCACCATCTATGGAGACATACCTGACCCGGTTTACAACCATCCGCAAGACTCGGGCAGAGGACGGCTGATTCCAATAATATCGGTTGATCAGTATGCCGCTGAACTGGGCCGCTGGTTTGGACTCACCGAGAGCGAACTAGATATCGCTCTCCCAAATCGTCTCAATTTTTCGAATGCTCCTCTCCAAAATCTGTTGATTTGAGCGTCACCAATGAAGCGGCTATTCAAGCGGAGGAAAGGCAGCCTCTATTAAAGAGGCCTCGCCGCTGCTCCCCACAGATAGGATAAAGAGCTTGTTGTAGTCATCCTCGCGCAAGTCGCCGATATCGGAGCCTCCCAAAGCGAAAATAATGTCGTCGATTGTATTGCTATGGGCTACCACGACCACGGTAGCGCCCGGATGATTTAACGCGATGTCACGCTGCAGGGCCTGCGCGTATTCTTGCACCTTCCCCGACGTGATGGGCAACACCGTGGGCGATACCCCCTGCCTCTGCGCAACCGGCATGGCCGTCTGCATATTTCTTGCGAACTGAGTCGTATAAATCGCACTTACTCTCGCAGAATCAAGCATGCTTGCAAATATCCCGGCACGCTGCATGCCCATCTCCGTGAGAACAGGATCTTCAGCAGGCAGCGTTGCTTTCTCGGCATGACGGACAACAACCACGGTGGTGCCTGCAGTCAACTCTTCGGCAGTCAGACCAGGGCAGACTAATAGCGGCCATAGCAGCCCTATAAATAAACTACGGTATAGATGTATTGATCTGGTTACGGTATTCATCGTTGCTCCCTCACCATACTCCGCTCCATCCAACTCAACCTCAGCTTACCGGGATGAAAGGGCCAGCAAACGCTGAGGTTGCTCAATCAGATCCGATATCGATGCAGTGGATACCTGACTTCCGACCAGCGATCGACACAAGTTAACCACGCTCAATATTGGACCACCCTTATCTCGATAGTATTCCACGGCGGCACCGGGCTCCGTAGCTAGCTCAATTGCCAACACCGGACTGAGGGCCCCCGCTTGCTCATGGAGCGTGAACGGGCAGAGATTATGAAGTGCCTTCAGGAGCTTCGGACCAACGAACTGAGGGGCCAAGTTGTCGATGTCGACACGCTCCAGCAGGTTTGTTGCGGCATAGCGCAAAAACGACAGGACCGGACTCCTTGCAGAGAAGGACATAAACGCATTATGAGGACTCTGGTAGTGTCGCCAGCCAGTAGAATCAACGTTATCTTGGACCCAAAATTCCTGGCCAAAACTGGCAGGACTATCAAACGTGGGAGACCAGCCGGGGTTGAGAACCAAGCTATCGGCATCGATCCAAAGGGCCTGCCCTCCCTCTCGATCCAGATGCTGCTGCATAAGCTCCAGACGCGCGAGATCAGCCAGAATCGGCGTCCTGTCCTGCAACTTGACCCGCAGATCTGGGGCTACCAAGTCAAAAATCTCGTCACCAATGAACTGGTATGACCAGCCCTGCAGGGCCGCCCAGTTCCTTACGCTCGCCATGCACCGGTCGATCCATTCGGGCCTGTCCAGCGGTGCTGACTGAAAAACAGTAAGGGTCATAAACAGGTAGCTGCCAACTCGGAGGGGGTAACTATAAAACAACCCCTGACGTATTGCGCCATTCTGTCTTCTGGATGGCCACAGTGTCCTCGAGGAAATCCGGCTGAGTTATACTGGGCGCCCCCCAAAACTGCAGAGCTATCACCTCATGAAGCCAATCTCCTTTGCCCTTGTAGCGTGCTTTTTTGCCTCAACGGTTCACGGTGAGGTCACCGAAGACCAACCCGCAGGCTCGGGGTCGCGCGCCTTCGCCCAACTTGAACAGCTCTTGCCTTCACCCTCAACAATCAGGACGGCCTCTGGCGCACCTGGGCACGGCTATTGGCAGCAACAAGTCGACTACACTATTGACGCGACGCTGGATGACAAACAGCGGCAGATCACCGCTACAGCTTTTATTACCTACACAAACAATTCCCCGGACTCATTGAGCTATCTGTGGCTACAACTCGACCAAAATCGTTTTCGGCCCGATTCCCTCGATCGACGCTCGCGAACAGAATCGGTCGACCGCGTCAGTTTCCAGGATTTACGCGATCACCAGTCCATGGCCGACAACACCTATGGCTATCAGGACCTGCTGGTTACCGGACAAGATGGCAGCCCTCTGCCATTAACTATTATCGACACCATGGGGCGGCTGGACTTGGATTCCCCTCTGGCACCCGGTAGCACTCTCTCGTTCACCATCTCATGGCGATTCAACATCACCGAAGAAGCCGCCATTGGTGGTCGAAGTGGCTACGAGATCTTTGAAGAAAACGACACCCAGATTTTCTTTCTGGCTCAATGGTTTCCGAGACTTGCCGCCTATACCGACTATATGGGGTGGCAGAACAAAGCCTTCCTCGGTCGCGGCGAATTCACTCTGGAGTTCGGAGATTATGACGTCTCGCTCACGGTACCGGATAACCATGTCCTCAGCGCAACCGGGGTGCTCCAGAATCCAGAGGGCGTGCTCACTCAAACTCAACGGCAGCGCCTAAAATCAGTCGGCGACGATGCACCGAGCTTCATCATCACCCCTGAAGAAGCTGCGGAAAATGAAAAGACCCAGTCGGTGAGGACCAAAACCTGGCGCTTCGTCGCTAAAAACATTCGGGATTTTGCTTGGTCGAGCTCGAGTAAGTTTATTTGGGATGCAATGATTCATCGCCAGCCGGGAGCGTCCCAGGATTCGGTCCTAGCCATGTCCTTTTACCCCAACGAAGCGGAACCCGTCTGGTCAAAGTATTCTACGCAGGCGGTCGTCCATACCATGGATGTATACAGCCGATTTTCCTTCGACTACCCCTATCCAGTTGCGCAGTCGGTGAACGCGTGGGAGTCCGGTGGCATGGAATACCCCATGATTACCTTCAACGGCTATCGCCCGGATCCACCGGATGCCAAGCCTGAGAAACCTGATTCCGCTGAAACCAAAGCCAACGAACAGGGCGCCTACTCGCGCCGCATTAAATATGGGCTTATCGGGGTGATTATTCATGAAATTGGCCACATCTATTTTCCGATGATCGTCAATTCTGATGAACGCCAGTGGACCTGGATGGATGAGGGGCTCAATACCTTTCTCGAGTACGTCGCAGAACTCGAATGGGAGGAGGACTATCCCGCTTTTAGAAACGACACCAACGTGCTGGACTATATTCCGAGCTACATGACCTCCAAGAATCAGGTACCGGTAATGACGCAGTCCGACTCGATTCTTCAGTTTGGACCCAACGCCTACGTTAAGCCTGCAGCTGCACTTACCGTATTGCGTGAGACGGTCATGGGCAGGGAATTATTTGACTTTGCCTTTCGCCAGTATGCACAACGCTGGAAGTTCAAGCGCCCTACTCCCGCAGATTTTTTCCGCACCATGGAGGATGCCTCTGGCGTGGACTTGGACTGGTTTTGGCGAGCATGGTTTTACGGCACCGATCATGTCGACGTTGCGATCACCGACGTTCGTGCTTACACACTTAAGTCAAATGATCCTGACATCGACTTTGCGGCCGATCGTCTCGAAGAGCTGCGGGATAAGCCGGAATCAATCAGCATAGAGCGCAATCGAGCCGAGGGGATTGTGCCCCGTGAAGATCGCTTTGACGAACTCAAGGATCTCTACAGCGATGCCGATCGCTTCACCGTCACCAACAAAAATCGCAATGAGGCGGCCAAGAAATATAACAAGCTCGACCCCTGGGAGCAGCGAGCCTTGGATCGCGCTGTGAACGACCAGTCGATCTATTATTTTGTTGACTTTGAAAACAAAGGAGGCGTTCCCTCCCCTATCCCGCTGACCATTTTCTATCGAGACGGTGAGCAGCGAGAGCTGGTGCTACCTGCAGAAATCTGGCGTCGAGATAATAAAAAAGTCACCTATCGCCTTGTTGAATCACGTCCAATCGAAGCCATCGAAACTGACGTCAAACATCAGACTGCAGATGCCAACACTGGCAATAACCGCTTTCCTCCGACCATCGCAACTTCTCGCCTGGAAACCTACAAGTCAAAAAGAGATGTACGAAATCTCATGGCCGACTTGTTGGTTGAGCTGAAAAAGAAGGATGAGGATGCGTCCGCCGAACGTAACATCCCGTTAACACCGGCAGTGGTAGATTAAGTGAAGGTGCTATCAGGCCAGCTTCTGTTGCGCCTTACCTGCGTAATCACATTGCTGACCGGCGTATTTCTATCTCCTGTTTTAGGCGCGCATCGAGACCATGGGGTTTGGACGGAAATTCTCTGGGCCCAGGATCATTTTGAAATCACCCATCAACTCCATCTAGCCGATGCCCTGACACTTTTGGATGCTCTGGATGCCAGCGCTTCTCTGGAGTCACTCAAAGGACAAGCGTTAATCGCCCTTCATCTCGAAGAAACCTTCAGTCTTGAATCAGAAGGCGCTGAGGGGAGCACAAAGACCATAGGCGCGGAGATAGACGATGACTTTTTGTTCATTTACCAGGAGTGGTATGGCAAGAAGCCTCTCGTAGAACCCAAATTTTCCCTAACAGCGCTGAACCTGATCTACGGCGCCACGCGTGCGACAATCCACTACCAGATAGATGAACTAAACGAATTAATTCATGTCAGCCAAGCATCATCGGAAACCCACAGCTCGACCTCGGGCAACCGTAGCGCCCGCTAGAAACATCAACGGATAAATAGAAGCAATTCCATGTTCGTGTTCGACAACCTGACAATGAGGGATCCAAAAAAGGACGCGGCGACTGTCGCCGAACGGCTGGCGTATTTTCACAACAAGACCCCTGTAAGAGGCCCGCTGCCCATCGACCAGGAGGCAAACGCTCAGCCCTGGCCGGGTGAATCAGTCCTACCGGAAGTTCAAGCATCAGACCTCAGTATCGAGACCTTACGAT
>Ga0255781_10002954_pt1 | contig 13374 bp, 8 predicted proteins | sample 101ome_21_FD_179979 | JGI IMG/M metagenome (GOLD analysis project Ga0255781, IMG submission 179979) | Coastal salt marsh microbial communities from the Groves Creek Marsh, Skidaway Island, Georgia - 101413BT metaG (version 2) | ecosystem: Environmental > Aquatic > Marine > Intertidal zone > Salt...
ATCCGCACACGTCGCAGTTTCTCATCGTCACCAAGAAAAGCAACGACAAAGGCGGATTATACGTCTCCGAACCGATCAAATCGTTATCGCGTTCTAAAACGAACGAATTAAAATTCATCCGAACGATTAAACTCTACGGAACCACCTCAGGCGCGACCGGCGGCGACATCAGTTGGTCCGGTAAAAAAATCGTTCTAAAGTCGTATGGCAGGTACGTTTACGAGTACTCGCGAGAATCCTTCTTCAACCCGAACCGTGACCCAAACGTAAGAGGTCTCGGCGAGTACGACCCGAGCGAAGCGTTGGCATTGGACAACGATTCTCCGGACGAGAACGAAATTTGGACCTTGAACGAAGGCAGCGGTAGTTCGTTGAAGCGCTATCGCTTGTATTCTCGTTAAAGCACCCTTTGGAAAGATTTTTGAAATTGAAACCCTAAAAGCATGTAACACGACCAACGCTCAAATTCCAAACGACACAACGCGCGCGCACTTATACAGAAGAAGAAGAAGAAGAGAGACGCAGAAAATATATCAACACACACACACCACCAACAACAATAACAATGAAACGCGTCTTCTGTCGAGCGTCGACCTGTTTAGCTCTTTTCGCGACGATCGCGCCCAAGTTTCCGTTTTTAGTCAGAGACGTTTTCGAGTTTGTGGAGGAAACGTTGGATGTGATTTTCGCGGACGTCGTCTTTAAGCGGTTGAAGAAGAGAGAAAGGAGAAGAAGACGGAGGAAGAATAGGATTTCAGGAGAGAAAGCTGCTGTTATGAGTCCATCGGATGACGACGAAAACGAAAACGATGAAGACGACGACGACGAAGAGTTGGATGCGATTAAGAAATCTGCGGATTCCATCGCAGCTTTGCGAGCGATGGAGTTTCGAAGAGGGAGGAAAGCGCTGGTGAAGGATAGATTCGCGAAGAAATTAGCGGGTAAATCGGCGTATTTGAGAGCGAAAGCGAAACTGCCGATTTCGGATAACGGGAGAATTGCGATTCGGACGAAGTTTTTCGACGACACGATACGGATGGCGATGTACGAAAATCCGACGCACGTGAATTGGCAAATCGTTTTGATCGGAAGCGGGATGGACACGAGGAGTTATCGGATGGAAAATCCGCACGGTTTGGTGAAAACGGTGTTTGAGATTGATCACGAGTCGGTTTTAAGGAGGAAGAGAAAACTTTTGAGCGAGTGGCCGTTTTTCGGGCCGAGAGTGACTTTGGCGGAGGAGAGGGTGGAGGTGTTCGCGGACGTCATGAAGGACGATTGGATGCGAAAGTTGAGAGAAAAAGGATTCGATCCGACGAGACCGACGGTGTGGATGCTGGAAGGTTTGCTGTATTACTTGACGCCAGAGTTTGCGTCGGCGATCGTCAGAGAATGCGCGGACGCGTCGGCGAGAGGATCTTACATCGTGGCGTCGTGCGTGAATAACGCATCCTTGTACCGAGCGATTTCAAACAGTCAGAGCACGTATAACGATTTGGAGAACCAAATGACGCCTATGAGAGATCGTTTGACGTATAACGATAGCGGCGTTGCGAGTCCATCTTCGTCGCCGTATTATTCACGCACCAGCGGTATCGATTATAGCAACGACCCGCATCATAGCAGCAGCGAGAAGAAGAAGAAGAAGAAAGAAACAAAGAATAAAATGACGGCGAGACAAACGTGGAAGTCCGCCATAGATACTCCGGAGCTTTATTTCCCAGCGCGCGGATGGGAGCGCGTCACCGCGTACCAACTCGGCGACGAAGGGTGCGACTACGGTCGATGGACGGGTAAACGCCCGACGGAAAGACCGCCGACTTGGAAGACGGATTTAGAACCGAGATCGTTTTACGTTCGAGCGGTGAAAGGCGGATACACGCATCAAGAACTCGCGCCAAAAATACCAGAGAAGAGCTCGTACGTCGCGTTCCAGGATAACTCGTATTCGAGCAAAATCTTACGCGCAGACGACGGTGATTTCCTCGACGGTCGTTCCAACGACGGCGGCGGCAAAAAACCGTCGTCGACGGCGGAAGAGTCGTTTTCGTTCCTGGACGAAGACGAGTCTGGATTCGTGTTGACTCCGTCCGCGATAACCATGCGAACGCCGAGAACGAGTTTCACCAAAGCAGACATAGATAAATTGTTAGCCCGCGACGACGACGTCGACGATGACGAAGCTCGAATTAAATACGTCGGTGAATCGGCGATTGCCGATTTCGATGTCAAGCTGAACGACGTGATTACGGAGTTTGATTGATAATGCATTTAGAAGAGGAGAGATGATGTACAAAACGCGAAAACACAACTAGAGAGTAGAGCTTTGCAAAGTACTGGTACTACGCATGGTACGTATTGGTATGATAATGATAAATCATAATTGACACGTATTCGTACAATGATAATAAATCACAATTATTTCAACGTAATTGAAACAATTTTTTTCTGCTGCAATAGAAAATGATGAACACGAACGACGCCGCGGCTAGCGCCGAAGTGACGAGGATGACGCCGACGAAGAAGCCAGATTTCGTTTCTAAATTCGATTGTAAATTCATGCCAAAAATACTCCCAGCCACGGACATGATCGAACACGCGAACAGCGCCGCGGAAACCACCAAATCAATCTTAATCAATTCGTTTCTTTGTCGATCTAAAATCATCGACGACACCGCTTCGGTGCTTTGCAATAAGTCTTTCAACATGTGCGCTCGTTTTTGCGTCGCCGCGGCGTGCATGTAGTAGGCTTCCAATAACGCTTCCGCGCCTTCGTGTTCGTGTCCGTCCTCTTCGTACGTCGACTCTATAGTTTCGAAATCCTCGTTTTCTGGATCGTTTTCTGGATCGTTTTCTTGTTCTTTTGTAGACGCGTCCGTTGTTGATGGGTTTGATATCACGCGCGTGATGAATTGCGCTTTCTTGCTGCTCGGCGTCTTCGCGAGCACTTTTTTTATCGACCCCGTTTGCGCGGTGGCGGATTCGTTTTTGTCGTCGTTTTCGTCGTCATTATCACCTCGCACCAACTCCATCACTTTCAGTTTACTCAAGCACATCGCGTCTAAACTCTCGTCGTGTTCGAGAATCGAAGATAAAGCTTCCGTGAACGCCTCTAATCGTAAAATTAACGCGTTCAATTTTTCTTTAATCCTCCTCCCTTCCGCTAGTTCTTCCGCCTGAACGCTCTGCAACATTTTCTCCATGCACGGCGCCGCCTCTCGCTCCAACGCTATCGTTTCGTTGTCTAATTTTATTCCGAGTTCGTGCATCGCGCATTCCAAGACTAGCAGTTCAAACGGTAAATGCAAAACGCGTTCTTCTTGAATGGTCGTAGCCGTTCCGGCGTTTTTCAACGCTCCGCTGGTTGTCGTCGTCGTCGTCGTCGTTTGTTCATCACCACCACCACCATTACCACCAGAGACGGCGGCGGCGGCGGTAGCAGCAGCAGAAGCCGCGGAGACTAAATCTTCCTGCTTTTGCCGCTGCGTACTTTCCACCTCCTTCAAATATTTCCGCAAAAACTTGATGAAGCGTTTCACCTCTAAACTCTCCGCATTCAAGAATAACGCCGTTTCGGCGGTTACGATGAATTTCAAATGTTCCAGATTTACAATCAACGCTTTCTGCCTGATGAATATATTCGCCGGCGTCATCGTCGGTCGAAACGGATCTAAATAGTGTAAATCTCGCAAAGGAATCCCGAACGCGGCCGCGACGTGCGTCTTGGACGCCTTCAGATTCTTCGCGTGCGCGCCGCGTTGGTCCAAAACCGTCCACGTTCGCTCTCCCAACTGCTTGTTGTTTGTCGCATTCTCTCCTCCTCCGTGTTGTTGATGCAAAACGTTCCCGGACCACAAAAGCGCCGACGGTAAAAGCACGTTCATGACAGGAGGAGGATTATCGCTGTTGTTGCTGTCGTTGTTATTATTACTACTCCGCGTCGTCGTCGTCGTCGTTACCGTCGCTCCGCCTCCTCCCAACTTCAATATCTCATTCAGCGTTTCCAATTCCTCCGCCGTTCGCTTCTCCTGCGGAATAACGTACGACGCTAAGTACGTCACGGGAGAGGTAATCGTCGCTTTGGATTGCGCGATGATTTTTTTCGGTAGCGATTTGGCTATTTTGACCGTGTAGTCCATCTCGTTTGTTTTCTTCTTCTTCTTCTTCGGTAGTAGCGTGTTATGTTCTTCCGCGGAGTGAATGAATGACGGCGAGAGAGGACAGTTACAGTTGGAGAGAAAACTAACAAAAAATACTCTCGCGTACGCGAGTGCGTAGAGAGACACGGACGCGTTCAATCACTCAGAGCGTCGAGAAGAAGAAGAAGAAGAAGAAAAAGAGAGAAAGAAAGAATTCTCCTTCGTATAGTGCACTTCTTCTCTTCTGTTCTTCTTCTGTTCTTCCTCTCCTTATCGGCGCGCGGGCGGGCGCTCGCGTGTCTCTACTGACGCGTTTCGCGCGTACTCCCGCGGCGGGCGGCAACCTCTCTCACTGTCAAAGAAGAAAGAAAGAAAGAAAGAAAGAAAGAATAAGAGCAGGGAGAGAAGATAGAAGACAAACGCACACGTGCGAAAGAGAGAAAGAAAGAGAGAGAAACCTCGTTTCTTACGCGCGTACACATACGCATATTTGTCATATTTGTCATATTTGTCACATTTGTCTCTCTCTGACTCTCCATAAAAAAACAAGAAGAAGAACAAGAAGAAGAAGGAAATAAAACAATGGTGCGATGACGACGATCGCGGTCTCTCTCTCTCTCTCTCTCGGCAGACCACGAGTCTCTCTCTTTCTCTTTCTCTTTCTTTTCTTTCTCTCTTCTTTTTATCGGTGTTTGGAAGGAGAGAAGAGAAGAATACGGATACCTCCGCGCGCGGGGAAGAATTGAATTTTTAAGCGCGCGGCTCTCTTCATTTTTTCCAATTCATCATCACCATATAAGCGCGTCGTATTGATGCGGTTTTTAGAAGAAGAACGATGCGCTTGTAGTTTTAAACCCCTCTGACCTCCTCCCTTTCTTCTTCTTTCTTATTTTAATAACAACAAACAGGCTGGAGCGAGCAAAAGAGTTTTACAAGCCAAGCAGAAAAAGTTCAACTCGAACATCCACAAGAGAGGATTGGTGGACATCAACTCGTCGACGAAAGATAAGGAGAAGTTTACCGTCGGGCCGGTAGTATTGGCATTTTTTATATTCGTGGTGATCGGGTCGTCGTTGCTTCAGATGATTCGGACGCTGCAAACCGGGAAGCCGTAGATTATTCTGCGTGTGTGTGTGTTTGAATGTAATGATAATATGCGATAATATATGCGCTTTTACTCGTACACGCTAGTAATTTACAACAACAAAACAATATAAAAACATTTTTACTACTTCTCTCTACCTATTTCTACGATTTTACTTACTGAGCTTCTTGGAAGACAACCATCTCGTCGCCTTTGTCGGTGCAGCCGCGTCCGTAACTTTCGCTTATCGTTTTCAACGACTTGCCGCTCGTTTCCCGCAACGTCCGCTTCGCGAAGACGGCGCCCCAAAGTTGAACGCCGGCGGCGCAAGTCAACGCAATGGCTTCGTTCCATTCGATGAACGGTAAGAAGAGGAAATCCGCGACGGCGCCGAAAAAGAACAAGCTCGCGACGCAGACGATGATGGCGGCGGATTTGTGTTCGTTTTCGAAACTTTCGGAGACCAACACCCAAAATACGGGCGCCCACGAGCAGCTGAAAAAGAACAAGAATAAACACAAGCCGACGAGAACGAGATATTCGTGGCTAATGACGCCGAACGCCGCGAGAAACAACGATGTCGACGCCGCAATGCCACCGTAAAATAATAAAGAAACTCGTCCTCCGCAAAACTTCTTTTTCGTTTCCTCCTCCTCGTTACATTCTTCATCTTCGTCGTGGCAATCGACAAAGTACACGCCTACGGCAACCCCTAATAACTTCGTAATCGTAATTGAGATTGCAAACGTCGTCGAATGCGCGATAGAATCAAATTCTGAGCCTTCGCCGCCAGCTAACAGACGCGGCGCGTAGTTTATGACGGCCGTGCTACCGCTCAACTGGTTGAACGCCGCCAACGCGATTAAAATCTTTGTCGCCTCGTATGCGTTTGCGTTTGAGCGCAACGATTTTATTTTAGCGACGATTCGCTTCGCGTGTTCGAGGATGCTTTGGTTATTGTTGTTTTTGTAGTTGTTGTTGTTATTCTCGTCGTCGTCATCGTCGTCGTGTCGATCGATCGCGCGCGCGATTTCGTTCAATTCTTTTTCAGCGCGCCTTTCGAGCTCTGAGTCTTTCCTCTCTTGAACGCTTATCGATTGGTCCATGTTGCTTTCGTACGAGAACCTTGTTTCAATACCATTACCACTGTGTCCGCAAGAAACTCCGTGATGATGATTATTTTGATGGTGATCACCATTGTCAACATCATTTACTCTCAATCGCTTCAAAACGTCAATCGCTTCGTCTTTCCTATCGTGCTCTAACAAATACCTCGGACTTTCGATGAGTAAAAACATGGATAAAACAAAAAGCGCCGCGGCGAAGGGAATCACGACGAGCATCATTTTCCTCCAATCCGGACGCAACAAAGCGTCGCTCGCGGCGGCAAAGCACGTCCCGGTTGCCAAAAGCAACTCGTACGTCGCCACGTTCTTCCCGCGATCGATGTTTGAAGACATTTCCGCCACGTACATGGGCACCACGACCGCGCTCATCCCGATGGAGATCCCAATCAGAACTCTCCCAATCATAATCTCGCCCATATTTTCTGAAACGCTCAACGTCGCCGGTCCCAACACGTACCCAACCGCCACGATCCACAACGCCGTCGATCTCCCTTTACTATTCGCGACGGCCAAACCAATAAACGCGCCAACCCCCGCCATCAACTTCGCCACGCCGACGACGAGAGACTGGTTCAGCGTATCGTCTAATCCGCGCACGGGATCCCCGCCGCCTTTGGTCGTCGATTCCGACATGTACGGAAGCGCCAACGCGACCAACACGATGTCGGCGCCAAAGAGGAAGCCGCCCAAAGAAGCGACCAGCGTAATGGTCGATACTGTTGTTGTGGTGTTTGAGAGCGAAAAGAAGTCAATATGTCAATGTGTCAATGTGTCAATATGTCAATGTGTCAATGTGTCAATAAGTCAACAAACAAACAAACAAACAAAACGCACCGAGCACCGAGCCTCGCATCGGCGGCAAACCGCAGCAGCAACAGCGCGTTCCCTCGTTCTTCTTCTTCGCAGAAATCATATGCGTTTATATTCTTATTCTTATTCTTATTAGTAGCAGTAGTATTCCCCTTGAAAGAGCGCGCGCGCGTTTCGAAAAGTCCAACCAAATTCCCCGATGTTACTACGCGTGATATCTCTTTCTCTCTTTCTCTGGTAGCTCTAGCGCTTTTCTAAAAAAACAAACAGATAGAGATAGAAGAGAGAGAGATGGAGAGGAGCGCGTTCCTATTGTCGATCGATCGATCGATCGATCGGTCGATTTGTGCGCGCGCGTGAAGTGAAGAGAAGAAGAGGATACCTTTTAAGATACTGTTGTTTTAGGGTGTTGGATTTGTTAGTATTACAGTTGTTTGGAAGACGTAAACGGCGCGCTGTCGTCGAGGTTCTCGTCCAAATCGGGCCGGTATCCGCCCATCTGTAGTAAGCAGAGCAACGAAGAGAGAGAGAGAGAGAATGAATTCGTGAGCGTTCTCGTGAGTGAGAGAGAGAGAGAGAGAAGGAGAAGAATACGAGCGCGTACTTTGTAGTAGGGGAATCCTTTCCCGGGAAGAAGAAGAAGAAGAAGAAGAAGCGCGCGAGCAGAAAGAGAGCGACGACCGACAAGAAACAACAACAACAATCATCAAAGAAACGCTCACGTTTACAATCTCGCACTCTTCCTCGGAGACGACGACTGGAGGCGCTTTCGAGAACGACGACGAAGACGACGCTTTCTTGGTCGAGAATCTCTCGTCGACGACGTTTTTTTTTCCCGAAGAAGAAGTCGAAGCAACGACGCCGGTCACGCGCACGCCGTCGATCATTCGCACCGGGAACGTTATGCTCGGGACGCGGCGGAGAAAAATGCGCGAGATTTGCACCATTTTTAGTGTTGCGATATATTCGTGTGTGTGTTGCGTGTGTGCGCGCGCTCCCCCGACACCGACAGACAGAGCGCGCGGCGCAAACTTTTCTGTAGTTTTTTAGTTTGTAAAATATGTTTCATCTCAAAAATACGCGACGATGTGTTCTTGATTCTTTCTCTCTTCTCTCTCTCCCTTTTAAGATCCAGATCGCTACGCCGGCGGCGGTAGAGGCGGCGGATTCGGCGGCGGCAAAGGCGGCGGCGGCGGGAACGGAAAGTTGGATCTTTGGCAGTTCGGAGGATTTCCGCCCTGGTTTTTTTTTTAATTCATTTCGCGCGTTCGTTTGGAAGTTGCGTGTGAAGAGAAGAAGAGTGTGAACGGTGAGCGATGGGGAATACGCGTAAAACGCGAGTTCGCGAGCGCGACGAACGAGAAAAAACAAATACGACGAGAGAACGCCGAAGGAACTTACCGCTCCGATGCACGTGCAACAGTTTCCGCCGCCTTTGCATTGGGTGGCTGGAATTCCCGGACAACCGTTCGCACATGAAGATGTCGTGCACGTGTTGGTGCCAGTTATGGTATCGTTATAACACGTTTGACACTCTTGAAACGCGTGATTCTGCGGGAATGCCTCGTCGCTTTCCATGTTTTATTTTGGAAATGTGCGTGAAGAAGTATGAACGGTTAGCGATTGGAATGCGTAAAAACGCGAGTTGGCGCGAGCGCGAGAAACGAGAAAAAAATACGACGGAGAGAGAGAAACAAACTCTCTCTTTCATGTACTACTCACCAACAAGCCTCGCATGAGTGTTCACACGCCGTGCCACAATTTCCGCAGACGGCTACCGTTTGATTATTTTCGCAGAGTTCACCTCCATTATGCCCGAGAAAGCAATATTCCACAGGACATCGCGTCGCGACTTCAGCCAATGGGACGCACTCGAGACTCGTCCCCACGAGCGAAGGGTCGGCAAGGACTGAAGCGGACGTTTCGCAACATGCAAAGGAACCTGAACGTCAAAAGATAAACTTATAAGTAACTTTCTAAAAACCCTAAACCTTCAACGTCGCAGCATTCCAACCCGCAGCATCTGCCTGTGAAATTCGAATAATCTGTTCCTTCGCCTGGAAGAGGGCAGAATTCTTCGCCGGAGCCTATATGACGCGAGGAGTGAACGGTGAGCGGTGGAAATGCGTAAAACGCGCACGCGCAATGAACGAGAAAAAATACTGGGAGAGAGCCGAAAAGGAAGACGCGGTGAACTTACCCGAAAGACAATACGCCGGGGGTGGCGGAGAAGGCGGTGGCGGACTTGGAGGAGGTGGACTTGGAGGTGGAGGAGATGGCGGCGGCGAAGGAGGCGGCGACGGTGGTGGCGAAGGTGGAGGGCTCGGAGGTGGAGGGCTCGGAGGTGGAGATGGTGGTGGCGATGGCGGTGGAGAAGGCGGTGGAGAAGGCGGTGGAGATGGAGGTGGTGAAGGAGGAGGAGATGGAGGAGGGCTCGGAGGAGGGCTCGGAGGAGGCGACGGTGGTGGACTCGGAGGAGGTGGACTTGGAGGTGGCGGTGAAGGCGGCGGGCTCGGGGGTGGGGAAGGTGGTGGACTTGGAGGAGGAGATGGAGGAGGCGAAGGAGGAGGCGACGGTGGTGGCGATGGTGGGGGAGAAGGAGGAGGAGAAGGTGGAGGAGACGGCGGCGGACCCGGTGGAGGAGATGGAGGAGGGCTCGGAGGAGGGCTCGGAGGAGGCGACGGTGGCGGACTCGGAGGAGGGCTCGGAGGTGGAGATGGTGGTGGTGAAGGAGGAGGCGACGGTGGCGGACTCGGTGGCGGAGATGGAGGAGGAGAAGGTGGAGGAGACGGCGGTGGACTCGGTGGCGGACTCGGTGGCGGACTCGGTGGCGGAGATGGAGGAGGAGAAGGAGGCGGCGAGGGAGGCGGACTCGGGGGTGGACTCGGAGGAGGTGAAGGCGGAGGGCTCGGAGGAGGCAGTGGCGGCGGCGACAGCGGCTGTGGAAGAATGAAAAGATAGAAATTGTATCGTCAATATTTTTTTTCGCGAAAAAGAGAAACGCTCTCGCTCAGAAAATCAGAAATGGCAAATTGCGACGCGCTCGTACGAAAATCAATCAAAATGTAAAAACACGATAAACTTCACGATAAACTTCTCACCTGATTGCATATTTCTTTCTTCTCACACTTATTGCCATTGTGCCCTACGATCTCCGGTGACTGACAACATACGTATCCGACCGGACAGCACAGCTCACCCCCGCCACAGCAAAATCTCACAAACGAATCGATGAACTCTGCTGTGAACGCTTTTCCTTTCGGGGGCCCCGAATCGCACCGCTTAAAATCATCAGATGGCCCGCAATAATCCGGGCATAAGCTGAAATGGTACACGCACGATAGATGGCCTGTTTGTGTGACGTCGCAACATGCTCGCGGGTACAAACAGTTCTTCGAAGTGCACTTCTTAATTCCTGCAACGATGATAGCGCCCGCGCCGGAAGACGCCGGAGGATACGGATCGTAGTTTGGTGAATACGACGGCGATGATGATGGAACGCCGGATCCACCGATACCACCAAACGTTCCTCCTCCTACTACTCCAACGTTGTTCGTTGCGTCAGTAGAAGTACCACCAGCTCCGTTATTCCCGCCGCCAAAGATTGACAAATCGAGCGGGAAAAACGAAAAAAGCCACGTCCAAGCGTTGATATCCGAAGGACACGCCGCGAAAGCGTCGCCTTCTTCGAACTTTCCGAGCGCGCGGTGTAAGCGTTCGGCATTAGCTTTTTCGTCCTTGTTTGCTAAATAAAACGATTTCGCTCGCGTATAAAACGCATCTTCGATGTTTATCATCACAGTCGCGTCGTTGTCGTCGTTCGCTTCTCTCGTGGTACTCGCGAGAGCGCTCGCGCTCCTATTCGATCGCGAGTGCATTTGGTACATTCGATTGGTCTGCTCGTCGTACGCTCGGAAACCAACCGCTTCCAAAAGCGCGTCGAAGAAATCAAAGATAAAATTCAAGGCAATGCCGCCGTTCGAATCTTCGCACCTCGCCGACGCATATCGGGCTTCGGCTTCGGGGTCGCCTCTTTGAACGAGTTCCGAAGGCATTCTCGCGCGCATCTTCGCCACCATTTCACCGCTAATCCGGTAAAGAAACGTCGCGTCAACGTCTGGACGCGTTCGAACGATATTGTTGTTGTTGTTGTTGTTTTCATTATCCGACGCCGCGCGGTTTCGAGGCGAATTTTTCTCCGAGTCGATGGTTTCGTCGTTGCTTTTTTTGCCACTCGTCGCTGCTCTCCTCGCGCCGCCGCCGCCGCCGCCATCCATCATCAAATTCGCCGCCAACTGCTCCACGACTCTCGCGTCCTCTTCCTGCTCTCTCTTCCTCGCCGAAAGCGACGACGACGCATCTCTCGCGCGCACCGACGACGACGACGACGACGACGACGACGACGACGACGCGTTTCTCTCTTCCACGGCACCTGAACAGCGCAAAAAAAACGCTCGATCGAAAAGAACGAGTGCGAGTAGAAAAAAAGAGAAGCAAAAAAGAGACGACGACGACGACGACGACGACGACGACGTTCGCGCGACGATCGAAGAACGATCGGGCGTTCGTTTTCTCCTCTTCATCGCGCCGGAGATCTCTTCTTCTCTCTCTGTCACTCTCGAGTAATCCCGGTGTGATATTTTTTTTTTTGAGATCTGAAAAATTGGCGTTTTTTCTTTCTTTTCTTTCTTTTCTTTTCTTTCTTTCGCGTGATGGGGAAAAAATTGTCTCACAAACTACTACTCACCTCATATAAACACACACGCACACGCGGAAAGAAGAAGATCCATCTCTCGCACGCCCGCGCGCACAAACACACACGCACACGCGCGCGAGCTAACTCGCAGAGTAAACGAACCATCTCATTCTCTGAGCGCTGCCGATATACGCGTAATTATTTCTACGATGAGAGAACGAAGCGAATCGAGAGAAAGGAACGACGATTGGAATCGAGACGACGACGATCGAATGCGAGAAAGAAACGAAGAGGAAAAGATTCCGGTGTGGACGCGACGACGGCCGACTGGGTTCGACGTCATGCCCGAAGGTGAGCGAAGTTTATTTTTGGCTCTCTGCGCGTTGATTGTTGGGCTTTTTTTGATCTCTCTTTCGAGAATAGTTTCGTTTGGTTTTGTGCGCTTTTCACCGCATTTGGCGGCTTCGTTTTTTCCTCTTTCCTTTTCCATCATATATGCGCGCGATACGCGCTAAACGCGACTCTCTCTCTTTCTCTCCTCATTTAAAAACAGAAGGCGCAGAGGAAGATTTCAACGGCAAGAACAACAGATCGCACAACAACAATAACAACAACAGCAGCATGAATCCGCACATACGCGCGCAAAAAATAACCAGTCATATCCTCGAAGAGGCGCAAGCGACGAGACACGCGAGACGCGTGTACGTCGGCGGGTTCCCGCCGAACGTTTCGGAAGTGCGCATCGCGGATTTTTTCAACAACGCGCTGATGGCGGTCGGGGGCATCGCGGAAACGCAGACGGAAGGGAACGCGAATCCAGTGGTGAACGTGTACATGAACCACGAGAAGCATTTCGCGTTTGTGGAGTTTCGCAACGCGGAGGAGACGTCGAATTGTATGGCTTTAGATTCGATTTCGTTCGATTCGTCGCAGTTGAGAGTGAGGAGACCGAACGATTACAATCAACCCGCGGCGATGAAGTTAGGGCCAATCGTGCCGAACATTAAGATGAATTTAGAAGCGATTGGTTTATCGAACGAGGTTTTGCAGAGAATGCAATCTGGAGTCGCGTCTGGGCAGAGTAACGGCAACGCGAACGGAACCAACATCGACCCGAACGAAGATCGCGTGTTTGTCGGTGGTTTGCCGTATTTCTTAACCGAAGCGCAAATACGAGAGTTGTTAGAAGCGTTCGGTCCAATCACGAGATTTGATTTAGTCAGAGACAGAGATACCGGAGGGTCGAAAGGCTACGGGTTCGTCGTGTACAGAGACGGTCCGGCGATTACCGATATCGCCATCCAAGGTCTACACGGCATGCAAATGGGCGATAAACAGTTGACCGTGAGAAGAGCGAACGCGACGTTGGAAAGAATGCAACAAGAACAACGCGCAGCAGCCTTACAACAACAACAGCAGTTAGGTAATGGAGGCGCAGAAGGCACGCAGTTTCTTCCGCAAGCGGCTGCCGAAGTAGATGAAAACGCGACGGAATGTTTAGTCTTGAAAAATATGGGC
>Ga0255781_10002962_pt1 | contig 13354 bp, 10 predicted proteins | sample 101ome_21_FD_179979 | JGI IMG/M metagenome (GOLD analysis project Ga0255781, IMG submission 179979) | Coastal salt marsh microbial communities from the Groves Creek Marsh, Skidaway Island, Georgia - 101413BT metaG (version 2) | ecosystem: Environmental > Aquatic > Marine > Intertidal zone >...
AAATAATGGAAAAGAAGCTGGCGATGAGCCCCGCAAGGCCCACCACATTCACCACCGTTGCGAGGATGGAATCCTCACCATGCACCGCCTGAAGCGCACCCACCAAGGGCGCGGCATGGTCGGCCATAAACGCGGCCCCCGACCCTCCGGGCGCGAGGAACAGCACCAGACCGCCGAGCAACAGCAGGATCAGCATAGCGGTGATAATGCCCTTGGGCATGTCTCTCGCCGGATCTTTACTCTCCTCGGCAGCGAGCGGCACACCCTCCACCGCCAAAAACAGCCAAATCGCAAAGGGAATGGCACCCCAAATTCCCCAGTAGCCCTGTGGCAGCCAGCGACTCGCGCCTACCGCATCGGTGTTCACGGGGATATCCATGAGGTTGTCCCAGGAGAAGTAGGGCAGCATGCCCACCACAAAAAGCACCAGGGCGATCACGGCAATGCCGGTAATGGCGAGCATGATTTTCAGGGCTTCGCCGGTGCCCCATAAATGGATCCCGATGAACGCGGCGTAAAAAGCGGCGTAAACCACGGGCCCATCGATGCCGAGGAGCTCACCGGTATAGCCACCGATAAACACGGCAATCGCCGCGGGGGCAATGGCGTACTCGAGCAGAATGGCAGTGCCGGTTAAAAACCCGCCCACAGGGCCCATAGCCCGACGGGCAAAGCCATAGCCGCCCCCGGCGGTTGGAATCATGGCGGATAGCTCCGCGAGGCCAAAGACCATACAGGTGTACATGGTGGCGATGAGCACAGTTGCGATGAGCATGCCGCCAAAGCCACCCTGCGCAAGCCCGAAGTTCCAGCCGGCAAAGTCGCCAGAAATGACGTAGGACACGCCGAGCCCAGCCAATAAAATCCAGCCCGCAGCGCCCTGTCTCAGCTGCCGCTTTTCCAGGTAACCGCTGTCGACGTTCTCGTAGTCGACTGTTTTTTGGCGCGCGCTGGTTACGGGTGATGCTGTGCCCTGTGGGTCGGTCATGGCCGCAGTCTCCTTAGACTCTCTGCTACAGGTGTTGAGAGTATGCCTTCAGGAGAGCCACGACAATTGGATTGCGCCTACTCGGGATCCGCCAGCTTGAGCAGTTGCTTGCCTTGATTTTCACCGGTATACAACCGCTGCAGCGTCGCGGGGATATTGTCAAAGCCTTCTTGCACGTCCACCCGGTATTTCAGCTCGCCGGAAGACACCCAGCCCATCAAATCCTGAATAGCTTCCATCATGCGCGGGAGGTAGTCGAGAATGATGAACCCCTCCATGCGCCCACGATTGGTGACGAGATTCATGATGTTGTTGGGACCCGGTTGGGGCTCGATATCGTTGTAGCCCGAGATGCCACCGCACAGCGCAATGCGCGAGTGCAACGCCAAATGATTGAGCGCCGCCTGCAAGGTGCTGCCGCCGACGTTGTCAAAAAACACGTTCCACTTATCGGGACAGGCGGCGCCAATCTGTGCATCGAGGTTGCCTTCTTTATAATCGATCGCCACATCGACCTTGGCTTCGTCTTTCAGCCATGCACACTTCTCGGGTCCGCCCGCAATCGCCACCACGCGACAGCCTTTAATGCGGGCAATTTGTGCCGCGACGGAGCCCGTGGCGCCGGCAGCACCCGAGACCAGCACGGTCTCTCCGGCGACGGGTTGGCCGATCTCCAATAAGCCAAAGTAGGCCGTAATCCCCGTAATCCCAAGCGCAGAGAGCATCAGTTCGGGGGGAACACCGGGGGGTAGTTTGTTGACGCCCATCGGTCCGGCGCCCGGAGCCACGATGACGTAGTCCTGCCAGTTGCCGGTGGTTTGCACCAAGTCCCCTGGAGCGAAATCGGGGTGATGCGACTCCACCACCTGGCCCACCGAGCCCGCGCGCATAACCTCTCCCAAGCCGACAGGGGGTAAATAGCTGGGGCGATCCACCATCCAGTTGCGCTGGGTCGGATCAAAGGAGAAATACAGGTTGCGCACCAGCACCTCACCGTCACTCGGTGTGGGGATCGCGGTTTCGTTGTAGGTAAAGTTGTCGGGGCCGATCATGCCCTCGGGACGTTTGGCGAGCAGCCACTGGCGGTTGACGGTCATCGGTATCTCCTGTTGAGCAATAGAGGCCTGCAAAACGAAGGTTTTGAAAAAGTTGCCCTAAAAGAGTTGTTCTTCATATGGGGCGCAAAGCAGGCGTTGGATAGGGGGTTTAGTTGTCGCGGCGGATTCCCTCGAGAATGTATCGGCCGTTGGTCAGAAAAAGTGGCTGTGATGACAGCTGGGTCATGAGGGCTGCCACGTCCTCGGGCAAGTCTTCCTCAGTCAAGGAGGGTCCTTGATCGCTCTGGGCAGCACCCGAGAGCAAGACGCCGAGGGACCAGACCAACTCGTTGGCCTGAGGTTCAGCGAAATTCAGGGCCTGTCCCGCACGTTCGGCAATGCCGCCGAGGCAGGCTTTGAAGTGGCGCTTGGAGTCGATCAGTAGCGGGATCGAGACATTGTGCTCGATAACGTGCTGTAGCCGAATGAGCAACGGTACGAGAATCGGATCGGCCATCGCGGTGTCGTAAAAGGCCTTCAGAAATTGCTGATCCGTAATCGGTTTCGCTAGGCGCGCCTTCATGGCTTCGCTCCAGTCTTCCAGCGCCCGACCAAACAGCGCGAGGATAATCGCCTCTTTGGTTGGGAAGTAGAGATAGAGCGTGCCTTTAACAATGCCTAGTTGGGACGCCAGTTGGGCCATGGAAAAGCTCTCGTAGCCGACGGTTTCAAAATACCGTCGTGCACCCGACAGAATTTCCTTTCGTCGAAACTGCTTCTGTGCGTCGGTAACGGCGCGGCGTTTAGGGGCTGCCATAGGACGTTCCTGTTTTACGGGTCAACATCTTTATAAGGGACGGCATAAGGGCGGGCGAGTCCGCGTTGGTAGCAAAGACGGCCTCGCTTGCGAGCCGAGATCGCCGCCGGCTCTTTGTGAAGACGGCGGTGAGTTAACCCCTATCGCTTAACCTGCTGCTTGATCGCCTTCTCGGTCGCGGCGCCATAGGGGGGCAGGAAGCCGCCGAGCTTGGACACGTTGAACGACAGGGTCTGTTTGTAAACAGACTTAGCGTGGCTAAAGGTTTTGAAGCCCTCAATGCCGTGGTAGGCGCCCATGCCGCTGGGGCCCACGCCGCCAAAGGGCAGGTCTTTTTGCAGCATGTGGAACATCACGTCATTTACGCACACACCGCCAGATGTCGTACGCTTGATGAATGCATTCTCCTCCGCCGCGTCGGTGCCGAAATAGTACGCGGCCAGCGGGCGAGGGTGGCTGTTGATGTAGTCGATGGTGTCATCGAAGCTGCGATAGGTCTTGATAGGCAGGACAGGACCGAACATTTCTTCCTGCATACAACTTGCCTCGTCATCCGGGTTAATCACCAGTGTGGGTGGCATTTTGTGGGTCGATGAGGTGTCAAAAGATTCATCTGCCGGATTGATGGGGATGACCTGCAAGCCCCGATGTTCCGCATCGGCGATGTAGCCGCTCAACCGATCGTGGTGTCGCTTGTTGATGACCGATGTGTACTGGGGGTTGTCAAGCAGTGTCGGATACATTTCGCCCACGATCGACTGCGCGAGCGAAATCACTTCATCGAGGGACTCCTCGGGCACCATTAGGTAGTCGGGGGCAATACACACCTGGCCGGCGTTGATGCATTTGCCACTCATGATGCGCTCCATCGTTTGTGGCAGGTTCGCACTGCGCGAGATGACAGTCGGCGACTTGCCACCGAGCTCAAGCGTCACCGGTACCAGATTCTTGGCCGCCGCCGCCATGATGTGTCGCGCAATACCGGTCGCGCCGGTAAAGATCATGTGGTCGAAGGGCAACGCCGAGAAGGCCTGACCGACATCGGGCCCACCGGTGACGACGTTTACCTCGTTCGGGTCAAAGGCCTCGGCCATCATCTCCGCGATCAGCTTGCCGGTCTCGGGAGTGAACTCCGAGGGCTTAACCATAGCGCGGTTGCCCGCGGCCAGAATACTGGCAAGGGGTTCAAAGACCATGGCAATAGGGAAGTTCCAGGGCGCGATAATGCCAACTACACCCTTGGGCTGATACTCAATGCGCGAGCGGCTGCCCAGCAGGCCCAGGGGAAATTTGCTGGGACGTGATTCTGACTTCATCCACTGCCGCAGATGCTTTTTGTTGTGCTTCATGCAGTCGATTGAGCCGGCCACATCAGTCATCAGATTTATTTCCCGCGGACGACAGACAAAGTCGGCATTGAGGGCTTCACTGATACGCTCGGCATGGCGCACCAGAATATCGAGGGCGCGATCAAGGCGATCGATTCGGACTTCGGCGGTTACCTCGCCCTCGGCCAGATACGCCTGTTTTTGACGGGAGAGGGTATCGTTGAGCTGGGTAAGGACATCGGCGGTGGTCAGTTGGGGTTCTTGTGCAGTCATGGTGTGTCTCTCTTTTTAACTTGCTGTTTAACGTGCTGTTGAACGGCGCTATGTTGGCGTGTGTTGGGTTTTTTCACGCAGGCGCTTACCCTAAATGACCGTCGGTCATTTGTAAACACCCGGAGGGATGCTAGGTATGATGCCGCACGTTCACCACAATGTATCGCCACCCTGACAGGCAAGCGATTCACTTTGCCAAGTAAAAGGTGGGTAGCTTAAAAAGTGGCTTCTTTGGTGCTATAAGTTGTACACATAAGAAGTATTCGCCTGGAACCGGCATGTACAAAAATAGCGTACGCGCTGCTAAGAGTTAACCTGCGGCTAACGAGACGTCGGAACGATCAAGCGAGGTAAGGAAGTTCATGAAGCCAATAAAAACAGTCGCGCGCTCCCTGATTGGATGTTGCATTTGCCTGCTGCTAGCGGTCCCGCTCCTACATGCCGAATTGTCGGCGTCATACAAAGCTGCAAACACCACCGAGTCCGAAGAGCTCATCGCTTTCAAAGCTGCGATCCGCGCAAAATATGACATGAAGGAGGCAGCCTTTCGTGCCAACGACGTCGAGCCTATTATCAATCGGTTCTATTCGGATCGGGTGATGTCGGTTGATGGTGATGGCAATGTTCATCGAGGGCGAGCGGGCATTCGTCCCGTCTACGAGGAGGTCATCGGGTCTCTGGTGAGAATCGAATCTGTCGAAACGGTTGTTAACGGCGATGCCGGATGGGACTGGGTAAACTTCCACGTCAGCTTTCCACCCGAAGCCGAGCTCGAACCTTTCTCCTTCATGATGGTGTTCCTATGGGAAAGGATCGATGGCGAGTGGTGGTCCCACGGTGAGATGTATGTGCCGGGCGCCTTCGACATGTCAAACTAATGCGATAAGTTCCATGATGGGGGAATCATGAGCAAGAAGCAGAATAAAAATAACGCATCGATAACCCGCCGTGATTTCGTGGGCGGCACATTAATTGGGAGCGGGGCCGCGTTGCTGGGAGCCGCCGCCCCTGGGTATACAAGCCCGCAAAGCAACATCGCGTTGCCGCCCGAGTTTAAGCAGATGATAGGCGCGCCTTTGCGCGATCTTGACGCCTCCTGGACAGGGCCTGGCGGGGTCGGCAGCTATGCCAATGCCAATGGCAACACCCATCACGTGGTTAACGCGGCACACACCTTTCGAAACCGGGACTTCGACGCCCGGCTCGCTGATGCCGAGGCTACCGGGGAGCGGTTTGACTTGGTCGTTGTCGGCGGCGGTTTCGCCGGCATCAGCGCCGCTTATACCTATCTCAAGTCAGAACCCAATGCCCGCGTGCTAATTCTCGATAACCACGCGATGTTTGGAGGAGAAGCGCGGCAAAATGAGTTTGAGGTAGATGGTTATCGACTGTGGGGTCCACAAGGGTCAAATGGCGCGGTATGGCCCCTTGAGGGTGCCAAGAAGATCGACATGTATTCTCATATCTGGGGGGAGCTTGATCTGCCTACAGAGTTTGAATGGCAGGAAGCTAAAAATAGCAATCTGAAGATCCCCAAAGATGTTTACTCGCCCATGCACCTCACCTGGGAGGACACCGATTTAGGGTGGTACTTTGAGGGCAGTGGTATGGCCGTTAATCCCTGGTCCAATCGGTTTAAAGACGTACCACTCGACCAGCGCACCAAAAACGACTTGATCTGGATGGAGCTTTTTAGGCAGCCCCAGGAGCGTGAGGACTGGGCGCAATGGCTCGACTCGATGACCTACAAAGAATTTATGAAAAACGAAATGGGCATTGAGAATGACTTTATTGATGAGTACCTAAATCCGTTCGCTGCAGCAATGGGTTGCGGCTTGGGGACAGACGTAATCTCGGCCTATCAGGCGTTCAATTTTATTCAGCCGGGTGTTAATCAGTATGGGCGTCAATTTGGCATTGGCGATCCGACCGACTACGTATACCTTGCGAGTTTTCCGGGTGGCAACACCGGTATTCTGCGCCACCTGGTGCACCGAATGATTCCAAACGCCTTTGGCGACGCCAAATCACTCACCGAAATCATCTCCAACCCGGTGAATTTCTCGGCGTTGGACGCGGCCAATCAGCCGGCGCGAATCCGGCTAAGCGCATTGGTCGTCAATGTGCGTCACGACGGCGCCGCTGACACGGCGAGTAATGTATTGGTCAGCTACCTTAAGGATGGTCGGATGTTCAAGGTGAACGCCGATCGCGTTGTGATGGCGGGTCAGCAGCATATGAACAAGCGCGTAGTGTCGGATTTGCCGCCCGCGCACCGAGAGGCGATGAGCCAGTTTGCCCATTCCCCGATGCTGACCATCAATGTTGCACTGCGTAATTGGAAGTTCATGGACAACATGGGCGTCGCCTCGGTGCGATGGTTTGGCGATAACATGGGCGGCTGGTTTACGACCCTGCGTCGGCAAATGATTTTAGATGGCAAGGAGCCGATGCCATTGGATCCCGAGAAGCCGACGGTGTTGACGCTTTACAACTCCTTCGGTAGCCCGGGCTTACCGCTTGCAGAGCAAGCTGTTGCCGCGCGCATGCGCCTGTTTTCACTGAGTTATGCCGACGTGGAAGCGGAGATACGTCAGCAGTTCACCAAAATGTTTGGTCCTGGTGGTTTCAATGCCGATCGCGACATTGCGGGGATCACGCTGAATCGACAGGGGCATGCCTACCTGGTGACGCCACCGGGATTCTTTTTTGGCAAGGATGGGAATCTCCCCCCAAGCGACATTATCAGACAACCTCATGGTCGGATCGCTTTTGCCCATGCGGAACTGATGGGGTATCAAATGTGGGAAGGTGCGGTCCATGAAGGGGAGCGCGCCGCGGCGCAGATGCTCGCAATTTAAAATATCTCCAAGGCCGCACATGGTGTCTGGATAGGTCACCGTGTTTATGGCGCCGGTATTCAGTTAAGCCGACGTGACGGGTCATTGCACTTGAGACGGTGAACCGCCTGTATCGAGACAATGCTCGGGCACCCAAATCAGCAAGGAGTTGAGCGGTGAAGTCGAGAATATCCCGAAGAGACTTTCTTAATGGCGTAGCGCTTGGCGCAGCGGGTCTTCATTTGTCGCCGCTTGAAGCAGTGGCTGCTGGCGCTCTCCCAGTGAGTGCTCTCGGCCCCGACTATTACCCACCCGGGCTCACCGGTATGCGGGGCAGCGTCGCAGGCACCTACGAGATAGCACACGCGCTGGCGCGCGAGGGCCGCTCTTTTTCGGTGCCCACTGATCAAACCGATGCGGACTACGATCTTGTCGTTGTGGGTGGCGGAATCTCCGGGCTCGCCGCCGCCAAGTTTTTTCGCGATCAGCGTGGCACCGATCAGCGCATATTGATTCTCGATAACCACGACGATTTTGGGGGTCATGCCCGGCGCAATGAATTGACGGTCGACGGACACACACTGATTGGCTACGGCGGCAGTCAGGCGATTGATACCCCGTCGGCCTACTCCAAGGTGGCAAGTCAACTGCTTCGGGATATTGGCATCGAGGTGGAGCGCTTCGACCGCTACTTTGATCATGAATATTTTTCAAGCCGCGACATGACCGAGGGTATTTACTTCGATGCCCCGACCTATGGCAAAGCAACGCTGACGCCGGATCCGATTCAGAGCACCCGGCATTATTCCGATCAAGCGCTCGCCGACATCACCAAGGCTATGCCGCTGTCGGTGGAGGATCAGCAGCGCTTTCATGTGCTGCTCACAGGCGGTATCGATTACCTGCAGGGCATGACCTCGGCGGAGTGCGAGCAACTCGTGCGCAACACGACCTACCTTGATTTTCTTGACCGTTATGCCAATCAGCCCGAGGCCGTCAGGCAGGTGCTACAGGATTCCTGGCTACCCATGATGGGTGCCGGGTGGGAAGCCATCTCTACTTACGAGGCGCTTTACTATGGCTTTCCCGGGACCGACAGGATCCGGGTCACCATCGACCACGGAGTGGAAGACCCTTACATTTACAAGTTTCCCGATGGCAACGCGAGTGTCGCCAGAGCACTGGTTCGCTATTTGATTCCTGAAGCCATACCCGGCGACACCATGGAAGACCTGGTGACCGCGAGGGCGGATTACAGCCGGCTTGATCAACCCGATAATAGTGTCCGCATTCGTCTTAACAGTACGGCGGTTAATGTGCGTCATACCTCCAGGGGTGATCGGGTGGATGTGGCCTATGTTCAGGAGGGCAAGGTGTGTCGCGTGCGAGGGCGTCACGTGGTGATGGCCTGCTATAACCAGATGATTCCTCACTTGTGCCCGGAAGCCACCGCGGAGCAAAACGCTGCGATTGCGCAGGCCACAAAAATTCCTTTCGTGCTTGGCACCTTTGCACTCCGCAACTGGCGGGCGTTCCAGGAGGCGGGGTACTACAAGTTTTATTCACCGGGTAAGGTCTTTTTTCAATATCTCCGACTCGATTTCCCCGTGAGCCTCGGCGACTATAAATATGCCCAAAAAACCGATGAGCCGATTGTGGTGACCGCCTGGTATTCCCCGAGGGCGCCGGGTCTCCCAGCCCAGGACCAATACCGGGCGGGGCGCGCGCAACTTATGGAAATGGCCTTCAGCGACTTTGAAACCGATATCGTCAACCACTTCGACGGTATGCTCGGCCCTTACGGGTTTGACGTGGAGCGAGATATGGCGGGCATTACGCTGAATCGCTGGCCCCATGGTTATGCCTACGAGTTTGAAGGAGTCGGCATCAACCCGGCGTTTGGGCGCTACAACGGGCCGCATATTCAGGGGCGAGCCAGAATAGGGCGTATTTCAATAGCCAACTCGGATTCAGAAGCCCATGCCTATGTTGATGGCGCTGTGGACGCGGCCTATAGGGCAGTCAGCGAGCAGCTTGCTATTTAACCCGCATCTATAGGGATTGCAGAGTTACGGACACCTGTATTTGAGAACGCCGATTAGGAGGCAGCTGTGGAAATAAATCGTCAGAACTGTATCGGCCTGTTGGCCGGTGCCCTGTTTACTGCTGTGACAGTTTCATCACTGGCAGAGGACAGTGCGGCGTTGGCCAAGCTTTCGGCGACCGATCTGGCCGGCGCCATTTTCGATCACCCGAGCACGCTTGTCATCGAGAGCGAAGGGGAGGGCGAGGGTGGACCGATCCTCGACTTCACCTCGCTCAAAGCGAGCGACGGAAAATTCGCCTCCGGGGTCTACAAGGCCGGCCCGCAGGTTTTTGAGATTGACGAACCCTATGGCGTTGATGAATTCATGTTTTTTTTGGAGGGGAGCGTAACGCTGACCCCAATGGGTGGAGACCCCGTCATAATCAATGCCGGGGAAGCGGTGACGATCCCCAAAGAGTGGCGAGGGCGTTGGGAAACCGAAGGGTATCGTAAGATCTGGGTGATCTACTCCGCTGATGGCTCTGGACTCTAGACCGGATAACAGGCCAATCCTTTCAATGGCGCTTCTTCTCGCCGCATGGGTGATCTTTTTCTCGGGACAGGCGGCGGCTGATCAAGCCGTTGTACCTGCCACTGTGGTGGTGGTATTTGATAGGGACACGATTAGCCCGGTGGTCGTTGAGGGCTATGGAAACCGAGCGACAGAACGCAAAGTACAAGCAAACGATCCAGTGCGCATTGCAAGCATTTCAAAACTGCTCATGGCATTCACTACATTGCGTCTCGTGGATGAAGGTCGCCTTGCCTTGCACGAGGATATTTCGACCTATCTGGGTTGGCCTGTCCGTTCTCCCCATTTCTCCAATGTTCCGGTAACCCTGGGGCAGCTCCTGTCGCACCGTGCGGGGCTTCGCGACGCCGGGGGATATGTTATTCCGCTAGGGGAAAGCCTGCGAGAGCGATTGGACGATCCTCTCGCGTGGTCGTCAGAAGCCCCGCCCGGCGAAGTCACTTTTGAGTACGCCAATCTAGGAGCTCCCGTGGTCGCAACCGTACTCGAGGCTGCTACGGGTGAACGGTATGATCAACTGATGCAGAGCCGCCTCTTCGATCCGCTCGGGATTGAGGCTTGCCTCAATTGGTTGGGATGTGACGAGCAGCAGCGCAGGGCCGCGGTGGTGCTCTACCGGCATAATGGTGATATCGCGCGAGATGACCCCGCGGATTTGCCGCCTAACTGCACCATTCCCGTTGTCGAGGGCGTAGCCTGCAGTCTGGATGACTACGTCCCCGGTACCAATGCCTCGGTGTTTAGTCCTCAGGGAGGGGTTCGGATTGGCATGGTGGATTTGGCTCGCATCGGTCAGGTGCTTTTGCAGCTAAAAGACAACCCATTCTTGTCGCCTGCGATGCGCACAGCACTCTTTGAGGAGTCTCTGCTACAGGCGCCAGACCAGGCTTTTTTTTGCACCTATGGCTTGGGTATTCAGCGGATAGAAGTGATCGGTCGCACCTGTGAGGATGCGCTGTTTGATGATGGTGTTGCTCGCTGGGGACATGCCGGTGAGGCGTATGGTCTGCGCGCCGGGCTTTGGTTAGATCCTGTCGCCGGGCGCGGGATCGCCTATTTCACCACCGCCGTGCCGGACCGCGTCGGCCCCGAGGATGAGGGAGGTTTCCATCCCAGGGAAATCGCGCTGATGAAGCGGCTAGAATTCTTGCAGACCAATCTCGATTAGGGCCTCGGGTGCTCGATCAGCAGGGTGGGCACCTCGAGCGTGTGAGATTTTATCGTACATACTCGGGTACCCGGCTTGCGTCCTTCCCGAATTTCAGAAACTTTAATGCCCCCATCGATCAGTCGCTGATGGGTAGCCTCAATAGACGCTGTCTTAAAGGCGAGACCCCAGAGGTCGTCCTCCTCAGGGGCTTTTTCAGAGGCAATCACTTCGATGCTCATTGAGCTGGCGCGGAAAAACAGCTGAGTCCCGCCCCAGTCCGGCACGTCCTGCTCCAGCGCCAACCGAATACCCAGTTGATCACCGTAAAACCTTTTCGCGGCATCAGCGCTTTGCGTCCGTACGACGACGTGATCCACGGCTGTAATAGGACCTTCCCCGGTGGGGGTCGCCTCGGGTAGTGATGATACCCCATCGTGCTCGATACAAAACGAGAAGACACCCCGGGCAGCAGCAGGGTCCCAAAAAATGTTGTGCCAGTGACGCACAGCTCCCGTGGTTTCATCGACACCGTGCCCAGGAATCGGATCCGAGGCAGCCAGGCCTTTATCCCGCGCGTGAAGGATAAAATCGTTTGCGCTGTCGGTTCCCACGACAATGCCTCCCAGCGAGGAGCCGCGTTTATCTAAGTTGGCTCTCACGATATCCGCCGCCAAACCCTCACCCTGCACCGCCAGCAGTTCTATGTAGGTGTTCTCCAGCTTGAACAAGGTGTTAGCGGTGCCGTAATCCGGGTGGGCGCCCCGCCAGCTTGGGGACCGACCCAGTAGCTTGCTGTAGTCAGCGGTCGCGCTGGCAAGGTCCGGGACGCTAATAATGATGTGGTCAATCGTGGTTGGCATAGGGTAACAGCTCCTGATTAGGGCGTTTTGAAACAGTAATGCCGCTATATGAATACCTTACGTTGGGGTAAACCTGCCGCTGCGTCTATACACTGCCCCAAAGCCATACATTCAGTGCGCGGATGTCGTTATGGCTTAACGATAATAACTGTGTGTGGCGATGGCTAAAACATGCCAAGCGAGTCAAGCACAGCAGCCAGAATCCTGATGGAGGAATAGTATGTTTAATAACAAAGTCGTCACGCCCGCTTATTTGAACATCGCCTTGCTATCGGCGTTGCCGCAGATTGCTTCAGCCGAGCCTGCCACGACTGCAGCAGACTTTTTCCATCCCGATGGGGTTGTGGCCACGGCCGAGAGCTACCCGACCCTGGAAACGGCACGGCAATTGCTGATAGCGCAGGATCGCGCTGCGGTAAACACGATGCATCACAACCGCGAGCTTACGCCCACCGATGACCAGCCCGTGGTACGAATGAATCGCGACACCTATTACAGCTTTGCGGTCGTTGATGTCTCTGCGGGCGCGTCCATAACTATTCCCGAGATGCCTGAAGGCAAATATGTGTCGGTTCAGCCCGTGACCATGGATCACCGCATCCAGCCGATGTCCTACGGCAGCGGCACCTTCGAGCTTGCCACCCACTTCGGCTCTCACATGTACCTTATTATTCGTCTCGACAGCACGCTAAGTCAGGCTGACGCCAACGCCATTCAGGATGGAATTAGCATTGATGCAGCAAGTGCCAATCCGTTCTCCGCAGAACCGGTCAACAAAGAAAGTTTTGACGCCGTCGAGCTAGCGCTGCGCCAAAAGCTTCCCGCGATGGTGAAGGAGTACGGCGCGCAAATGGTCTATGGCATGTTCACCGCACCTACGGATGTTTCAAGAGGCCTGTATACCTTTGACAAATATACGGTGGGTGCCGCACTGGGTTGGGGCGGGGCCCAACTGGCCGACAATCTTTACGAAAGCTCGCCAAACTTTCCCGCGGAGGGCTGCTATTCGGCCACCTTTGAAGATCCTGATAACGGTGCGTTCTGGTCGTTCACGGTCTATGATGAAAACGGCTTTATGTTCGACGATGTGGCCCACATGAGTTCCGATATTGCGACCCCGAATGAGGACGGTACGTTCACCGTCAACATGGGATGTGGTGCTGATGCCTTGAACAACATTCCTATTGCCAACAACTCAGGAATTTTCAACTTTGTTGTGCGCCACTATATTCCTTCGGACCGCGTGAAGTTTGACGTATACCGGTTAGCGCCGATGATGAAGAAGGTCGATTAGCGGAGGCACGATAGATCTCAACGCGGTTGCCTCCCGCGTTGAGCCCCCTACGGGGCGCCTTCACTGCGTTTCGGCGTCCAAACTCTGCTTGGAGCAGAGTTTGTCGAACGGGCACCTCGCCTCGACCAGACAAGCACCCACAAAAAACC
>Ga0255781_10002965_pt1 | contig 13350 bp, 12 predicted proteins | sample 101ome_21_FD_179979 | JGI IMG/M metagenome (GOLD analysis project Ga0255781, IMG submission 179979) | Coastal salt marsh microbial communities from the Groves Creek Marsh, Skidaway Island, Georgia - 101413BT metaG (version 2) | ecosystem: Environmental > Aquatic > Marine > Intertidal zone >...
GGCGACAACGTCCAAGCAAGGTCTTCGGTGGCGTCATATTTAGCTACGCCAATCATTTCTGGACCGCCCAACGCGGTTACTTCCCAATACCACTTGCCGCTTGTTGGAATTGCAAAAGTCCCGTAAGCATTACCGGCAGCAGTAGTCTCCGTAACAGCCTTTAAGTTGCCCTCAGAAAGGGTGAGCGACGAATTAGTTTTTGCAAGCGGATTTAACGTACACCAGTTCGTCGTCGGCGTATCGCTCATCACGTCCGTAAAACCGCCGGAGGTGGTGAAGCCAGTAGCGGTAAAGTTATTACCGTTGCCGCTGTGGTCGTGACCGATGCCGTTAGTGGCAGTCGGGTCAAACTTTAGATACCAGCCTTCGTCTCCATAAGTGACTCCGGTAACTTCAATTGGGCGCCAAACTCCCGATTCGTCATATTCTCCAAACTTGGTTGCATCGTAAATAGTCCCACCAATCAGGTGCGCTTCTGCCATATAGCCCTCAAAGTCATACCCAGCTCCCGCTACATCGGTGCCAATCCGCAGAGTCGTGGAGCTTCCGCTGTATCCTCCAACCCAGAGGGGGTAGTTCTGGTAGGCAGTAGAGCTAGTCTGAACTCCAACACTCACTCCATTGAGAAAAGTCTCAACTTCGTGACCAGTGGAGGTTGAGGTGATGTTGACGCAGTAGTGATACCAGGCTGCAGGATCACGCAACTTGCCAGTCGATCCCGTTGCAGTGCCGGTTCCGATGTAGCGGTAATTGATCGTATCGTCATAATCCAGCCACGCCACACTGCGATCAGTGCTGGTGCGATGACCTTCAATTAGCTGTGGGTAGTTGTCCGCGTTCGTGGCTTTCTTAAACCAGACTGAATAGGTGACGTACCTATCTTGAGTAGATGTGTCCAGTGGAACAGTCCGTTGGAGATAAGTGCCCCCGCCAAACCGCAAGCTCTGCTCGATCTGGTACGACTCCGCAGCTGCAGCAGCAAGCAGAAGATTGGCGCTTCCGGGAATGCCCATTGATCAGCTGAAGTTGGAGAGCAGTTGTGCGTGAATGCTAGTCGTAGACCTAACGACATACACCAGCAAATCAACAGCTGATGCAGTGGTCGTCAGGGTCGGTGCCGTACCAGAAGGAAAATCCCAGTAACTTCCAAAACTTGCTGTACGGCTGCCGGTCGAGTCCTGCACAAGGAAGATTGCACCAGACTGTCCTGCAGTCAAGTTGCTTGGGTTGGCCAGCGTAATGTTGTGGCCAAGCGTCAAAGTAAAGTTGTTTGATGCGGCAAAATCAGGCGTCACCGTGGTGGCACTGGTCAGCGTTGTAATGCTGCCGCGTTGTGCCTTTGTGTAGGTCTGAGCTACAGCAAGACCAGCCAAGGTGGTCGTTGCATCCGGCAACGTTGCGGTTCGGTCAGCCGTTGGATCGGTAACCGCCAGCGTGGTTTCAAACCCGTCAGCAGTTGCACCTTCAAAAACAAGCGATCCGGCGGTGCCAATCTCCAACGCACCAGTGACCGTTCCACCCGCCAACGCCAGGTAAGTGCTGGCTGCTGTAGTCGTGCTGAGCAGACCAAGGTTGGCACTCGCCAACGTTCCAACAGTCACCCAAGCACTGTCCGCTGCGTTACGGATCTTCAGCAGTCCGGTGTTGGTATCAGCCCACCACTGGTACGCATAAGTCGTGGACGGTTCGGTACTGCTGCTGTTATTGCTTACAACCGCCGCAAGGGCATTATTCAAATCAGAACGGAAACTGGCTCCGTCCTGATTGGCTAGCACATAATCGTGAGTTGCCACAGTCGCTTACGCCAGTCTTTTTGTCACTTTAGCTCCCCTTGCCGTACCCCACAGCACTCCAGTTGAAATTACGACTGATGCCTGTATCCGACGAGTCGTAGAAGTTGACGCTGAATCCAGTAGCCGACACGCTGCTCACCGTGAAATAGTCACCGCTTTGCATGTTCTGGGCTGTAATCCCAATGCTGGGCAGCTTGCTGTTTGAACCCAACAAACTTGCCGTTCCAGTGAAAAACTGGTTGGCGAACGTAATCGCTTTCGTTCCAGTACCACTGCTGACTGCTTCCTCGCTGGATTCAGTCCGCCGCTCCAGTTCAGCGATGTAGCCCAGCTCGTCCACCAAGATGTTTTGGCCGGTGTCGGTGCTGGTCAGTTCAGTCTTGAATTGGAACGCCCGCGCCTTGAAGGTGCCGTTGACGAACTCGCCCCAGTCACCCCAAGTGGGAGAACCGCTTGGATCGTCATCCGTCTTTCGCAGGTAAAGCTTGGCATTCACCTTGTCAGCAACGTCACCGTCAAACTTGCCCCAGGTGTCGATGTTCGCTGTTTTGTCGTCGATCAGATCGTCGGGGTAGAAGCCACGAGTCACAAACTGACGCTTGAGATCAAGCGAAAAAACGTTTTCGAGATCCAGCGTGCTGGCAAAGGCGTACTCACCACTCGACTCGGTATCGCCAAGCGAATCAAGCTTGCCCCACAGGTCGATGTTGTCCGTCTTGTCGTCAATCCGCTCTGTGCTTTGCAGCGTCAAAGCGTCATACTCATCGCTGTAGAACGTGTTGGTGTCAGTCCCCTGGAACGGAGGCGAATCCTGATCCTCTCGCCGTGATTGCAACAGCAGCTTGTTGCGCGTTTCCGGCAACAAAATGATCAAACTGGTTTCGTTGGCACTAAGCCTGCCACCGTCATCGGCAAACTTGACCAGCACCTCTCCGTCAACCAGCGGGATCTTGGCGCTAGTTGACGAACCAGCAATGCCATTGATCAAGTCAACGCTGTTGCTCCAAGTGCCGCTGCCGTCAGTTTTGCCAGAGTGACGGATATAAACCTTGCCGCCGTGAATCACGTCAAGGTCAGTTGATTCCGTCCAGCTCAGCGTTCCTTCTTTGTCACTGGTTGCCTCAAACGTCAAACCTTGTACGTCTGCAGGAACAGCGGTTTTGCCGATCGCGTTAAAACTCAAGCTGGCAAAATCACTCGACTGTCGTCCCAGTGAGTTAATCGTGTAGATCTCGATCGTGTAAGTTGCCGCCCTGGTATCAAGGATCTCTGCGTCCGTTTTAGTAACAGTCAGGCTCTCCCAGTTATCGTTGTCAGCCCGATAACGAACTTTGTACTGAGGTGCGCCTTTAACTGCCGACCAGCTGACAACAATTTTGACCCTGGCTTTGTCGTTGGAAGCGTAAAACTTCTCAGACGCCTGAGGGCTTTCTGGCGCAGCCGGAATGGAGTTGAGGTTAGTAATGCTGCGCGAAGCAAGCTCATAGCCACGCTCCACGTGGTCATACTTGCTTGCGTTGTAGCTCAATGCAGTTATTGCATAAAGATGGCTCTCCTTCTCTTCAACGGTCAGCACTCGGAACTGCTGCGTCTCAACAGCGTCGGTTTGAATTACCCAAACACTGTTGGCTTGCGGTTGCGTTGACCAGTTCTCATCAACAGTGATCAGCGTGCCAGTTCGACTGATAATGTTTTTTGTCTCAAGCGAACCGTCAGGCAACATCACCGAAAGCGTTGCGTTATCGCTGGGCAGTCCGGTTTCATCGTCAACGTTGATCGTGTTTGCTCCAGAAGCAGTAATCCGTCCGCCAAGACGGCTGCCAGCACGTACAGGATCTTGTACGTCGATAACTGCGCCTGGTCGCACCAGTACGCCAGCTTCAATCGACGCCGTGAAGCTCACGACATCAGTTTCGTGCTGCTCTGAATAAAGGATCCACTGACCCAAACGGTTTGCTTGACCGCGTGAGGTGCAAGCAAACGCCTTGATCTGCGTTGCGACCCAGCCATACTTCGCAATCGCATCGCGGTCTTCAACAATTTCGTAGTTTTGCTCCCTGGTTTCCAAGTCCAGGTAGCTGACAACAGCGACCGTATGACGAGTTTTTAGGTCAGAACCGGCATAGCTAAACCCAGGCTCTAACACATTGGAGCGGTTAAACAAATACGTTGCGTCAGTTGGCTTGTCCTGTGTAAGCGTCAACGCGCCAGTAGACCAGTACGGCTGACAACGCATCACCGAGCACAAGTCGTTGACCAGCTTGTATGCCTCGTACTGGTTTTGAATCAATGCGTTGCAACTAAACCTGGCTTCCTGTCCGCCAAGTCCGTCATCGACTAAGGCGTTTGCGTACTGGGACGCTGAGTAAAACGCAAACTTGTCGAGCTGAGCTTCGGCAACGTGATCGCCAAAGCCATACCGCTTGTTTATGAGCAGGTCGTACAGAATCCAAGCAGGGCAAGTCGTCCACTGAGCAGCGCCAAACGTTCCGGTCCAAGTGCCGCTATACGTGATCCGGCCAGTTGCTGCGTCAACAGTGGCGTTGTTCGGAATCTTGACCTTGATGCCACGGATCCGATAAGAACGAGCAGGAATGCTGTTGAACTGCTCTGCCTGAAAACGCAGGCCGACCAAAGCACTGTTTGGATACCTAAGCTTCTGATAAATCAGCTCGGTATACGCCGAAAAAACAGTTGGATTGACGTTGGTGTCACTGCTGTCCGCGCTGGTGCGCACCACACGCAAATCCACCGGAAAGGCGCCGTCAATATCGACGACATAATCCCGTTCGTACTTATCAGCTGTGCGACCGCTGATCGTGTCTTCCTTGACGGTTGTGTAGCCACCGCCGTTGTACTGAAGCTGGATCTGAATAGTGACGCTTGTGCCAAGCACGTCACCCTCATTCGTCCCCCGCTCCAGTCGCGGAATCGCAATAGCGACTCGCACAGCATCGACGTTGGTGTCGGTGATCTGGCGAGTTACTGGAATACCGTTTTTAACCTCGGTATTGACGCTGACAATATCCTCTGTGGCCTCAAAACGCTTGATGTACGTCTGAGCGTTGGTGCCGTACCGCGCATCAACACTGACACCCTTGAAGTTGTAATCCGAATCCGACAGGTCGGTAACATCCGCTCCAGAACGCAGAACGGGTGTATCCGTTAAATAAACATCCTTGAGCAAAGCCAAGTTGTAGTTGGCGCTGCCACGGGTGTAATCACGAGCAGAGGGGAACCCCTCAATCTCGCCTTCGCTCAACATGTCCAAAATGTTGCCGAAGGCAGTTGACGCCAAATTGTCCGCTGTGCGGATCGGCGTCCGAATAGCAGGTGGTGCTGCTTGTTGAACAACAACCGTTTGCTGGACTACTGGTTGGCTGCCACCACCGCCGCCACCACCAGCACCGACAATCTGCTTACGGTCTTTCTTGGCCATGATCAGATCGTGTCAACGTCGATGCCAGCCGAAATCACCACCGATCCAACAATCGTTTCCCCGTAAACCACAGGGACAGGAGTGCCTTGACGGCTGGTGTTCTGGATCCCACTAAAGCTATAGGACTCTTGCGGGTCCAGCTCAGTTGCCTGCGTTGATGTATTCCGGCTTCGAGCGTTGCCAACTGAAGCCGGACCAAAACTGCCGATCTGTGGTGTTGGCGTAAGCAGCTGTGAAACGCCACCAAGGATCAATGCCGTACCAATCGAGCCGATTGCAACTGACGCCGCTGCACCAAGTACAAAACCTGACTGCACTGCAAAGCCTGCCGCCAATGGACCAGTCGCTGCCGTTCCAGTAAGGCCAGCACCTAAACCAAGGAAGCCGCTACCTGCACCTGCAGTCGCAATTGCAAACGCAACCAGCGCCACGCCTGCCAAAATCTTTCCCGTGCCGCCACCTGCACCGCCAAGCACCGGCACAATCTTCACCGTTTGGCTGGCAGGAAAATGAATCTGATCTAATTCAGATTCGTAGTTATCGACAATCACCTTGTAGTGCTGGTCAGCCATGTGCCGCTCCAGACCAGGAAAGTTGGCAAGCAACATCCTGATCCCCTCTGCTGCGCTATTGACTTCCGCTAAAAACCGCCGCTGTCCGACAAACTTCGCTAACGCTCCGTACAGCTTGATTTCACGCATCGTACCGAAGCACCTTCCCCGTACATTTTAAGAGCCACTCGCCCAATAAATCTCTGCTGCTCAAGCGACCCCTCAGATGATGCAGCACCATCTGGTCCCCGATATACACCCCCACATGGTTCAGCTTGTTTGAATCAATCGCCATCAACAACGCATCACCCTTCTGCATCTCCTCGATCTTCACCTCCTTAAACCCAATCCCCTCCCAGCAGTCGTCAAACATCGGCTGCTCGTTGAACTCCTCAGGCGTTGTTGGCCTGTCCCAGTCCCTCAGCTCGATCCCTTGCTCTGCGTACCAGTCACGCACCAACGTCCAGCAATCGGTCACGCCCCAGACCCATGAGCGCCCAATCAGTGGCGCTTTATACCCCTCAGGACGGCACTCACCCCACGTCTCCAGCTTTGGATTGACGATGTACCAAGGCAGCTCAGACTTCTCACACGCAATTCGATCCGCTTCACTAGGGATCGGCGGGGTTACAGGATGACTATGGATGACTGCTACGACTTCACCCTTGTCTTCAGCGGCAGCGTAATCGACTGGATCGAGTATGAAAAACTCGTTTCCCTCAGCCAAGTTTTTACATGGCCAATACCTCTCCCGTCCCTTAGCGACGATGAGCAAGCCACATGACTCACGCGGATCTTCCGCCTTTGCGTGTTCAAGTGCTTTCGCTCTAGCCGCTGCCTTCATCCGTTAAACGCACCAATGCCGGGGAATGCTCCAAAGGGTAGTTCGGCGCTGGTTCCAAATCTTGCCTGACAGCTACTTAGCTTTTTGCCACATACGTCGTCAGCTGAATCAGTGACAGCCTTGTCGTTCTCGTCAAAATAACTGCTGCCGCTGTACCCACACTCCGAACCCTTGTAAATCCAAGGGCAAAGGTTGGCACTGCATTGACGCTTTGGAGCGCGAACGCCAGCCAAGTCAAACGACGCAGCTAGCTCAAACTCAACAAGGTTCCTGTCCTCAGAAACCTTTCGGGCAACGTAGTAAATCTCGTCAGGGAACTTGCTGGTGGTGTCTGCCGTCCCAAATGGATTACTGCTTTCGTCGGGGAAGTTTGCGTCGTCCAAATAGCGCAGCAATGTGCGGATCCTGGTGAGCTTTGCTCCAGTCAAGTCGTTACCAGCCGTAGTCGTATTTACGTCCAGCAAAATCGCTGTGATACTGCCAAGTAAGTTGGCGACACGAATCCTTGGTCTAGGTAGCGATCCACTTTCTGCCCTGTATTCAAATCCCTCAGCCTCAATCGGCAAAGCGCTATACGTGTTGCCGTCCCAAATAACGTTGCCGTTGCTGTTATACGGGCTAGTCCCTGCGTGGAAACGATAGGTAAAGTCAGCGCCGTGAATTGCTGCGCTGATCTCCAGCTCAAACAGCTCAATAATGCTGCTTGGATTGATCTTCTGTAGCTCGGAAACAGGTACAGCCATTAGGGCTCAAATACTTGCTGGAACGTAGCGTTGATCGTTGCCCTGCCTACATACGGGATAGTCTTGCTCCATTCAGGGCAGACCCACTTGTAGGTAGCGGTTTCGTCCAGTGGGGACCAGTCAAAGCTGGCAGCATCAGCAGCGCGTGCATCCAAAAAGGTTTCGATCGTGTCTGCATCAGCTTCGGATACGTTCCAGGTCAGATTCCACGTCTTGGGATTCATGTGGTCTGGAATCCCGTAGGTCAGGCGAGCTTGGTAGCCGTCGCCAAACTGCACAGCCCTGATTTTGGGACGGCTCGTTTTTTGTGCGCCGTAGGTGGGCGTGATTGAAGGGAAAGTAGCCATTACGCGAGCAATCCTCCAGGACGCTGTTGCTTGATCAGTTCTTGACGGATGGCGATGCCAATCGCTTCGCCAAGCTGCTTCTGCTGGTTGCTGTCACCCTCAGCACTGCTGCCGGATGCATCCACATTAACCACGATGTTGCCAACTCCTCCACCCAAAGCGTTGTTGGGAACAATCGTTCCACTTGCCTTGGGCATAAACAGTTCAGGCCCTTGTTCGCCAACCATGTAGGAGCGACCGGAGCTAACAGGACCGCCTTTTGCCTTGCCTCCACTGAACGTTCCGGCAAGCATTGAGAAGAATCCAACGCCGTCGCTGCCGCCAAGAGCGTTAATGCCAAACCGCACCAGTGCATTGGCAAGCGTGTTAAGCGTGTTGCGCAGAGCGTCGTTCCAGTTGTTGGTGCCTGTAATCAGGGTTTGGAATAAGTTGGTAAATTGCTGGCCAGCAGTATTGACCAAGTTGTTGATGTTTTGCTGAATAAACTCTTCCTCTTTACGGGCCTCTGTAGCAGCGCGTATATCAGCAATTTTGCCTTGAATCTCTTTCCGCTCTTGCTCCGTCAGCGTTATGTTTCGACCCAGCAAATCAAGCTCAATTTGCCTGAGCTGAAGCGCGTCCTTTTCGCTATCGCTAACTGCATTTATTTTTTCCAGTTGCATATCAAGACCGTTCAACGTGCTTTGAACAGCTTCTGTCTCTGCTTGAATCCGATCTGATTTGCCCTGATCAAGCTTTGCCAGTTCAGTCCGTGTAGCCAAGTTGTTTTCATCAACTTTTGCCGCCAGCTCGCCTGCATCCTTGATCCGAACGCGCAACTCCTCTTCTTTGGCCATGCCCTGAAGAAGAACCTTGGAGCGCTGCAGCGCCTCTACATCCTCAACACGACCCTGGCGCTTGGCGTCCGCAATTTGCGTATCCAACGTCAGCATTGTGCTGGTAAGGCCATTCCTGATCCTGAGCAGAGCAACTTCTTTTGTGACGCGCTCTCCTTCTTTCGCTCCTTTTTTCGCGGCCTTGCTCAAAGCAGCTGCTCTGTCATTTGCCAGTTGAACCCGCTCACGTTCGTCGCGAAGGGCAAGCTTCTCAAACTCTGCGTTTCGAGCAGCATCAGTCAAATCTTTCTGACTTACTTGTTCAATCCGCAATGCGTGCTCTTTGATTTGCAGCTGTTGACGAGCTTTAAATACAGCATCGTCCGCCAAATCACTGCCTGCCTTAGCTAAGGCAACACTGGCTTTATCAACCTCAAGTTGACGCTTAAGTATCGTCATGTCCTTAGCACTGCCACCACCGGCTTCGATTGTTCGTTGCGTCCGAATAAGAGCTTCAATAGCTGATTGCTGCTTGCCAATATCAACGCCGCCCTTTCCAACGCGAGCCTGCTCTAAACGTTGAAGGTTGCCTGCTTGGGCAGGATCGGTAGATGCAAGTGCCCGCTGCAGCACTCCACCCCTTTCAAGGTTGCTAGTGAATTGCAGGAAGCCAGGAATAGAGTTGATCAACCTGGCGACACCTGCCGCCATACGCGACATGGCGCGGTCAAAGGCATTTGACAGGTTTTGAGTCGCCTCTCCAAACTCCTCAAGTGCATCAATACCTTCGTCGCCAACAACAGCAGCAAGCGCTTTTTGTGCCTCCTCTGCTGCTTTGGCTTTGCCAGCAGTGCTTTCAAGCTCTTTAAGATATTTCTCAAGCGCCGTGCCAGAAATGCCTGCCGCTGTAGTCACAGCGTCTAAGTCGAGCGTTAGCGGATTGAGCGCCTGACCAAGCTTGGCGACATTGGCGACAACAGTATCAATCTGCTGGCCAATAGCGCTAAAAATGATCTGGCCACCAAACCCTTGACTGCCAAGGACGGAGCCCAGCGCACCACCGGCAACAGACCCCACGCCACCGCCAAATAGCAACGGGAAGCCAACGCCAAGAGCAAGGCTTTCGGCGCGTTGTGCCGCCTTGCGCTCCAGTCCCTCTACATACTTAGCAGCCTGTTCGGCAAGCTTGATCTCGCGGAAATACCGCTCACGTCTGTGCTTGGTGCGCAGGCTGTTGAGTTCTTTCTGGAGGCTGGTCGATATTTGATTGACCTTTTTCTCCCACTCAATTCGCTGTTTGGCGCCTTCAGCAAATGCTTTGTTTTGAGCGTCAACCTGTCTAGCCGCTTCGACGTTTGCAGCAAAACCGGCGGTTGCAGGACCAGCGCCGCCGGGGCCGTACATCGTGGTGCCAGCCATGCGCCGCTGGCGGGCCATCTCCAGCACAGCGTTAGCACGTTTGTCAGCAAGGATGTCTTGAGCGCGTCCAAGCTCGTAGTTGGCTTTGATTGCCTCCTGTGTGCGACGGGTTTCTTCTTCAAGGGCCTTTCGGCGCTTGTCGATTGCGTCCGCAAGATTTTTCTTTGCTTCTTCCGACCGCGCTTGCTCAAGGCGGCGCGTTGCCTCGGCTGTTTCCCTGGCAGCTTTAGCCTCTTTTTCTAAGAACTCCGTGCGTTTTTTGATGGTCGCCATCGTCTTGATGGCCTTAGCTTCCTGAAGCTCGGTCTGGGTAATGCCTTTTGCTTGGCGTACCAAGTCGTTGATGGCACGCTGCTCAATCGCTTGCCGCTTGGTTACAGCAACAAGCTGTTCAGCAGATATGCGGGCTTCTTCTGTGTTTGAGCGGTATTCACCAACTTGGCGTTTTGCGTCTTCGAGTTGTGCGTTTAGTTGATTAAGCGTCGAATCCTTAATTAGGGACTCAAAAGACCCGGCTGTCGCCTTAATTTCTTCGTCTAGACGATTAAAACTGCCCGCAAGTTCCTGAACACGGCGTCCGGCAGCAGGACCAACAGCTTTAGCGGCAGCTGGCGCAAAGGCCATAAAAGCTGCTGTGGCAGCTGCAATGCCGCCAGCAGTTGCCATGCCTGCAGGCCCCATTGCCTGCAAAGCCGATGTAACTGCAGTAACAGGAGCAGTGAGGTCGGCTACACCAGAGCCGAAATCACGGATTGCACCTACTGCACCGCCAAACCGCCCGCTTAATCCCGCAGCCGCATTTGCAACCGCGTTAATACCAGCAACACCAACAATGGTTTTGCCGCCGAAGTCGAACGCTTGGGCAACGTCGCCCAAACGTTTACCTAAACCGCCAAGCTGTTTATCTAAAACGCTAAGAGATTTGCCGTATGCTTTTACATTGCTGGAGGCAAAACCTCCAAAACCTTTAAGAGCTTGACCGAGTCCCTTGAACCTGCGTTCAGCTTGCTCGGTCTTTTTAATAATCCCAGTTATCTGGGCTTCAACGTCAGTTAGACCCTTAGCGGCCTGTTGTGTCTTAGCCCGTACCTGAATATCAACGTTATATTCAGCCACTGGGCTACAGCAGGAGTCTTACGCCCCAGCTTACCTGCTTTGCAAACTGCTGGCGCGAGACTTCATCCTGGCCCGATCTTGGGCTTTTTCCTGCTCTTCGTTGCGTAGCTCAAAAAACGCTGCCCAACCAACTAGCTCCTCCGTAGTCAAATCCCGCGAGAGCTGAGCAACGGTCATGCCCAGCTCTTTTGCCAGAAAGAATATGAAGAGCCAGTCGTTTTCAGCTTTTTAAGGTGGCTTTCGCTGCCTCCACCTTGTTTTCCGCGCCGGAGGTCAGCATCGCCAGCTGAATCTCTTGGAGAATGCTCGCCTCAACGTCACGGCGCAGGGCAGCACGCTCACCGTCTTGGAACAATCGCTTGCCGCTTTCGTCCAGTGCTTTTTCAATCATCAAGCTGAGGGCAAATTCGTTTGCGTCCTCAGAATCAACCTTCTTTTGGATTGATTCGCGCTCGGCAATAGTCAAGGGGTGCCAGTAGATCTCCAGCACCACTTCGCCTTCGCTTTTGACTTCGTGCTTGTAGAGCTGGCTGACTCCGAATTTGTTGCGGAGCAGTTCGGTAGCACGCATAAATGATTTTGTTGGTTACTACAGAATACTACGCCCGTGCAGTGAACTGGCAAGACACAATGCCGATGAAGTGCGAGCGGTCCTCTGTGTTGACTGGGGTGGGACCCACAACGTCCAAAACTCGGGGTGATGCGCTGTAAGTGTCGGTGTATCCGCTCGCGTTGACCGATGTCAGGCCGTCAATTACTGCCTCGCTAAGTGCAGCCAGCACGCCAGTTCCAGCGTTTTTGGGGACGTAGATGTTGCACTGGATCACGCCGGAGTAGTAGTCCTGCGCGGCGCCTTGCGTCTGAAGGGTCGAGCGAGAAAAGTTGACCGACATCTGGATGTACTTCGTGCGTTTGCCGGGGTTGGTAAACGGCACGTTGTCGTAGACCATCACGACATCGCTGTCTGCGCTTGCAACAGCGTCGGTTACGGCTTTCTCAAGTGCAGCCCGAGCGTTGACAAGCGTCATTTCATGTCTCCTGGCGTTTCATAAGAAACATACTTACGATCGCCTCCCAGCAGGTTAAACAGGCTGCCGCCGCTGCCTGTGTTGCCCTGCGTCGTGGCAATGCGTAGGCGAGAACGATCGCGCTTGTCGCTAAAGATCGACTTCACAAGGTCCTTCATCTCGCCCTGCACAAACCCCAAAATTTGGCTTTTAGGCGAGGCCAAAGCGTCTGCGGCGTACTTGGTTGTGTTGCCGATAAAAACGTTCTGGTTGATGGTGAACGTTGGAACCGCATGGCGCGGCTGGATTATTGGGCGTTGACCAGGGGCCAGCTTCACGTAGCCGCTGGGCATTGTGACTGTCTCGATCTTGTCCCAGGGTGAAAAATCTTCCCTTTCGTCCCTGGCACGTGGACGGGTTGTGCTTGCTTTCCAGCTAGAAGCAAAGAAACCAGTCAAAACAGGACTGACTTCCTCCTTAGCTAGCTCCTCAAGCGCCACTTGAACAAGACCATTTAGATCGTCGCTAAGACGATTCATGATGTCCTTCTTCATGTGCTTGATGTCACGCGCCATCAGAACCGCACCAAGACGACGAAGAGAATGCCTTTGTAGGTGGTGATGTCTGTGATTTGAGCGACGCGGTCGCCGTCGGCATACTTGAAGGTGACCTCGTCTTGAAGTGTCGGTTGGTTGTTGCCGATGAGATCGGGTGAGATGTAGATCTTGGCCTGACGCTGTTCGCGTCCCTCTTCCTCTTCGCTGGTGATGAACTCGACCGGGACGTAAAGATCTTCGTAGGGGCGCTCGAACTCGGTCAGTTCGCCAGTGGCTACGTCGTATGTCGTAGTCAGACGGCGGGTGTAGGTGATTTTGCTGTCGAGACCTTTGCCCAGGTCCGACACAACAGCTTTCGCTGCATCCAAAAGCGCAGCCTTAAGTTCCCCTGCCATCTCAGCCCCTCACAACACGTACTTGATAGCTGCCGCTACCTCCAAGGCAATAAGCGCCAAGATAAGACTGCAGCCAAGGATAAATGTCGAAGACGTTATTGACGGTTCCAGTGGCTTGACTGGCTTTGTTGTACTTAATTTCAAGGTCACCAAGCTTTACTTGCTCATACAAGCCAGTATCGCCAGTTGAGTCGGTGATAGCACCCGTGTCGTTAGCTAATGCACGCGCTAGTTCGTAGGTGGCGTATTTAATTTCAGTCGGAATCAGACTGCAGGTCAGCTCCACGTTGTCCACGTGGTAGTTGTTGCGGGGCCACTTAAGGG
>Ga0255781_10002974_pt1 | contig 13331 bp, 9 predicted proteins | sample 101ome_21_FD_179979 | JGI IMG/M metagenome (GOLD analysis project Ga0255781, IMG submission 179979) | Coastal salt marsh microbial communities from the Groves Creek Marsh, Skidaway Island, Georgia - 101413BT metaG (version 2) | ecosystem: Environmental > Aquatic > Marine > Intertidal zone > Salt...
ACGAAACCTTCGAAATTTGTTGTTGACCAGAAAAGGAAAGGATCATCATGTCGAGTGAACACCCGTTTGACGAACAACTGAAGAACGCCTTCCAAGGCTTCGAACCTGACGTCCACGCTAATTGGACGGAGTTCGAATCGTCCCTGGACAAGTCGGCACCTTCTGCGGGGACCGACGCCTCAGGCATGAGCCGTTGGGCGGTTGCCGCGGCTGTGATTGCGGGTGGGGCATTCATGTGGGTTGCGAAACCCACGGTGGAGGAATGGTTGGTCGACGGTTCGAATTCGACGGAGCTTGTTTCCATGGAGGGTGAAGGTGCCCAGTCCTTTGACGAAGCGTGGGAGGAGTTTGCCAGCGTGACGGAAGACTTTGTGTCTGACGTGCTGAATGCCGAGGGAGAAGCCGCTTTGGCCGAGCTCGGCGCCGAGGCGGCTGACAGCCCGCTTGAATCGGTCACCAACCCAACTTCTGGGTCGGTTTCTGTCAACGCCCCGACATCCGACGGCGCCACGGCGAAGTCACGCGACAACGCCGCCGAAACGTCGGTTTCAAACAAGCTTCCCTCGGAAGAGCGCTTGCTTGCCGAATTGCCGTTTGACGCCTCGGTACGAGAAGCCTGCGAAGGGGTGGAAGTGGCGTTTGAGTTGTCGGGATTGGACCGCAGCATGAGTTTCTTGTGGAACTTCGGAGACGGTCATTTTTCAAGCGACCCCGCGCCGCGTCACGTCTTCAATCGTCCGGGAACGTATGACATCACGTTGTCCATCCGTCCTCCGGGCGACGGCATGATTCGCACCCGAACCATCCAGAACATGATCACCGTGTTGCCCAAGCCTGAGGCGCAATTCGGGTGGGTCTTCCCAGCTTCTGTGTCAGGCAAAAAGGTGCGCGTTCATCTCCAAGACCAAACCCCCGACGCCACCGCAACCCAATGGGTCGTCGACGGCCAATCCACTCGGGACAACCGCGTTCAATTGGAGGTGCCTGGGGTGTACCCAGTCAACCTCGTTGCGAGCAACAAATACGGTTGTTTGGACGACGCCAAGCATGAAATCCGCCTCGGAGATCGGAACGGCATTCTCGCTCAAGCGCGCTTCAGCCCCAACGGCGACGGCCACTACGACACATTCATGCCCCACAGCCTGCTCGACATGGAGGATGCGTGGGAGATGGTGATTGTCGACCGCGACGGGCAGGAGGTGTACCGCACTTCCGACGCTTCGGAGCCCTGGGACGGAGAGCTTCCTGACGGCACGTTAGCTGCCGACCGTTCGGTGTTCCAATGGACGGTGCGTTGCGTCGCTAACGACGGGGTCATCCGTCTCTTCACCGACCGCCTCCGCGTCGAGCGCTGAAGTTGCTGACACTTCCTCGAGAATTCCGGTGAACATGTGCAACCTCAGGCCCTTGGTCGGGGTCTTGAGTTGGAGTAAATTCGCTTCATTCCAATCGAATAACCATGCGTGATCAAGTTTTGAGGAGCATTCTATTCCTGGTCCTGGTCGGGACCCTAGGTGTTGGAGTGAAGGCGCAAGACGCTGTGATGGGGACTCAGGCTGAGTTTGAGGTGGATTGTGGGAGCACAGATCCTATCTTCTTCACCGACAACAACGGCGGAAACGCCGACGCTTCCTTTCCGTACACCGACAATGGTGTCGAGCAAATCACCTTGTGTCCGAGTGACCCGACTCAGGCTGTCCAGGTGGAGTTCATCGTGTTTGACCTCCAGACCAACCCCAACAACAACAACCAAGACTACCTCATCATTTACGATGCGAATTCGACCGCGGTCACTCCGTGGGCGGGTTTCCCTAATTCCACTGGTGATTTTTGGGAGGGTGGTACGGTTACGGCTTCTGACGACAACCCAACGGGTTGCCTCACGTTTGTTCTCGAAAACAACGGTTCCCCCAACACAAGCGCTGAAGGTTGGGCGGCGCTTTTGACGTGTGTGCCGCCTTGCAGTGTTCCGGAGGCTCAAGTTGATTTGGTTTCGCCACCAGCCTTTCCAGGCGACCCGGCATCCGTAGGGATGTGCCCTGGAGACGACCTCACTTTATCTGCGGCCAACTCAATCCCCGACGGTTATCCGCTGGCAGAAGTCCTTTTCAATTGGGGCGACGGTGTGACAGAATCGGTGCCTTTTGCCGACGCTGGGAATGCCCAGCACGCCTACGACGAGCCAGGAGAATACATTGTAACCGCTCAGGTGGTGGACGTAAACACGTGTACAAGCGTCAATTTTCAGCCATTGCAAGTTCTGGTATCAACCATTCCGATCTTCAACGCCGAGGTAACGTCACCCATTTGCACCGACGTGCCAGGAGTTTTGAATGGCAACCCCGTACAAAGCGTGTCTTGGACGGCTCTCCCACCTCTCGCGGAAAGTGACACCGCCGCGTTGCCCGACGACTTGGGGATCCCATTCATCTCCGAGTTGACGGTGGACTTCTTCGAAGAAGATCAAACCTTGGACGATTGCGACGACTTGCTTCTCGTAACGGCCAACATTGAGCACACGTTCGTGGGGGATTTGTCCATGTCAGTCATCTGCCCCAACGGAACGGAGGTGGTCTTGATGGAAAACAACTCCTTCAATGACGACATCGGCGGGTGCATGGTCCCGGACGTCAACCCCAACAACTTGGGCATTGCAGATGTGGAGGGATTCGACTACTCGTGGAACATGAATGCGACCTACGTTCTGGACGACCCAAGCAACCCCAACCTCGATGACCCCATTCCCGCAGGGACGTATTTGCCATGTGGAGATTTGTGCGATTTTGTGGGATGTCCACTCAATGGCATTTGGCAGTTTGTCATTGAAGACAGTTGGGGAGGGGACAACGGGACGTTGTTCAACTGGAACATCGACTTCAACCCTGACATCGTGCCGGATGTGACCACCTTCACGCCGGTCATCGGGATGGAATCCGACTCAAGCTACTGGGATGTTGTTCTTTCTGACCCCAACGTTGTGGCCATCGACGATGACGGGAACAGCGTGGATGTGATGTACGCCAATGCGGGAAGCTACGGCTACAATTTCGTGGTCACGAACAACTTTGGTTGCCAGTGGGACACCACGGTCAATGTTCAAGTCATCGAAAACCCAGGGGCGTTCATCAGCGCAGGCATGGACCAAATCTGGTGTAATGGGTCGACGCCTGTGCAGTTGGAAGCTTCGTTGGATGGCTTGTCGGACGTGACACCGGAATGTGGCGGTGTGGCTGGGATCCAGTCCTACTGCTACGGGGCTTTGGAGTCAACCACCTTCACATACTGCCCCGACAGTCCAGGAGATGGTACGCGCATCATCCTCGACTTTTTGCAGGGGGAGACTGAGGCAGGGTGGGATGCCATTTGGATTTATGACGGGCAGGACACTTCAGCGCCCTTGATCGGCACCATTGACGGAGACATCACAGGGGCCTCCTTTGAGGCATGCAACTTCGAGGGATGTTTGACCATTCAATTCACGTCTGACTTCTCCGTGTCCTGTCAAGACAATGGATTCACTGAGGCCCAGTGGGAAGTTTCATGCACTGGTGAAGCCTCGACATGTGGGTACGACTGGGAGTGGAGCCCTGCCCAATACCTCGATGACTCCCTGATTCCCAACCCCACGTTGACCAACTTCGGCGTTGAACCCATTGAGTTTACGGTTTCGGTTGAACCTGCGGGGTATGACAACTGCGCAGCGACGGCCACGGTGATGGTGGAGCCCGCGTTCGACTTCGAGGTGGATTCCCAGCAGCCCACCTGCTTGGAGAACGACGGAGTCATCGTGGTAGATCTGTTGACGCCAGTGAGTGATCCTCAAGGTCCTTTCACCGTGATACTGCAAGTGCAGGATGAAATCACGGGGAACTACACCGACATCGAGACGATGGAGTGGACTTCAGGAGCGTCCTTTGGTCACTACGACCTCGTGCCTGGCACGTATGCAGTCTCGCTCTTCAACGCAGACGGTTGCGTATACAGCCAAGTATTCGTGATGGAAGAAGCTCCTGAACTCTTGCTTGACATTCCCAACATCCAAACAATCTGCCTCGGCGGCACGGCCAACCTCACGGTCAGCTCACCGCAGGATCCGCTGAACATTTGGACGTACCAATGGGGCAATGGACTGCCCAACGGCCCGGTGCAACAGGTTTCGCCCAACACATCCACCGTGTACACCGTTCAAGGCTTTGACCAGAACGGCTGCCCCACCGACGAATACCAAATTGGGGTGAACGTGCTGTCGCCCATCAACGCCGACCTTGTCGCATCCGATTTCCTGTGCAGTGGGGAAGAAGCCTACCTCGACGCTTCCGCGTCCAACGGCGGGTCCGGAACCGGGTACACCTACACGTGGTCGTTTGAGGGGAACATCCTGAGCGAAGACGAGGAATCCATCTGGACCATCCCGCCGTCGACCGGCGAGTATTGCGTCACGGTAAACGACGATTGCGAAACGCCGGCCGCGACGGTGTGCACAGACGTGGTCTTGGAAACGCCGGTGCCCATCGCGTTCTCCGCGGACACGACCGAAGCATGCGGCCAAGGAACCTTCTTGTTCACCAACGAAACGGATCCGGCGCTGATCACGTCCAGCCTTTGGGCGTTTGGCGACGACACGTACGCCGGCGAGTCCAACACGGTGAAGACGTTCCAGTCCCCAGGTTTCTATGACGTGTCGCTGACGGTGACTTCGGCGGCCGGCGGATGTGAATACACGCAAGTGCAAGAAGCGTACATCAACGTGTACCCCATTCCGCAGGTGGGCTTCTTTGCTGGGCCGCAACCCACCCGAGCGCCCGAGACAACCATCGACTTTGACGGGTACTCCAATGCGAGCGTGGTGGAGTGGTTTTGGACCTTCAACACCTACAACCCACTTGGGTACAGCTTCGAGCAAGACCCGACGTTCCAGTTCCCCGTGGCGGAAGGAGGCATCTACCCGGTGCAGCTCCAAATCACGGACTCCCACGGCTGCATCAACGTCGTCAACCGGCAGATTGAGATTCAGGGCATGTTCAACCTGTTCATCCCGACTTCATTCACGCCCAACAACGACGGCCACAACGACGCGTTTTTTGTGGAGGGAACCGACATCGACCCCGACCGATTTGAGTTCGAAATCTGGAACCGCTGGGGAGAGCTCATTTGGAGCACCACGGACCCCACGGACGCATGGTACGGACAAGTGGGCGAGGAAGGACAACACTACGTACCCAACGGACCTTACATGTACCGAATCGAGGTCCACAGCCTGGAGGAGGAGAGTTACCGCAAGGAGGTTTTCGGCGTGGTGACCATCATCCGATGAACCTGAATCTCTGAGCGAGGCATCCAAGGAAAAAGGCACCCAATTCGGGTGCCTTTTTCGTGTCGCGCAGCAGGGCTGCATCGCGCATGCGAGGCTCATTCACCCCACCCAAGCAATTCGTCCATCGTGCCTGTTGCCACGCTGTGGTAATTGCCGCGTGCTTCCTGGTAAATGTCAAGGGCAAGGGCTTTTTGGTCTGATTCGACCAGGGCCTTGTACAAGGGAGTCAAGAATTTACGGCGCCCCACCTTCACAAGAAACGAGCGCAAGCGATCGTAGGACGGTTCGTGGTGGCTGCGGATGGATTGTTCAAGCCACGCAAAAAGGACCTCGTTGTTGCCCGTGTCGTTGATTCCCCAAGCCGCGTCAAGCTCTGCCAAACGAGCCGCCTTCGTGTCGTCCGGCAAGTTGGACAAGAAGCGGTAACGCTCCTGGTACATCCAGCTGTCCCAAGGAAGGTCAGCTGAGGCCACCGAACTGTCCACCCAGCCTTGCAACGTGGCGTCGACGCGCTCGATGCGCGAGCTCGAAACCTTGGGGCAGTTGTCGGGCAGTCCTTGACCATCCACCCAGGCCGCCACGTTGACGCTGGCGCGCAAGTCGTCTGTGGTCAACAACGTGGCGTCGAGGTAGGCCAAGAACTGGTCGGTGTCCATGACCTGGAACGCGTGGGTTTCAAAGTACTCCTTCAAGAAGGCGTCAAAACGATTGCGCCCCACGGTTTCTTCCAGCAGTCGCAAGAAGAAATAGCCTTTGTCGTACGCAATGGCCGTCATGCCGTCGTCCGGGTCACGGTCCATGAGGTGAAGACGAAGGTGGGTGTCGTTGGGGTTGACGTCCATGATGGCTTCCACCTCGTCCACGAGGCCTTGGTAGCTGAGCGTGCTCAACATCTCGCTGATGTCCCGCCCGTAGACAGATTCCATAATCCGCTGTTCGAAGTAGACCGTAAATCCTTCGTTGAGCCAAAAATCGTCCCACGTCGCATTCGTCACGAGATTTCCGCTCCAGCTGTGGGCAAGCTCGTGTGCCACCAGGGACACCAAGCTGCGGTCGCCCGCGATGATGGTGGGCGTGGCGAATGTCAGGCGCGGATTCTCCATGCCGCCAAACGGGAAGGCCGCAGGCAGCACCAACAAATCGTAGCGTTCCCAAGCGTATGCGCCGTAGAGTTCTTCGGCCGCCACCAGCATGTCCTCCATTTCCGCGAATTCGTACTCGGCGGCGTCTATCAGGTCTGGGGTGGCGTACACCCCAGTGTGCGCACCCACGCTCCGGAATTCGACGTTGCCTACGGCAAGCGCAAGCAAGTAGGAGGGGATGGGCTGGTTCATGGCGAAACGGTAGGTGCCGTCGTTTGATTTCTCCGTCGGGTTGGTGGCACTCATCAGGGCCATCAAGTTCGACGGCACCTCAACTTTCGCTTCGTACGTGAACCGGATTCCGGGGCTGTCTTGGCAGGGCACCCAAGAACGGGCCAAGATGGCCTGGCTTTGGGTAAACAAAAACGGCGACTCGCCTTCCACCCAAAGGAACGCGGCGGCGTCCGGGGAAGTGGTGTACGTCACGCTGACTTGCTTGGCGTCTGAGGAGAGGGGAATGCTCAACGGCTGGCCAACGAATGGGCGCTTGGGGCCCAGTTCAAATTCTGTCTTCGCGCCATCCACGAGGACCTCGTGGATCGTGAGGTCTCGAACGTCCAGAAGGATGCGCTCGGCGTCGGCCGAGGTTTGGATGTCGTAGTGCGCTGTGGCGTGAATCGTCCGTGACTCAAAGTCCACCTTGGCTTCCCAATTCAAATGCGTGGTTACGGCCTCTTCGGGCTTGCTGTAGCTGTGGTGGTCGGTGGCGCGTTTCATGTCGGCGACGAGTTGTGATTTGGTGGAAGAAGGTTCCGGGGCGTTGGTGCACCCCACTCCAACAAGGAAGAGGGCCCACGCCGTGAGGCGTTGAAATGTCATGAGGGTCAATTGAGGGCGTCAAGGTAGCACCCGTGCCGTTATTCCTCCGGACCAGAGGAAGACGCTTCGTTCACCTTGTGCCCCGTCAAGGCACGTCCGACAAAGACGGTGATCAACGCGCCGAGGGCGGATTTGACAAGCAGGGCAGGGACCAGGCTTGTAAGCGTCTCCGCCCACGAGGCTTCCACGGGGACGATGCCTCGCTGCCAACCAAGTCCGAGAAGCACCACCGCAAGTTGCCCTAAAAGCATGAGCAGGGCCGAAGCACCGTATTTGAAACGCGTCACGTGCTCTGCAGCCCATCCCGCCACCAAGGCGCCGACAGGAAACGCGAAGAGAAAACCTGCCGTGCTCCCTTTGAAATGAACCCACCCTGAGGCGCCGTCGGCAAAAACGGGCGCGCCCATTCCTCCGGCCACCAGGTACAACACCACGGCGGCCGTACCGGTTTGCCACCCCCAAAGCACGCCCCACAAGACGACCATCAAACTTTGCGGCGTGATAGGGAGGTCTCCTTGAAACATCCAAACTTGGGGCGAAAGCCAAGACATCAGCGCTACGCCAAGCAGCACGAGCACGGCGCTGTCCACGTGTGGGGAATGAAAGGAGACGTTGCGGCGAAACATGCGTCGACTCAGTTCGGTTGACGCGCCTCTTGTTCGCGAGTCAAATCAAAGGTCAGGGTGTTGTTGTCGCGGTGGATGTCTGCTTGAAGGCCCAGGGGGTCCAACGTCACTGCGGCGAGACGTCCTTTTGCAGGGATTTCAAGGGTGTAGGCGGGTTCCACCCAAGGCCAATCCTTTCCGAGGATTTCTCCGTCTGTCAGTTCGCGGTGGCCACGCATCATCACCAGAGGAATGTGAACGCGGGTGTGCGTGCCGTCTTCCCAAGTCAACTCGAGGTCTTGGGGCATCGGAAAGTCGCCTCGACGGGCCAACTCGACCGTGACGTTGCCTTCGTCGTTGACGACGGATTCCACCGCGTAGTCAATGGCATCAGTCGTGTGCATCATGTATTGGAAGTACCAATCCAACTCGAGGCCTGAAGCGCGTTCCACCACCCGCTTGAAATCGTGCGGACCAGGATGCTTGAACGACCAGTCTTTGAAGTACGTCCGCATGGCGGCGTCCCGCACGTCGGTCCCGACAACGGCGCCGAGCTGCTCGACCAGGACTTCGCCCTTGCTGTACGCGGCCACGCCGTAGGCCCGGTTGGTCTTGTAGTGGTCGGCATGCGTAATGAGTGGTTCTTCGTTCCCGGAGAGGTGTTGGTTGATGTACCCCGAATACGCCCAGGCATGCGGGTTGGATTCCGGCTTCATGGGGTCGGCAAAGAGCGTGGCCATGCAGCGCGACTCGGCCCACGACGTGAACCCCTCGTCCATCCATTCGTGCAGGCTTTCGTTGGTGGCCACCATGGCTTGGAACCAGCTGTGTGCCATCTCGTGCACGGTCACACCGACCAGGCTTCGAAGGGAGCGCTCGCCCGTGACGAGCGTGAGCATGGGGTATTCCATGCCCCCGTCGCCGCCTTGAACGACGTTGTATTCGGGGTACAAGTAGGGGCCAATGTCCTCGTTGATGAAGGCCATGGCACGGGCAGCGTAATCGGCCAAGGCAGTCCAGTTGCTGTCGATGTCGGGATTGGCTTGGTGAACCAAGCGCAACGTGACGCCATCCACCTCGACGGATTCTTCGATGAAGTCGGGGTCTGCCGCCCACGCAAAGTCGATGACGTTGGTGGCTTTGAACCGGTGCACGGTGCCTGCCTGTCCGTCAGGCATGGGCAGCGACTTGGAAGATTGCTTGACTCCTGTGGCCGCCACGCCGTAGCCTTCAGGCAAGTGGAGAGACACGTCGAAGTTGCCCCAAATGCCGTGAAACTCCCGTCCGATGTAAGGGTTGGTGTGCCAGCCGTGGTGGTCAAACTCGCACAGTTTGGGGAACCACTGCGTCATGCTGTATTCGACGCCTTCTTTGTTCATCCAACCGGAACGGCGGATTTGACGTGGCACCTGGGCGGTCCACGTCACGTTGAAGGTGACCGACTTCCCGGGACGCAGGGTCTTGGGGAGAACAACCTCGAGCACGGTGCCGTCTTCCATGAAAGGCACAGACGTGCCGTTGACTCGAACCTCTTCGATGCGCTGCCATCCCCATTCATCCTCGGGAAGTTCGGCGATGCGACTTCCTACGCGGCGGTCGGGGTCCGAGATGGTGCGCGACCGAACGTCCATCATGCTTCCAGGCTGAAACGCGTTGAAGAAGAGGTGCCAAAACACCTTGTCAAGCGTTTCAGGGCTCTTGTTGACGTACGTCACGGCCATCGTGCCGCTGTACTGGTGGCGGGCCGTATCAAGCACGATCGTCATGGCGTAGTCGGCGTGCTGTTGCCAGCCAGGGTATTGCGCTCGGGCGTTGGGCGCCAAGGAGCATCCGACAAGAACAACGAAGAAGGAGGAAAGAAGTCGAGTCATGGAATCAAAAGTCAAATGGAAGTACGAAGTGCGAGCATCTTCAGCAGGCCCACCGCGGCTTCGACGCCCTTGTTGCCGTGGACACCGCCCGATCGAGCGGCAGCTTGCTCGGCCGTGTCGTCCGTGAGAACACAGAACATCACAGGTTTTCCGGTGTCCTGATTTGCACGAAGGATTCCCTGAGCGGCAGCACTGCATACGTAATCAAAATGGGCGGTTTCGCCTCGGATCACCGACCCGATGCAAATCACGCCGTCGATGTCGTTGCGTTCGGCAAGCCATTGTGCACCAAGCGGCAACTCGAAGCTTCCCGGAACCCAATGCACGCGCACTGCGTCCTTTGGAACACCCGCTTCTGCGAGCACCTCCTGAGCACCCTTCAGCATGCCCCCGGTGTACGTTGAGTTCCATTCAGACACAACGATGCCCACCTTGAAGTGGGCACCGTTAGGCAAGTCCTCAGACTTGTAAGAACTCAGGTTGTTTCCTGCCGTCGCCATGAATCAGCGTGCGAGGGAAGCCGCGAGGCCTGTGGCGTTCGCAGCGTAAGTCGAGTTGGGGAAGTCCTCAACGAGGTCTTCCAACACCTTGCGTGCTTGGTCCTCGTTGCCCAACTCGAGCAACACCAGCGCACGCTTGTACGAACACATGGGCGAGAGGGCCTTGGCAGCCAACCCGGAAGCGGCACGCGAGGCGGCTGAGGCGAAATGTCCTTCGGCGCCTTCAAGGTCGCCGAGTTCCACCAAGCAGTCGCCGATGTTGGCGTCCACCAACGGGCCAAACACGTCGTCGCTGAACCCAGCTTGATTGAAGGCCTCTACGGCTTCGTCAAAGCGTGCTGCGTCGCGGTGCAGGATGCCAAGCTCGAAAGCCGCACGCGCCGCTGCGGGGGTGCCGCTGTGGTCGTTGAGAATTTCTTCGAGGCCGGCGTTGAGCCCGTCGCCCAACATCGCGAGGTCCGCGCTGTCCTTGGCGAAGTAATGCTCGGCCATGAACGAAGCTTCTTCAGCCGCGGTGTTCTTGGGAGCCACGATCAAGCTGGTGTAGCCGATGACCAAAAGGATCACTGCGGCAGCGCCGCCGAGGCCCAGGGTAAGTTGCTTGCGGTTCTTGTCTACAAACTGTTCCGACTTGCTGTAGAGCTCGTCGACGTTGACAAGAATGTCGTCTTGGTTGGATTTCTTCGCCATGAGAATTGGGTAACGGAGGCCAAAAATAAGAAATTCGCACCATGCGGCTCGAACAACTTCATTTGGTTCACTTCAAAAATCATTCTGGCGCGGAATTGAGCCTCGGTCCGCAAGTGAATTGTTTCCTTGGAGACAACGGCAGCGGGAAGACGAATGTGCTTGACGCTGTGCACTATCTGTGCTTTTGCAAGAGTTATTTTAACCCCATTGATGCCCAAAACATCACCCACGAAAAACCTTTCATGCTCGTCCAAGGTGATTTCGAACGGTTGGACGTCAAGGAGCGGGTGAGTTGCGGGGTTCAGCGTGGCGCGAAGAAGCAATTCAAGCGCAACGACAAGCCTTACACCCGTCTTGCGGACCACATCGGGCGGTTTCCTGCGGTGATGATTGCGCCCGACGATGCAGAATTGATTCATGGCGGGAGCGAGGTTCGACGGAAGTGGATGGACACGGTGATTAGCCAGTATGATCGGGCGTACCTCGACGCACTGATCGACGTCAACAAGGCGTTGATTCAACGAAACGCCTTGTTGCGGTATTTCGCAGAGAACCGCACGTTTGACGCGGGCTTGCTCGCGCCATGGAACGCCAGGATTGCGCCCAAGGCCGCCTTGATTGCTCAAGCGCGACGGGCTTTTGTGCAGGATTTTCTTCCCGGGTTTTTGGCGACGTACGAAGAAATCTCTCGGGGCGCAGAACGCGTCGGGCTCGAGTTGACCACGCACGTGACCGCGGACGCCGAAGAAGTGGAGGCACGCATGAACGCAGCCGTGGACGAGGACCGCAGGCTCCGACGAACTACGGTGGGCGTCCACAAGGACGACGTGGTGTTCACGTTAGGTGAGCACGCCATGAAGCGGTTTGGGAGCCAAGGGCAGCAAAAGTCCTTCCTTGTGGCCTTGCGCTTGGCCCAGCTTGCCTTCATTGAGCAGGCGACAGGGGTGAAGCCCATCTTGCTTCTCGACGACATCTTTGACAAAATCGACGAGAAGCGCGTCGAGGCGCTGATGAAACGCGTGACGAACGGGACGTTTGGCCAGGTTTTCATCACCGACACGCACCTCGGCCGCATCCCGGAAATGTTCAGTTCCACCGGCGCGGAAGTGCGGGTGTTTGAAGTCCGTCAAGGCGAAGTGGTCGACGCAACACCGCAGAACGCATGAAACGCAAACGTCCCGTCCTGAGAAATTCGGCGGACTACGAGCGTGCCGAGAACAGTTCGCGGCCCCTTGCAGAGGTCATTCAGCACTTTTTGAAAGTGTCCCGGATGCAAGGCAAACTCGACGAAGTGGAAGTGAGGGAAGCTTGGAGCAAGGTGTTTGGGCAGGCAGTGGAGAACCGGACACGCAAGTTGCACCTCCAAAAAGACGGCACCCTCATCTGCATGCTTGACAGCGGCCCGCTGAAGGAAGAGTTCCAACATGGCAAGCAAGACATTGTCGATCGGCTGAACGAGCATCTTGGACGACGCGTGGTCCTCCGCGTACGCATCTTGTGACCGCAAAGGCAGCAAAAGCAACAAAGCAGCCCGAACTTGGGTCTCTACAAACATGAGTGCAGTGTTGACGATGAATCGAGTTTGGTGCGGCCTGGGCATCGCAGCAGTGGCAGTCCTGGCTTCGTGGGCGACCCGTCCACAACACCTCCATTCGCAGGCGCAACCCTATCACAGCAGGGCGTTCCTGAGTGCGTACGGAGGCCTTCCTGACACGTCCAACGCACTCTTCACAGGAAGCGGCAAGTGTGCGGGCTGCCATGGCACCGATCCCAATTCGTTTGCGAGCATCGTTGGCCAAACCTACCCGGCCGTCCCCATGCCCGGCGGCCACGACGTCAACCCCACGGACCAGTGGCGCAGTTCCTTGATGGCCAACAGCGCAAAGGACCCGTTTTGGCGAGCGAAAGTTGCCCACGAAGTGGTCCTCAATCCGGACCACCAATTGGAGTTGGAAGACAAGTGCACCTCCTGCCACGCGCCTCTTGGTCACTTCAACGCGCACCACCTCGGCGAGGAACACTATGCCATGGCGCAGTTGTTTCAGGACAGCTTGGCGTTGGACGGCGTGAGTTGCGTGGCATGCCACCAGCAAGCCCCCTCGGTCGGAAACACGTTCAGCGGAGTTCTCGCATTCGACAGCGCCATGATCTACGGCCAATACGGGGCAGGAAAGGACGACCCGCCGCTTTACGACCCGCCCATGATTACGTACACGGGCTACGAAATTGGGTATGGAGCCCACGTCGACGGCTCAGAGGTGTGCGCGGGCTGCCACTCGCTCGTCACCCAAACCGCCGACCTCGACGGCAACCTCACCGGCGCGGACTACGTGGAACAAGCGACCTACCACGAATGGCTGAATTCGGCCTATGCCGACGACGGAGAGTCG
>Ga0255781_10002976_pt1 | contig 13329 bp, 10 predicted proteins | sample 101ome_21_FD_179979 | JGI IMG/M metagenome (GOLD analysis project Ga0255781, IMG submission 179979) | Coastal salt marsh microbial communities from the Groves Creek Marsh, Skidaway Island, Georgia - 101413BT metaG (version 2) | ecosystem: Environmental > Aquatic > Marine > Intertidal zone >...
CGAAGATTCGTTCCAGTCCGCTGGTATCTTCCGCTCGAAAGTATTCTCCATCGGCGATGGTCGCAATTTCCTTGAGCGTTTTTTCATCGAATTCCTGACGAAGTCGTTGCGGTCCATATGGGGTCTGGATGACATGATTTCCGTATGACCCGACAGCGATGGTGTAGACGCGTATCCCGAGCGTTTTTGCCATATTTGCGGCCTCGATGGGAGAGAGCTTTCCAGAGTTGTTCACTCCATCCGTCAAAAGCACGATGATCTTGCTCTTAGAAGGACGCTTGTCGAGGCGGCGGGCAGCAGTAGCAATTGCCGATCCGATTGCGGTTCCGTCCTCGACGAGTCCGATCTGGACGCGGCCGAGTCCTTGTGGCCCTTCGAGCCAGGATTTTGAAAGAGTGAGTGGGCTGGCGAGATAGGGGCGTCCCGCAAATGCGAGAATGCCGATGCGATCCGTGGTGCGTCCACGAATGAAATCTCGGGTCACTTTTTTCGCGGCCATCAGCCGATTGACAGGGTGGCCCTCGATCGTGAAACCGTCACCGTCGACCTTCATGGAAAGGGAGACATCGATAGCGAGGATCATTTCCACTCCGCTTTCCGATACCGATTCGGTTTTGTTGACCCACTGAGGACGGGAGAGAGCAGCGATGACGGCTGCGAGAGTGAGGAAGAGAAAGACAAGACGAAAGCCGCCAGCACGTCCTTTCGATAGCGGGCCGAGGCGCTCGAGAATATGCAGGGAAGAGAAAACGACGGTGCCTTGTCTTCCTGACCGGCTTCGAATTAGCGCGAGTATGGGGATGAGCAGCAGCAAGAGCAGCGCCCACGGGTTAGCCAGAGAGAATGATGTTTCTGCGAGGAGAGTCATCGCGCTACCTTTATAGCGTTGCCATGAGGGCTCTTTTTCTCGGGAAATTTTACCATTCGATGATGGCACTGGCCCAGGTCAATCCGGCACCGAAAGCGACGAGAAGCACTTTGTCCCCTTTTTGCATGCGGCCCTGACGATTTGCTTCGTCAAGAGCAATGGCGACAGCGGCGGCAGAGGTGTTGCCGTACTTGTCGAGATTGATGAAGACATCGTCGCGGTCGATCTCAAGACGTTCAACGATCGCGTCGATGATACGAAGGTTTGCCTGGTGAGGGATAAGCAGCTTGATGTCCGCCGAAGTCAACCCAGCAGCCTCGATCGCGTCGATGCTAGCTTTTTTCATCGCATTGACGGCGTGCTTGAAGACTTCGCGGCCCTGCATCGCGAGGTAAGCCATTTTTTCGTTCGGTCCGTCGAGGCTAAGAGGACAAGCTGAACCGCCACCAGGGATATTTAGAAGCTCGGCTTGTGCTCCATCGGTTCCCAAGGCACAGGAAAGAACTTTTCCGTTTCCGTTTTCGGAAGGAAGTATCACCGCTGCACCCGCGCCATCTCCGAAAAGAACACAGGTATTGCGATCATTCCAATCGACAAAGGCACTTAGCTTTTCTGCGCCAATGATCAGGGCATTGCGAAAAGCTCCCGATCCAACGCCAGCGCGAGCAATTTCGAGAGCGTAGAGAAATCCAGAGCAGGCAGCCGACACATCGAAGGCTACGGCGCGTTGCGAACCCAAGTGTTGCTGCACATAACAGGCTGTCGCCGGGGTGAGTGTATCCGGAGTGATCGTCGCGACAATGATGAGGTGAACATCGGCGCCATCGAGGCCTGCCTGTTCCAATGCCTTTTTGCCAGCCTTGGCAGCGAGGTGACTCGTGTGTTCGCCTTCGGCTGCGATCCGGCGTTCGCGAATCCCGGTGCGGCTGGTGATCCATTCGTCGGAAGTGTCGACGAGATCTTCCAGCTCCTGATTGGTCATGACCCGCTCAGGCAAATAGCTTCCGGTGCCCGCAATGCGGACCGGGATCATTTTCTGGTCTGGCGAATCAGCTGCGTTCTTCATTTCGAATCGGGAACGGAAAGCGAAAAAAGGAATAGGGAACTCTTACCCGAGGAGACTGGCAGATCGAGCCATTTCTTCCTCAATATGAGGATTTACATGGTGCCTAACTGCCTCAGACGCAACTCGGATTGCGTTCTTTACAGCACGAGGGCTGCTCGATCCATGACCGATGATGCAGATTCCGTTCACGCCGAGCAAGGGACTGCCGCCATAGGTTTCGTAATTTCCTCGTTCTTTGGTCGCTTTAAAAGCTTCTTTGGCGATTAGTGCGCCCATCTGTCGGATCGGGGTTGCTTTGATATCTTCCTTCAGCCACTTAAACATCGCCTTGGCTGTTGCTTCGCAGGATTTGAGAACGACATTTCCGACAAATCCGTCGCAAACGACAACATCGACCGGAGTTTCAAAAAGATCGTGACCTTCGACGTTTCCTATGAAATTCAGGCCCGATTCTTTCAGCAAGCCAAAGACCTCTCGAGTTAAATCAGTTCCTTTCGAGTCTTCTTCGCCAACCGACATCAAACCGACGATGGGATTCTCTTTCCCCTGGACGTGGCGGGCGTAAACGCTGCCCATGATGGCGTAACCAAGGAGGTGAGATGGCTTAGAATCTACGTTGGCTCCCGCGTCGACAATGTTGCAGGGGCCATTTTCGTTGGGGAGGGGAGAAGCGATTCCGGCGCGCTCCACACCGGGGATATTACGAAGCTTGATCGTCGAAGCCGCGACTGCAGCTCCGGTATTGCCTGCACTGACAATGGCCTGGCAATCGCCTGATTTGACGAGATCAACAGCAACACTGATCGAGGACTTCTTTTTCTTTCGAACGGATTTCACCGCCGACTCATGCATTTCGACGACTTGCTCGGAATGCACGATCTCAATTTTACTATGAGCATAAGAAAGATGTGTAAGCTCCTTTTCTACAGTTGTTTCATCACCAACCAGAAAGAGCTTTCCCACATCGATACCGTTGTCTTCCAGCGCAAGCATAGCTCCTTCGATCATAGCAGCAGGAGCGTGATCGCCCCCCATGACATCCAATGCAATTTTCATGGTGATATTCTCGCGACAGACTAGAGGGGTGTGAAGGAACGTTGCAACCCTGAAAACAACAAAGTCACCTCTTTCGAGGTGACTTTGAAATCAAAAAAGTGTGTATAAAACGAGTGGATTAAAACTCGTCTACAGTAATCACCTGACGGCCCTTGTAGTAGCCGCAGCTTGGGCAGGCGATATGGGAAGGGGCTGCACTTCCGCACTCAGAACAAACGTTGAGTTTACGGGCGCGCCAGCGCTGTCCGGTGCGACGGAGGCGCTTCTTCATCTTGGAGGTGCGACGTTTTGGTACTGCCATAGCTGGAGAAATTGGTGTGGAGCGCGCACTTAAAGCCCGAATTCCAGAAAGTCAACGGGCTAAGGTAGGGAAAATCACCGAGATTGTGATCCAACAGGGGTAGGCCAGGCACTTAACAGGGACGGGTGATGGAGCCAAGAGGGGTGAATGGCCGCTCTACCTCATTTCTCTGCCGTCCTTAGATCCGCTCTTCTTCGATGTCGTAGACGTCGAACCAGTAATAGACAATGCGACCGGTGGGAAGGTTCTCTGGGATGTATCTTTCGAGAAACTCCTGCAATTCGATGGGCATTTCGCTGATCCGCTTGAAGCGAAGATCGTTGTTCCATTGAATGATCTCGCGAGCCTCTCTCACTTGGGAGGTTTCGCGGAGCCAATCGCCGAAGTCTTCATCCGATACGCCGGTGGAAACTTTCTCCCGGAATTGTTCTGCGGAGATTCCCGTGAAATCAAAAAGAAGATTGTCGAGTGGGCAATCGAAGTGGTATTCACCGAGCGTTCCGGCGATCTCGGCGCGGCACTTGTCGAGGGTGCGTGCGGCGACGACGTATCCTCCGAGCGACACGCGAGGACTGCGTGGATAGGCGGTAGTTAAGTCTGGGGCAGTGTTGATGGAATCGTTCATAGGGGGAATGTGAGGTTGGTTGGAAGCTTACAGGAAAGATACGGTGTGGGAAATGTCCGTATGCCTATCCTTCAATAGGCACCAGAGGCAAGGAAACTGCTTGCGTCATGCGGCACTACCGTCCTTAAATGGGGGCCCGTTTGACGCATTTATTCGACGTCTGCTGGTTGTAGACTGTCATGAAAAACGTTTCACTATCAATTCCTTTGTCCGTTTGTCTGGCTGGAGCATCTCTCACAAGCTGCGAGACAGTCGGTTACAACTATTCCGGCCCGAAAACAAGTGTGCCCGATCGGTGGACTTTGAGTGTGCAGCCGCATCTCGACAGCGGAGGTGCCTGCCTTACAGAGTGGTGGAAAGGATTCAATGATCCTGTCTTAAATGAGCTGATTGCACGGACGCGGGCAGAAAATCCGGATTTCAAAATCGCAATCCAGAGAATCGTCGAGGCGCGAGCTCAGCGAGGAGTCGCGAAAAGTCGTATGCTTCCCGCATTGGCGGCTGATGCGGGTTACACGAGAAACAGGCAGAGTGAGCGAGTTGGGTTTGCCCCTGCCATTAATCCGACGGATATCTACACGACAGGTTTGAACTCGGGTTGGGAACTTGACGTCTTTGGAGGGCTGAAGCGGGGAGTCGAAGCCGCCGATGCCAATTATCAGGCCGAAGTAGAAAACTACCGGGATTTGCTGGTTTCTCTTTTTGCTGATGTGGCGCTTAACTACGTGGATTACACCACGTTCGATGAACGAATCCATGTGGCGAATCAGAATATCAAGATCCAGCAGGCATCACTCAAGCTCGCCCAGGACCGTCTCGACGCTGGTCTGGTTTCCAAAATCGATGTAACTCAGGCGAGAACCAACCTGGAGACGACCCGTGCTCTCGTTCCACAGCTTCAGGGCCAGCTCGCGGCTGCGCGTAATCGCCTCGCTACGCTGACGGGAGGGTATCCTCATTCTGTGTCGGAAACGTTGCTTCGCTCGCGATCAGTTCCTCAGCCGGGTCGTGATTATGCGGTGAGCTGTCCTGCTGATCTCGTGCGTGCACGGCCCGACATCCGTCGTGCGGAAAGACAGTTGGCAGCGACGGTTGCTGGAATCGGTGTCGCAGAATCGGAACTCTATCCGAAATTCCAGTTAGCTGGTCAATTGCAGCTACAGGCGTCCAACATCTCCAATCTTCCTGATGCAGGAGCCGCCGCCTATTCCTTTGGGCCATCGATGAGATGGAATCTTTTCAGCAGTGGGAAGATCAAAAATCTGATTCGTGTTGAGGAGGCTCGTGCGATGCAGGCCTACGGTGCGTATGAAAAGACCGTGTTGGGGGCCGTAGAAGAAGTCGAGACGGCGATGGCGGGAGTGGCAACCGAAAGACAGCGGCTCGTGGCTTTGCGCCGAGCGGTATCAGCTGCGAGCGAATCGGTTAGTCTGGTCGGAGATAATTATAAAGAAGGGCTGGTCGATTTTCAGCGGGTTATCGATACGGAGCGAGCGAAATTCCGGAGCGAAGACACTGCGGTTCTTTCGAAAGGCCAGTTGGCGAGGAATTATATCGCGCTCTATCGAGCTCTCGGTGGGGGTGTTGCCTGTGAGGAACCTGCTTTGCTTTCGGTAAAAGAGAAGCCGGGTGGAGGCTGGGTGAAAAAGCGCCCGGCACCTTTTGCCTCAGCAATCCCAGCCAAGGTTGAAAACGCAGATTTGAAAGAGTAAGACGATGAGCCATCCCTTTTCCTTGCGACGGTTGTCGCAGCATTGGCCGCTACCAGCTTTGCCAAAAAATGAGTTCGTTGCTCCACCTCCTCCCGAGGTTGGTTTGGAATCACCGCAGATTGAGACGACGACGGTTTACTCAGAATATGCGGGGCGAACCTCCGGTTCTGCTCGCGTAGAGATTCGCGCCCGGGTGAAGGGTTTTCTCCCAGCTTCCCACTTTGATGCTGGTCAATATGTGAAGGAAGGCCAACTGCTTTTCACGATTGAACCCGAACAGTTTGAAGCGGCAGTTGAAACAGCCAAGGGCAATCTGGCAAAGGCAGAAGCGGATCTGGAAATCACGACGACGAGTTAGAAGAAGCTCAAGAAGGTATTCGAAGGGAGCGGAGCCGTCCCGGAATACGACGTGCTCAGTGCAGACGCGGAACGCAAAGCCGCGCCGACCGGCGTTCATATTGCCAAAGCTGCCATCACTGATGCCGAGCGGGATCTGGGCTGCACCGAGATTCATTCTCCATTTGCTGGGCGAATATCCAATGCTCAACTGCCTGACGGGAGTTCTCTACAATGCCGTTCTTATCTCCACCCTGATTGGTGGGCTCGGCAGCAGGGAACAGAAGTAGTTTGTTCCGACATTGCCCGAGCCAGGATGGTTCATCATGGTCGGGGTTGTTGGGAGGCGGCTCCTGGTATCAGGAGTAGATTTCCGCGCCGGAATCAGCGAATTCCTTCGCCTTCTCCTCCATACCTTTTTCGAGGGCTTCCTCTTCTGTCATTCCCTGCTTCTCCGCGTATTCGCGAACCTCTTCGGTGATTTTCATCGAGCAGAAAGTCGGGCCACACATCGAGCAGAAGTGCGCTGTCTTTGCGCCGTCCTGCGGCAGAGTTTCATCGTGGAACTCCTGCGCCTTGGTCGGATCGAGGGCGAGATTAAACTGGTCTTCCCAACGGAACTCGAAACGAGCCTTGCTCAGTGCATTGTCACGAACCTGAGCAGCCGGATGTCCTTTCGCAAGATCGGCAGCATGAGCCGCAATCTTGTAAGTGACCACGCCGTCGCGAACGTCTTCGCGGTTCGGGAGACCGAGGTGTTCTTTTGGAGTCACGTAGCAAAGCATCGCGCAGCCATACCAACCGATCATGGCGGCACCGATTCCACTGGTGATGTGGTCATAGCCCGGAGCAATGTCAGTCGTTAGAGGTCCGAGCGTGTAGAAAGGAGCTTCGTGGCACCACTCTATCTGCTTCTCCATGTTCTCCTGGATCATGTGCATCGGAACGTGGCCGGGGCCTTCGTTCATCACCTGGACGCCTTTCTCCCAGGCAATTTCTGTCAATTCACCCTGCACTTCGAGTTCGCCGAACTGAGCCCGGTCGTTTGCATCCGCGATTGAACCGGGACGGAGACCGTCTCCGATGGAAAAGCTGACGTCGTAAGCGGCACAGATGTCGCAAATGTCGGCCCAGTGAGTGTAGAGGAAGTTCTCTTTGTGATGAGTCAGGCACCACTTTGCCATGATCGATCCTCCGCGGCTGACGATACCGGTCGTCCGTGTCGCCGTCATCGGAATGAAGCGCAGCAGGACACCGGCGTGGATTGTGAAATAGTCGACGCCTTGCTCGGCTTGTTCTATTAATGTGTCGCGAAAGACTTCCCAGCAGAGGTCCTCGACGCGACCATTCACCTTCTCAAGAGCCTGGTAGATGGGAACCGTCCCGATCGGAACGGGGGAGTTGCGAATGATCCATTCACGGGTCGCGTGAATGTTCTTTCCGGTGGAAAGGTCCATCACGGTGTCGGCACCCCAGAGGGTTGACCACTGCATTTTCTCGACCTCTTCATCGATCGTGGAAGCGACGGCAGAGTTTCCGATATTCGCGTTAATCTTCACGAGGAAATTGCGCCCAATAATCATCGGTTCGCTTTCCGGATGATTGATGTTGGAAGGAATGATCGCACGGCCACGAGCGACTTCGTCGCGAACGAATTCCGGAGTGATGAAATCGGGGATGGAAGCGCCGAAAGATTCTCCGGGGTGCTGCTGATTCAACACATTGCGGGGGCCATCGCTTTCCGCCTGAGCTTTGAACGCCGCTTCGCGGCCGAGGTTTTCGCGAATCGCGATGTATTCCATTTCAGGGGTAACGATTCCCTGCTTGGCATACCACATCTGAGTCACGGGATGCTCGCCAGTGGACCGAAGTGGTTTGCGCCTCAGTCCGGGATACTCCTTGAGACGGTTCTTCTCTTCTTTTTTCTCGTTGTAGCGGGATGCGTGCTCGTCGGAGAGGTAGCCATTGTCCTCCGGTTTCACATCGCGTCCGTCATATTCTTCAACGTCGTTGCGCCCAAGGATCCAGTCTCTCCGAAGTGGGGGGAGACCTTCGGTAACATCTCCGGAAAATTCAGGATCGCCCCAGGGACCGCTCGTGTCGTAAATCCGGACCGGCTCATTGACCTCGACTCGACCATTCGGATGAGTTGTTTCTGCAAGCTCAACTTCTCGCATCGGGATCAGAAGACCTTGGTGGATTTTTCCTTCGAGGTAGACGCGTTTGCTGTTGGGGAAAACGTCGGATACAGTTTTGGCTTCGGAAGGGGCTGAATCGTTTGGAGTGATCATGTTAAAGGCGTGGTAGGAAAAAGAAAAAACGCCGAGTTCATCGTCCGGAAACTACCAGAGCGAAAAATCGGCGTTGATGAAGTGAGATAGAATTCATGAGTGACTCCCTGCGGCAGCATTATCTGCATCAGGTTCGAAGGGTCTTTCACAGATGCAAAATCTCAGCGCAAGGCGCTCCCCTGTCGTAGTGGGCAAACGATGGCGGAAAAGAGGTCTGGCGTCAAGTCGGGCTTGGTTCGTGGTGAGACGAATTGCGATAAGAACGACTTGTCTCGGTTGTAGCTACGCCGGATGACTTCTTTACGGACTGGCTGAATCCGCCCGACTTTTGTTGTCTCTTGGGAGTGAGCCGCGTGCTCCTTAGTGTTTTCCCCTCGTTCTTTTCGCAGAACTTGAGCTCGGGGCATCTCCCGCGCTCAGTAAAACAGAACTCGATTTCTTCGAATCAAATAACACCGTCAGGCCCGAACTACCCATGAACTTCTGCTTTCGAATCTTCGCTCTTTTATTTCTGGCGTCTTTTGCGGAGGCAGAGGGGTTTCGGATCGCCACTTTTCGAGCGGACGTTACTCCTCCTGTCGGACACATGCTTTTGACGGGTCACTTTGTGACAGCCGAGGCTATCGAAACGCCGTTGGAAGCGAGGGGATTTATTCTTTCCGGCAGCGAGAGCCAACCAATCGTCGTATGTGCCGTGGACTGGTCCGAGATTCGCAGTGATACCTACGATCTCTGGCGGGATCGCCTCGCCACCGCTACGGGGACGATTCGGGAACGTGTCTTCCTTTCGGCAATCCATCAGCATGATACTCCGATGGGGGATCTGACGGCTGATCGAATTTTGCGAGAGCTCGGCTCGCCTCATCGTGTCATCACGGAGGAGTTCCATGAAAAAGCGCTGGCTCGAGTTGTCGACGCTGCCAAGACGGGGTTGGAGAACGCGACTCCGGTGACACATATCGAAACCGGAAAGGGGAAAGTCGCAAAGCTAGCTTCGAATCGGCGCTGGGTTGATGAGGATGGAAAGATTCGTTTCGACCGCGGCAGTGCTTGCAAGATTCTAGCCGCGCAGCGGGCCGATGAGGGGGCGATTGATCCTTTTGTTCTCTCCCTTTCTTTTTGGAATGGTGAAGAATTACTCGCTACGTATTCAGTCTACGCGACGCACCCGATGAGCTACTACGGGACGCGAAAAGTGAATGCGGATTTCCCCGGCCTTGCGCGAGCAATGCGGGATGGGGAAACTCCGGGCGCGCTTCAAATCTACGCCAGTGGCTGCAGTGGGAACGTGACTGCTGGTAAATACAATTCGGGTAATACCGAAAACAGGAGCGTGCTGGCCGCTCGGCTTCATGAAGGAATGAAGCTTGCCTCTGAGGGCGAAAGAAAGCCGCTTCGCTCGATCACGTTCCAAAACGAAATACTGAAGCTCGATCCGCGGCCAACCAGAGGATTTTCCCGGGAGCACCTGGAGTCGGTCATTCGCGAGAAAGAGGATGCCCGCTCCCATTTGATGGCTTCGTTAGGATTGAGTTGGCTGGAGCGAGTGGAGAGAAAGGGCCGTGAATTTGATGTCCCGGCGGTTTCTTTCAACGGTGGAGACGCTTTGATTATCCTGCTCCCTGGTGAAATTTACGTGGATTACCAGCTTTATGCGCAGGAAGTAGCTCCAGACCGACTTGTGATGACCCCGGGTTACGGTGATTCCGCTGCGGGCTATCTCCCCACGGAAAAACATTGGGAGGAAGGTGACTCCAACCTCAAGGGGTGGTGCTGGATCGACAAAGGGATGGAGCCGCGGGTAAAGACGGTGATTAGGACCTTGGTCGAAGGCGCGGAATAGCCCTACTCGCCAAGTCTGGTTTCCTCGTTCGGTTTCAGAATCGGCATTCCGTTTTCGATCCGGAAAGCGAGGCTGCGATCTTCGGTGAGAAAGCCTCCTTCTGGAAAATCGATTCCAAGCTTTTCCAGCTCACTTGCCGAGGCGCGTTTTAAGGGCTGCTGAGTGACAGGGCAACGCAGCAGTCGGAGTGTTTCGGCTCTAAGTGTCACATCATCCATATCAGTAGAAGGCCACGGATTCGTCGATCTCGGTGGACCAGGCGTTGATGCCTCCGATGACGTGGCAGACATCGGTGAAACCAGCTTCGTTAAGGATAGCGAGCGCTTTGGCGCTGCGCCCTCCAACTTTGCAGTAAATAATCGTTTCCGCATCGCGATCGAGTTCGTCGAGTCGATCCGGGAGTTCCCCCAAGGGAATGACAACCGAATCCGGCAGACGGCAGATGTCGACTTCGTGCAGTTCACGGACATCGAGAATGACAAAGTTGCTATCCTTTTCCATCCGGCTCTCCAGCTGGTGGACATCGATCTCGCGGAGTGTTTGTTCAGGCAATTCGCAGGTGTATTCGATTTCTTTGAGTTCTGTGATGCTAGGGGATTCACCGCAGATCGCGCATTTTGAATCCCGACGGAGCTTGATTTCGCGAAAGCGAAACGCGAGTGCGTCGAAATGAATGAGTCGGCCGATCAGTGGTTCGCCGATTCCGAGAATTAATTTGATAGCTTCGTTTGTTTGCAGGCAACCAACGATGCCGGGAAGCACTCCGAGAACGCCGCCTTCGGCGCAACTGGGAACCTGGCCAGGCTCTGGTGGTGTCGGAAAGAGACATCGATAACAAGGGCCGCCGAGGTGAGGAGCAAATACCGAAACCTGTCCCTCAAAACGGAAAATGGATCCATAGACATTCGGCTTTCCTGTCAGGATGGCGAGGTCATTGCTGAGATAGCGAGTCTCGAAGTTGTCAGTCCCGTCGATAATGAGATCATACGGTTCCGCAATTTCTACGGCGTTTTTTTCGTTGAGTCGGGCATCGTGGAAATTCACTTTCACCTCGGGGTTGCTGGCGCTGAGTCGTTCCATCGCGGAGTCGCCTTTCTTTTTTCCTACGTCTTCGGTATCATGGAGGAGTTGACGTTGGAGGTTGGAGAAGTCGACGACGTCAAAATCGACGATTCCGATTTCACCGATCCCGGCTGCGGCAAGATACATCGCAATGGGTGACCCGAGCCCTCCCGCTCCGATGCAGAGAACGCGAGCCGCCTTGAGCTTTTTCTGGCCTTCCGGTCCCACATCCGGAATCGAGAGATGGCGGGCGTAGCGCTGCATTTCTTCGAGGCTGAGTTCGGTATCAGCGATGCGAGAGGTTGGTAGAATCGATTCCATGCGATCTGGGCATATGTAAAAATTTAGACGGAAAGCAAAAATGCGTTCGCTCTACTTAGCAAATTAGACTTTATCGTTCTCTGTCTCGTAACCTAGCGGTAGACGTCTAGAAAGTCTGCAAAAACCCGACCATTTATGATGAAACAAGACCAACTCCTGTCGAAACTCGTGATTTTTCCCGCGATGATCGTTGCCATCTCCCTTGGCTTTTCCGCCAGCGTTTCTGCTGAAGATGCCAAGTTCGAAGACCTTAAGAAGAGCCTCAAGTTCGACGAATCTAATGACCCACCTGCCAACGGAGCTGTTTCCAGCTATGCCGAAGCCCTCGAAAATGCAATGCCCTCTGTGGTCACCATTTTCGCTTCCAAGTCGGTCGAGGTGAACACCAACCGTAACCAGCAGCAGGAAGAACTTTTCCGCCGGATGTTCCCGGATCTTCCGGATAATTTTTTCGAGAGACATGGCGGCGGCGAAGATGGAAAAAGAACAGAGCAGGGCCTCGGCTCCGGAGTCATCATTTCTCCTGATGGCTACATCCTGACAAATAATCACGTGGTCGGTGATGCCGACGAAATTAAGGTTACTCTTCCGGAGACAAAGAAGGAAATTTTTGCGGAAGTGGTCGGAGGTGATCCTCGCACAGACGTTGCTCTGATTAAGATCAAGGCAAAAGGCCTTAAGCCTATTCTGATCGGTGACAGCGCGAAGCTTCGCATCGGTGACGTTGCTCTTGCTGTGGGGAACCCCCTCGGACTGGAGCAGACCGCAACGCTCGGAATCGTGAGCGCGATCGGACGAAACGATCTCAATATCACGAATGGTGGTTTTGAGAATTTCATCCAGACAGACGCGGCCATTAACCGCGGTAACTCGGGCGGCGCTCTTGTCGATGCTCGTGGACGGCTCATTGGAATCAACACGGCTATCCAGTCGAACTTTACCGGTGGAAACATCGGAATTGGTTTCGCGATTCCATCGAACATGGCCCTGAACATCGTTGAGCGTCTCATGAACGGTGGAGGGGAAGTTCAGCGTGGTTTCCTTGGAGTGATCCTCAGTGAACTTGATGAGAATTTTGCGAAAGCACTAGGCCGTGACGAGCAATCCGGCGTGCTCATTCGCGAGGTCGGTGGAGGGACCCCTGCCGAGAAGGCAGGTATCAAACCAGGTGATCTTATTCTCGGATACAACGGGAAACAGGCGAGCGACGTTCAGGGGCTTCGCCTCGATATCAGCAACACGCCGCCTGGCGAAAAGGTGACTTTCGACATCGTTCGCAAGGGCAAGCCTCGCAAGATTGAGGTGACACTTGGTGAACTAGAGACAGGAATTCAGGCCTTTGCAGGACAGGGAAGAGTTTCTCCGAAAGTGAAGCCACAAGAGTTCGTGGAAGGGGTACGCATTGCGAATATCGACGACGAGCAGCGGGAAGCTCTTCAGGTCGATGCAGATGTAAAGGGTGTCATCGTGGAAAGCGTGAAGGACAACGTTGCAGCCGCCACGTCAGGTCTTCGCCCTGGTATGATCATTACGCAGATCGATCAGCAGGAGATCAAGAATGTTGGTGAAGCCTTCGACATCGTCGGAGAATTCGATGCTGATGTGCTGCTTCTGCAGGTATATGTGGCAGGACGACGTGACATTCTTGCGATTCCCCTGACAGAGGAATAGAGCTTTTCCGCCCGTAGCACTCGTGAGTGTCATGGTCTGATGGATTCTGATCGCGGTATCAGCCGACTCGATCAGGAATCTGTCGGCACTCACGGATGGCAGGTCCGCCTGCAAAGAAAAGGCGTCCGCTATGGACGCTTTTTTTCGGACTCGGCGTGGGGTGGTCGCGAAAACGCG
>Ga0255781_10002978_pt1 | contig 13326 bp, 6 predicted proteins | sample 101ome_21_FD_179979 | JGI IMG/M metagenome (GOLD analysis project Ga0255781, IMG submission 179979) | Coastal salt marsh microbial communities from the Groves Creek Marsh, Skidaway Island, Georgia - 101413BT metaG (version 2) | ecosystem: Environmental > Aquatic > Marine > Intertidal zone > Salt...
CTTCATGCACTCTAAAGATGTCACCCAAACCATTTGTTGTGTCGCCAGTTGCGCCATTCTCGCCTTGAAAATAACCAGCACCACCAGCAGCCGCAGCACCAAACGACAGTGTGCCGGCACCGTCTGTCTTTAGCACTTGGTCAGCCGTGCCATCAGATGTTGGATACGACAGGCTGGCTATTGTTGCTGTGTCAGCGTTGATGCCGCCGGTAAACCTAGTCGTGCCACTCTCGATAGCCAGTCTCTCACTGCCTTGATAGTATAGTGTGGCGGCTTTAGTTGCGCCAGGGGTTATCGTAAATGTAAGATTAGCATTAGCCTTGCTTCTAAACGCAATCGTGTCTGACTTAAACAGCGTGTTGTTTACGCCGCTATCATGCAGAATAGTCAGGTCTGTGTCGTCACCAAACTTGGCTGCGGCATCATCGCTGTAAACGATGTCGCCGGTCATCGTGCCGCCGGTTGTGGCTAGGAAACCAGTGCCAGATACATACGCCGCAACCCAAGCACTGCCAGTGTAAACCTTCATAGCGCCGTCAGTGCTATTAAAATACAAACTGCCAGCAACTAGCGCGTCACCGTCATTGTCTACTGTTGGATCGCTGGCGAAGACCCCAAGGTAACGATCATCGAAATTATCATACGCCAACAGTGTTGCATCTCTGGCGCTTTCAGCGGCAGTCTGCGCTGTTTCAGCGCCAGTCTTAGCTGTCTCAGCGGCAGTCTGCGCTGTCTCTGCCGCTGTTTGCGCTGTCTCTGCCGCTGTCTGAGCGTTACCCGCGTTGGTGGCAGATGTTGCCGCCGCAGTGGCGCTGTTAGCGGCATTTGTTTCTGCCGTCTGCACAATTGATAAATCAACGACCAAATCATAGTAGGCGCTGTTGGTGTTGGTGCTAAGTGGCACTGTGCCGCTTGATGTGTGTGCGTTGTTCACGCGGTAAATATTAGAGTTACTGGTATCAACAACCTGATCGCCAACTTCATAATCAACGCCAGCCGCCCAATTACCCTCCCACTCACCAACATCAGATGACGCAACCGGGTTGCCATTAGTATCGAATGCCAAGAACTTGCCCGCCCGGTCAGCCTTGGCTGGCAGTGTCATATCAACAACGCCGCCGTCCTCAACCAGCGCCGGGTCATACACTGGCGCTCTCATGCCGCGCTTATTCTCTTCGGCCACCTGTTGGTCAAAGATTGTCAGCGCATCTAGCTGTTCATTAAGGCTTGACGCCAGCAAGTCCCCGGCAGTCACAAAGTCGGTGACGCGCTCGATATCTCTGGCACCAACAATAATAACTTGATCAGACCCTGTTGGTGTTGCGGGGACATTGCCACCCACATTAACTACCAGCGTCACTGAGCCAGTGCCATTGGCGTTTATCGTCACGGTAAAGTCTGTAGTCAGTGTCAGCTTAGTGGCGTTAAAATAAACAGCCACATCGTTTTGATCTAAGATTTCAAACGAAAAGGCATACGGGCCAACACCCGCTGACCCGGTAAACACGACACGGCGTGTCACTGCGTTAATATTATAGTCTGCCATTTAATGCCTCACATTGCTGTGTGAATAATACACTATTTTAGTATGTTTGTTAATGATGGCGCTTCTTTTTTAGTTGGCTCTGTCAATACCGGGAAACGCTTTTTGTTTTTGACCTCTGCAAGTTTTGCCGCGAACTCAGGAAACTCAACCTGCATGTCATCTAAACCGTTGTCTGAAAGGTCAACTGGCATTTGCAAATATTGATCAACCTTGCGCGGATCTTCCGGGCTTTCAACCATTTCCCCAAAGAGGCGCAACTTTGCCAGCTTGCGATAATCGTTCTGTATCTTCTTTATTAAATTACGCATGTCGCCAACTGCCAGTTCTTCGCCAGTCGCCTCAACGTCATCCATAAATTCTGTCATTGTGGCTTCAATGTTTTCCTCAAGCGTCATGCCGTCAATCAGGATTTCTTTGTTTGCCAACAATTTCCAACGCGCCTCAATATCAGGCGGCACCTTCAATCCCTCAACCTTTTTAGGGAATGGTGACGGCCCCATATGTATGGCGTCCATAAATTCTCTGACGTTATTTGTTTCGCCGTATGTCATAGACAGCGGCTGCACGGCACTCGCCGCATTAAGGCCAATTGGCTCACCGTAGTCGTTTAGCTTAACTGGCACATCCTTTGACCAAATAGGCACTCTCGATTTCCACCTGTTGTACGCCTCTTCGGCAAACACCAATCCGGGGTGTGTATCTTCACCAGCCCCGACATTGCTGACCTCTGGGTCAATCATGCGCTCAATGCGAGATATTAGTGTGCTATTTGAAAATCCAATGATTGGCGTACCTGACAGCAAGAAACTTGAGTATCTTTTGCCAAGCGCATTAAACACAGACACAATTCTGTCGCCAGCATCAGTTTGCTTGTATCCGGCAATTGATGTTAGTTCTGATATGCCCTGCATAGCTGGCATGTTTGTGGCTGTCTCAGCAACGGCGGCTGAACCAGCGTAAAACAATTTTTCCCACAATCCCTCTTCATCATAATCACTGTATCTGGCAACGTCAGTCAGTGCCGCGCCAAATATAAATGGCAAGTTAAACGGTTCAAGTCTTTTTAATGAGACAAATACACTGTCGCCGTAATCAGCGCCACTTCCCTCAGTCACGGCGTCCTCACCCAAAAGTCGCTTTAATTGTTTGACGCGCTCTGATGTTATTTCAGCCTTGCCAGACCTGTATGCAAAAGGTTGCCAGCCCTGAGACTTGAGCATGTTTCTGTATGACGTATCTCCGGGGCCAGCGCCTGTTATGCGGCCTTCGCCAGCAAGCCAATAACCAGTGCCAACGGCGGCTGAACCCAAGAAAATTCTGCTTACTGCCAAGTCCCTGTGTCTGCCGCCCTTCTCTAATTCAGCGTAAAACGCTGGCGATATAAAATTCAAAACGCCAATACGCGAATTAGCCTCATTGGCAATGTTTGTAAGCGTCTTGCTAAATGGCGCCATTGGCTTGAAATACCATTTATTCATCATTTTATTGGCACCATTGTAAATGCCAGCAAACGGCAATTGCTTGTCAATGTCTGCCTGCAACGTCACTTGCTTGCGCCAAGCATTCATGCTCATGTCAATATCGCCGGGCATCTCTGTCAAAAACTTTTGAACGTGCCGCGATGCAATTTGCGTTGCCTCTTTTTCTGCGACACGCGGGTCAACGCCGCGTGATGTCAGATCTGCCAACGTATTGTCAAACACCTTGCCGCCAGCCCTCGCCGCCTCTTCATGCAATTGAACGCGCTGTGCCACGCCAGCAAAAAACTCATCAGCCGCGCCAAGCGCCCTAAATGGTATTGAGTAAGCAACGCCCATTGCGTTAAACACCTTGCCGGGGACGGTGTTTGTTAAATCGGGAAACTCTCTAATTTGTTTTGTAAATGGTATTTTGTAGGCGGCACCAGCCCAATACTCTGCTCTCAGCGGATCTCTGGGCGCGTCTTTAGCCGCGCCACCCTCTGCAAATTTACGACCCATCATTGACCATCCGTCAATCAAGCCGTTTTTAAAACCAGACATTCTGGCGTAAATGTCTGCGCCGTAGTATCTGTCTGGATCAGTTCTGTAGCCAAATGTCTTTGCAAGGCGCTGGCGCAGCATACCAACAGGCACGGCCATTGCGCGTTCCGGCACATCAAGAAATGCAAAAAGTGCGTTGCCAGCGCCATTAAAAATATGCGTCACTGGGTCATTGAGCATGACTGACTGCGCCATATAAACTATGGCCTCGTATGACTTGCGCTTGACGCTATTTCTGATCAATGCGTTTCTGGCGGCTGGACTGTTTGTTGTCACATATGTTTCGGCAAGGCGCACCAACTGATCATCGCCGCCCAACTCATTTAAGGCATCACGCAATTCTTTTTGTGTTAATCCGCCCGGCCTGTCAGACGCACCCTTAAACACGTTCATTGATCTGGCTATGTCTGTCTTCGCCCCAGATAACTCAACCAAGATCATGTCGTGTTGCGCTATAGCCTCGCGCAATGCCAGCTTGCCACCTTCGTCTAATTCGCCACGCGATGCCAAGAGCATCAAATCGTCAACCTTGCCAGCGCTAACATCGTGCAAAACCACAAGCCCGGCCATACGCTCTGCCAATTGAGCGCCGCCAATGCTGGCGTCAATGCCTTGCCCGGAAAATATCTTTTCTAAATTTTCTTTTGGGATGCCTGCATCTTGGGCGCGTTTATAAATTTCATCAATTGACATTGGCTTTTTAACGTCAACTAATTTTTCGTCAGCCGCCTTTGCCGCCGCCTGCACTGTCGCCGCAAACTCATCGCTGTCATAGAAGCGCGTGTTTACTGGCCCCTCTTCTAAGCCAGCAATTTTCTGCGCCTTGGTTGGCGATGGCACCTGACGCGCCGTGCCAATCTCTGCCTGACGCGCCTGCAAACGCGCCTGCATTTCCTCTAGCGTTACTGGCGGTGGTGACGTTGGCTGCGGCTGTGGTGCCGCTCCCGGCGCACCAATAACAGGCCCAACAGGCACATCAGTGACCGTTGGCATTTCCCCGGCTTCTTTTGTTACTCGCGCCTCTGGCGACAGCCTAGCGTCCGGCGCGGTCAAGCCGCCAATGATTTCTTTGGTTTTGCTTCTGGCTAGCTTAGACGTAATCCCAGAACTGAGACTGGCGACTTGCACATACTCATCTTCTGGCGCACCAGTCTCAGGCGCGGCATTGATGTCTGCCTCTGTGTCCAGAATGCTACGCCGCTCATCTGGTGCTTTAGGTATCGCCATAGTCTATTCCTCATCTTCTATTTTAAGTCGCTTTTTCCACTTAGGAATAGACGCAGACATTTTCGCGTCTAATTCGTCACCTATTTCACGCCAGCTATCTATCGCCGCGTTGTGACGATCAATTCTGGCCCGAACATTTTTGCGAATTGTTTTTGCCTTTCCTCTGATACTAGCCGTTTCGGTTCGCGTCCCGGTTGTGGCGAGTTCGTCTGCATCGCCCCTGATGAAGGCGATAATGTCGCTTTGTTTTGCTGATTTTCCAGCGATTGATTTGATTTTTGTTGCGGCTTCATTTTCCCAACCCTTTACAGTTTGTTCCAGTATTTTAAGGTATTCACTACCATCTCCGGGGTCTTCAACATAATTCTTTCCGTAATCACTTTTAAAAGCACTTTTGAACACCTCTACATTTTTAACCCCAAACGATTTTTCAAGCAAATCGGTGGCGTCATCAATGGCACCTGCGCTAGGCCCAGAGATTGTGCCATCATCCATAAATTTTGGATTGATGTCAACTTTAACACCGCCCGGTGTTTTGGCGATAGAAACCTCAAACCCTTCACCAAGAGCATTAGCTATACCAACGACAAGATCCTCTGGCACAGTTTGGTTCCACTCAAAATAAATGCTATTGGTTGAAACATAACCTTCTGGCACCGGGTCTGCCAAACTGTTTAATGTTTTGATTTCTGCCGCCGCCATAGCTTTTTGACGCAACCCCTGACCAGCCATAGCATTAAAATAAGCAATCTGATCTGGCGTCATGTCCTTTAACGGTATGCGGATATTTGGCGCGGCGGCACCCTCAAACGTGCCACTAAACGCAAATGGATCATTTGATGTTGGTGATGATATTCTGGTAACGGTTTGTGATGTGCCAGTTGCAAGGCGCACAGTTTCTTCCCAAAGTGTTTTGCCTCTGGCGCTTTGGTACATGCCTGATGTCAGTGTCTTTATATATTCTTTTTGCGTTAACTGATCCCCAGCTTCTTTTGCTTTTGCGTAAAGTTCTGCCGCCCGTTTCCCAGATGGTGTTAATAACGTACCAAATTCAACAGTTGCTTTTGGCGCTGATCTATATGATGGCGTTGTTGGACGTAAAGCATCTGCCAGTGCAGGGTTCATCAAAATATCTTTTGTAATTATACCGCCCGGTACATCAATTCCGGCGGCTTCAATTTTTTCAATTACCCTGTCGAACTCTCCAGCGTAATCATTACCCTCAACAGAAATTTGTTTTGATGTGTCAATGCCCTCATCTGATGCCCTCATTTCAACCCATTGCCGCGCTTGCAATTGCCAGCTTTCATGTGGGATTGATTGACCAGAAGAAATTTCATTTGTTTGTGAATTAATAAATTCACGCAGTTTGTTCATGTATTTTCCAAACACCTCATGCAGTGCTTGATTGCCGCTAAGTTGCGCGTCAGTAATACCAAATGCTTTACCAACCCAAACATCGTTTACAGATATTGGATACCGAACAGGCAACCCAGCCACAAGACCCAACGTGTCTGAGAACATGCCAGTCTTGTTTGCAAGGTCTGAACTAATGTTGGTGCCTTCACGTTGCAATGCGTCTGCAACGGTTGACTGTATTGTTAAATCGACATCTATAGGGACGCCGCGCATTTTTTGGGATAACACAGCCAAAGATCTTTCTAAATTTTCTTTTGGCTTTGCTCTAGCAGATGTTGCCCCGACCAGATCCAAAAACATCATATGTTCTTTTGCTGTAAGATCAGGCAGTCTATCAACAAAACTTTCGCCGGATAACTCGTACCAAAGTTGCGATCTGTTTGGCAGGCTCATTGCTTTATTCCAAGCGCCAGCCGGGAAAGCCTTCCAAGTTGCGCCAGTTCTTTCTACAGCATCGCGAGCGGCGGGGCTGACCTCATCTAGCGTTTGTTGCCAAAGCGCATCTAGATCTTTGTCACCACCAACAAATCCGGGGCCGCGTTCAGCCAACTTTTCATCGGGTAGATCAGACCATTTTTGGCCGTTTGGCTGACCTGATTTGTAAACCCCGCCCTGCACCCTTTCTGTTTCCGGCACAGTAACATTTAATCTTTGCGCCACAACGTCAGCACCTTGTCTTGTGTCAACCCGCGCCGCGCTTATTTCATCCGCTGTTGGCAGGTTTGTTGATGGCGGTATTTCTTTTCCGGGTTGGGCAATTTGTGATGTGGGGACATTCATTTGATCACCACCCCTAGCCAACTTACCAGCCGCCGCTAGGGCCGGATCAATCACTTCCATAGGATCAACGCCAGACATCACACGATCAGTAATAGGCCCACGCTCTGCCATACGCGCTTCTGCCCCTTGCCCGGCAACATCTGCACCCTGACGCAAAGCCTGCCCGGCGGCTGGCACACCAGCGCCAAGCGCCTTGCCCAACACGCCACCAACGCCAGCGCCTACAGCACCAGCAGTGGCAAGTCGTTGCGCCGCTTCACCAACAGTAGGCCCACCGCCTGCCGCCTGCTCCACGCCCATTGTGCCGCCCTCGAAGCCTGCACTATAACCAGCGCCTGCCGCCATACCAGTGCGCCCCGGATACTTAACGCCAAGGTCATATGGCATAGCAGCGCCAGTTGCTGTTTTCATCAGCATGTCTTTTATCGGGCCTTTGGCAAAACCAGCGCTTGCCCTAATACCCATAGACCCCAACTTGCCGACAATGCCAGCGTAAGTCAGTGGGTCAGCAAATATGCCGCGAAACGCACGTTTGATTGTTGCGCCGTTTGTTGCTGTGTCTGAGTAAGTGTTTAGCATCTGCAAAAACGTCAGTGCGTTTTCCTCGCCAGCCTGATCAGACATAAGCGCCGCAACTTGAAATGCAAAACCGGGTGCGCTAATTCCGCTTTCGCCGGGGATGCCAGCCGGGCCTATCATGTTCCAACTAAACTCAGACATCAAGTCGAGGCCATACGCCGCCGCCTGCTTGTCTGATCCAATAAAACGCTGGCCGTCATTCATTACGCTAAACATTTTTTTAGACCCGCTGATCCACTCTGGCATCAATGCCAGTTGATCTTCGGTATATAGCGGCTTGCTTGGTTCCGGCGCATCTGCCTCAGACGGCATAGACATGTCCATAATCGCAGGCTGATCTTGCGGCTCCTCTGGCATAGCGACCTGATTAGACAGATCCATACTGCGTATCATAGGCTGACGCTTGCTCATAAAAATGTGAGCGTCTAAGGCATAATCAAATGCTTCTTTTAGTTCATCAGTCATTTAACAACTCATCTCTGAGATCTGCATTTTTGCGAATAAATTTAATTTTGTTTCTAACAAATTCATAGTCAGCGTCACTCATGCCAAGCGCCAAGCGTTGTTCATCTATCTCTTGTATAGTCGTGTATTCAGTAAATTCTATGCCGTATTTCTCAAGTGTTTGAGATGCTTTTTCAACCAACCTTGTGACTGTTTTGCCGTATTCGCTTGATAACAATTCTTTTCTAAGATCTTTTGCAATTTTAACTTTGGTTGGCTTGTCTGCAATAGACGGCGCGTCTTGATCTTCCCAAGCGTTCATAGCTTCCGCAAACACACGATCAACTTTCGCGCTAAAACTAGCAAACGATTGCGCTTTCTTTTTAGCCACGCCAATTGTGCCGGGTACGATCTGCGCGTGTTGCCGGGCTTCGGCGGCAACGCCGCGCTCAACGTCTTTAATTGACGTATCCATCTTCGGCAAAAGCGTAAGCAAGGCCTTCGGCCCAACGCCTTTTTCTTCGCCTATAGCATTCAACTCTTCAAGCGTGGTTATCTTGTCGTTAAATATAAGATCCAATATTTCTAATTCGCCAGTGTAGTTTCGCACCTCTTCATCGATGTCTTTTGTTTTTGCTTTTTGCAATGCGATAATTTGCTGACCGTCAATGGCCTTGCCGCTTGTTGTGATGCCAATGTTTACGATTTTTTCAAGCGCCGCAATTTCTTCGTCAGACCCCGGCTCTGCCGTTGCAAAAGTCAAAACATCAACAACCAAATCCCGATTAGCAAGTTTTAATTCATCGGCCTCAAGCTGATCATCCGCTTGTTGCCGCGCCGCAATTTCTGTTCTGACATTGGCTCTAAACTCAGCCTGATCTTGCGTAGACAATAGAGCGTAAACAGGCGTCAGCGCACCCATATTACCACTACGCAGGGCGCTTATTCTTGCTTGGTCTGGCAAGTTCATAACGTGATCTGTTAACACGCCAACCTGAACATCTTTTACTATTTGCTGTATTTCTGCCGCTTTTGTTTTTGCAAAAGCCAGATCACCAGTATTTATAATTGCGTCATTTGCTCGTCTGGCAACAGCGGTAACTTGCGCCAACGCCGCTGTCATGTCAGTATTTGGCGCGGTTAATATGTCTCGCAATTGATCCGGCATTCCCGCCAAAAACTCTTCAGCCGCCGCAATCTTAGTTGCGCGTTTAAATTGCAACTGCTTTTCAAGCGCTGATGTGTAAAGGGTTGAGGCGCTGGCATTTGCGCTTGCATTGTATTTTAAAGCCTGCTCTGGATCTAGCCCGGCAATGATTTCTGAGTGACCAGTAATCATAGCCTTCAGATCGGATGTCATTTTTGTGATGTCTTGATCCTGATATAAAAGCCCGGACTTTACTGCCGCACTGTACTCGCCAATCCTTTTATTGGCTTCCATTTCCAATTCAGTGGTCAATTGCTGTGCCGCAGTCGCAGTCGTCACCGCGCCGAACACTGTGTCTGGATCGCCGACAATCTCATCTAAATCGCGGCCTTGCGATATGGCGTCTTGTATCTGTTCAGCCGTTACTGGGTTTTCAAATGCATACTTAGCCGCCTCGCGCTCAGTTTGCTTGACGGCCTTTTTGTAGGCGTAATCGCTCATCGCATTTAGGGCGCGGCCCATAGCGTCAAAGCTACGCGCTCTGGCATTTGCCGCAGTCGTAAAGTCAACGCCCGGTACTGATGGTATGGCTACGCCTAATGGCCGATATCTTAAATCTTTCGCCATTAGGTTACTCTCTTATATCTAGCCATTTGACTACCCGGTGACATACCCATTGGCTGTGCCACTGTAGTGCCGCCCCCGGCAGGCGCACCACCCAATGTCGCGTATCCAACGGCAAACTGTGTGAGGGTGCCAAGTGCCTGCATTCTGCCAGCGGCCATAGTCGCCTTGGCGGCAGACGCATACTGATGCGCTTGAATATCACCCATAGCCAGTTGGATCGTGCCGCCGTCAGCGGTGTTGTAAAACTCTAATGCGCCTTTTCTCTCAGCTAGTATAGACAATGTACGCGCACTGCCGCTGGATGGGTCAATGTTGCCAGCGCCAGCCCGGCTATTAATAGCCGCCTGATGCGCGTTGATGTTTTCCAAAACAGCCACACCCTGCTGTTTAAATTTTAAAGCCTCAGAACGCGCCTGCACTTGTGCCATAGCGCCCTGCATCATCAGCCCCTTGGCAGACGCCTGTGCAGACTTTAGCTGTGAATACATTGTTAAAGCGGTTAACCCTGCCGCTATTGGTAGTGCCGCTGCGCCCATCTTACTGTCCTATGCTCACTTTGTAATCAATGCCAAGCAATGTCATTTTAAGTGGCACCTCTTGGCCGATTGTAACTTGTCCATCATATGTATAGCCCAACATGCTAGGCAATGTTTTAATGCCGGTATACTCAGGCACCGCACCGCCAAATACGCCAGTGCCAAACTGCCTGAACGGCACCAGCTTGCCATCGATAGTCAATGACTGTGTCTCAAACAATTCCGCATTAACTTCCAATATACGCTTTTTAAAACCTTTTATCGACCCACTTGGTAAATTCGGCTCAAATGGTAGCGTCTTAACCTCTGGTGTAAAGTTCAATCCAACTTGATGGCTAGTCGTTGCGGCTGTAGAAAACGTCACGGTAAATGGTGTAGCCGGGACAGTCTGATCAGTCTCAATAATGCCATCACGAATAATCTTTACCGTTTCGCCCTCAAGATGATCCATAGTAACACTAGCCGCCGCGCCGCCAGTTTTGGCGCTATCAAGCAATGTGTCAGCGTCAAACAGTTCAACATAGTAAACATCGGCGCTATTTACCGTGCGCTTGACCACAGTGTAAATGTCGTCAACGTCAACGCCGATATTTATAAACTCGCCGTCTGTCGTCCACTCAGACGGCGCAATCACGTTTTGACTGCGAAGCAGTGTATAGCAGGCGATACTGCCGTCATCGTCATTTACAACCAACAAGCGGTCACCCTCATCAGTGCTGGTTGATACCCGGACTGCCATTTCTGATGGTGACTTTAACAGATGCGAGGACAACAATGATATCTTGGCTGATGTGTAGGCTTGCACTGCGTCACTGTAAATAAACTCTTGTAGTGATTTGCCTTGTCTTTGCACAAACAATGTAGCGCCGTCCACGTTTTGCAATCTAACGCCGGGGCGTGTGCCAAATGACGTTTGTTGTTTGACAATCAAATTGCTTGGCGTGATTGGGTTGTCCAACGTCTGCGGCACATAAAACTCAGCGCCTGTTGTGAATATTTGTAAATGACGCCCGGAATAAATATCGACAATTGCATTGAATGTACCAGTGTCAAGCGTGGCCTCGACTGCCGCATCGTCAAGACTTTCGCCCGGATTAAAATTAAAAAAATCAGCGACCCGGCTACCATACAAAGTTGACGGTCTATTTTTTAGACCACCAAAAAATAAGCGCCCCTCGTGAAATGTGACTGAGCGCGGGTATCCTCTATCGGCTGACCACGCATCTTCGTAACCGTATTCAAGTTCCCACTCGCCTGATGTTAATGCGCTTGTGTCAAAAAATGGTATTTCAACGTATGCCTTTACAGATGTGTCAGATACATACTCAGTAACCCTGACGCGGCCAAAACCATTTAACGCATTAAAATATTCATCGACACTGTCCTCTCCAAACGCCTTGACAGAGTATTGCGTCGTCGCGTCCGGGGCCGGGTCAAAAGCCGGGTAAACTGTTGCCACCTTAGTAGTGGCATCATAGTCGCTTATGTGACGGTGTTGACCAGATCCAGTGCCAGCAGTCAGATGAATAGACAAACCATTACATTGATCATCTGACGTATAGCTAGTTGCGGCTTTCAGCGTTATGGTAGTTGTGCTTCCAGCCTGCGCCGTGCCAGTGTCTGTGGTCACAGATGACGCCGTGATTGTTATGTTGCCGGATGTGGCGCTTGGCGTAATGGTGTATTGTGGGCTGTCTGTGTTTAAGGTGTATGCGTATTTAGGAATAAATACAAAATCTAAATTACTGGCCGTCCAATCACTGTCGCCAGCCCCTCGTAAAATTTTTAATGGTGCTAAATCCTCATGTACAACAATAATCGTGTCGGCAGATTGCACCCAGTTCATTGTTGGTATGATGGCGCTAGTAATTGACGACACAGTCAGATAATTATTTCCACTGCCATTGATGTTTGTAATTTGCGCCCCGTCTTTGAAGACATACATTTTGCCGGGCGTGAACGCCAGCATATAGCTGTCGTCAATGCTGAACTCAAAAGAAACCATACGCACAGCCGTGCCAGCGCCGCTGTCTAACTCAGCAACAAACTTGGTGCCGTCCCGGCGTTTAGCGCCGCCTTGTGGCTGGATGCTGACATTACGCGCTGTGGTTAGGCCGGACTTGTATTGTGCAATATCTGTTCGGGCGCGTAGCTTTGGATCTAATTCACCAGCCGTAAAATCATTTTGAATGGTAATAATGCGGCTCATTTTAGAACCTTATATCGGATATTGGAAACTCTTGTATGGTTTGGGCTGGGCGATCAGCGCCGTCAATATTGATGGCAACGCGCATCAAACCGCCGCGCATATTCTCTGCTGGTGCGCCGTATGCCTTTTGATGGTAGTAGTCACCCTTTGTAATTTGATCTGTTACTGGTTCGGCAAACTCAGCCGCCAATGCTGTCTTTAGCAACCGCACAAAGTATGGCGGGAATATGGCAGGCTCTGGGCGAAACTGATAATCAATCCAAACCTCTTCGTAATTTGTGAAAAGACCAAGATTGTAGATTTCAAAATCACGCACTGGCTGTGCGGCTACCGCGCCAACATTAAATACAGCCTTTGGGTTGCCAAGAATATTACCGGGCAGTGCGTAGGTATACTTCCACTCATTAATTGGGGTGCTAGCCAATTGCGCTAGTTTTACTTTTTTGACAGACCAGCTAAATGGGTACTGCATCAAGATAGTGTCGCGGATATCATCGTACAGCCTGTCAGCGACTTGCGCTTCATCTGTACCTGTCGCAAATGACGAAAGGGGCGCGGCCCCCAGCATAATCAGTGCTTCAGAACATATAGATAGTTTGGTATCGCCCTGCGCCATTCAACCGCTCCAATATGGGTAAGGGGGGCGGGTTTCCCCGCCCCACTAGGATTAGTCAGCGTCAGCGACAGATACTGCCGTGCCGTCTGATACATCAACAACACCAGATGCGTTTGACAGGACAACAACAATTGACATTGTTGGTGTAGCGCTGTCGCGCACAAAGATGATGTCG
>Ga0255781_10002980_pt1 | contig 13322 bp, 14 predicted proteins | sample 101ome_21_FD_179979 | JGI IMG/M metagenome (GOLD analysis project Ga0255781, IMG submission 179979) | Coastal salt marsh microbial communities from the Groves Creek Marsh, Skidaway Island, Georgia - 101413BT metaG (version 2) | ecosystem: Environmental > Aquatic > Marine > Intertidal zone >...
TTCTTGATAGTTTAGGCGTTTAACATTGATACATTCTTCTTTTGCATATTTGAGAATAACACATTGTATTTTTAAATCTGCAAGTTGTTTTTTATCTATCAATTCTCTTGTAGTTGTGACACTATGCACAGGTCCAAACAATCCCTCTAATACTAACTTATGTACTTTACTATCATCTAGTGTACCAGTTGTACCTATTCTATATTTTGCATTAACACATGCACTCATAATTTTCTGCAATTCTTTAGACTTGTATAAATGAGCTTCGTCTCCTACAACACAATCAAATTGTTCAAAGTATTTCTTATCAAATGTTGCAAGTGATTGCCATGTAGATATGACAACAGGTTTACTATCATCTATTTCATAACCGTAATATTTTCTTTGTACTTCTTTTTCTGCTTCCCAACCATAATCTTGAAAGTCTTTATACATTTGTTCTACTAGTGATGTAGTTGGTACAATCAATAAACTTCTTTTATTCAAAGTTGTCATCATTCGAATAATACAATAGATAATTAAAGATTTACCAGAGGCAGTAGGACTCAATAATACACAGCGTTTCGAATTTATCGCATGTGCGAAAGCATCTAACTGATAGTCTCTTATTAGTATTTTTACTGATTTCATTAAAATTTTCGCAACAAACTTGGAAAAATCTTCTCTAGCAACGCGGCCTCCTGCGTTTAACGACTTCGGTAGTATGATTGTATGGCTATGATTTTCGCAAAAATGTTGAATATACGGCAGTAAGCCTTTATAAATTTTGCCTGTCGCTTTACTGTATAATCTTATTTGACCGTCCCATCTTTTTGCACGAACACTAGGCATAAAAGAAGCACCGGGTACTTTAAAAGTAAAAAAATCTGATAAGTCTTGTAAGAGACCTAAATCTTCACTTGTACACTTAATATAAGATTCGTTATAGTTTGTTATTTTTAATTCGCTCATCTAATTCTTCATATGATATATTTGACCAGTATTTTCTTTCTAATTCTTCTATTTCTGGTATAGGTTCTCCTACATGTATAAACTCATGTTCAGTATCGTATTTGTTTAATAGTCTTTTTGTATGATGTATCCAATTATGTGGATCAATCGCTTTCGCTTGTGGTCCTACGTACCCTACGGATCCCTTGTAGATGTTGTTCACTTGTTTTGACTTCGAATGGTAATCGTATCCCACTAAGTAAATCTTTTGATCGACATCCGCTGCCATCAGAGCAATGAGCACACCTGCGTTTGTTTTCTCTTGTTGATACTTGCCCAGTCCCATCACTTTGTCTTTTTTCTTTGTCCATGTTATCTTATACCCTTCTTGATCTTCACCAAAATGTAACTTGAAATCATCTTCGTGCCAATCTTTGTTTTCTTCACGAAACTTTTTCATCAAATCAACGTTGTTTGCCCAACACACAAAAAATTTCTTCTTTTCATTAGGCCACTCATGTTCGTCTGTATAATCTTTGGGGTCAACATTACCTATAAACTTAGTGACTGTTTCTGGATAAAACAATTTATCATACAAAGAAGCAGGATTTTTTTCCCATTGTTTTAGATAAACAGGGTGTTCAAATGCATAACCACTACGATATATTTCATGACATATATTATAGTCCATTGCGACTAATACATCTGGCACAAAATCTCTATATAGCCCATTACAACCATATATTTTACCATGTGGTCTTAATTTTTCTAAATCAAAGTCTTTTCTACTCTCACCATTGCCTATACAAAATATCATTACATACTACCCATTGTAAATTTTTTCCATTCTATTGCGTTTTTAATTTGAAATGTGCGATTGTTTATTTGTTTGAGGGTACTTTCACAATAGTGACATATCTGTTTAAGATATTCTATCTTTTGTCTTTGTTTAATAATCTCATCATCACTATCAATAAACTTATCAACATCTTGTCGCAACACTTTTAAATCAAAGTTCTTTTCTTTGTATTCTTCGGGTTCTGCTTTACCTGTGTAGAATAACCATTTTTTGATATGTAATTTAGAATAGTCGCCCTCTGCTTTCTTTAACATAAGAGCATATGTAGAATAAGTTTTAAGGTATTGAGAATGTAGTTGAGGTGTCTTTAGACTCTCTAAGTCTAATTCAGTATCATCAATTTTCAAATCCTTTTCGGCTTGCGCCTGAAGTTCATCAAGTGTCATTATTTAATCCTTTATATTATATAGTAAACTAAAAAGGGGTCGTATATTCGTGTAGTTTATAACCAAATGAAACACTCGCTGTAAGATATTCAACGTCAGTTGCATTTTGATTATATTCTAGTGCTGATAATGATTTAGGATAACAATCTCTAAATGTAATCTCAACAATAGGTATATTACGAGCAGATAAAATAATCATCTTACTATCTGCAAAAATAGCACCATCAGGTGTAGCACTCGTCACTCTACCTGCGTCAGTAGAATTGTTTTGTTGTGATCTAGGCATTCTATCTTGACCACTAGCGATCAATTCACGATATTTGTCGTCACTATCAACCTGTGATAGTCCTGCCATCCAGTCATGCACACTACGATAGTTTGTTAAATCTTCATCAACAATAAAAGATATAGTTAAGTCCTCAAATGTCAAATCATTACCTGGTATTCTTATAGGCATTAATCTTGTAGGTTGTGTTAATTCTGCAAGTGACACGCCAGGTATATTTGCTGAAATACAGTTAAACTCTACTCTAGGTAATTTAGTTGATGTAAACTTAAACTTTGTAGGATCTGCATAGTCTAGACCAGACCCGGTTGGTTGTTTACTCGATAATGTTGTATCAGTCATATTAGTATTTATGCATAAAAAAAGGGGGCATAAACGCCCCCTCTCTTAATTCTCGTTGTATAAACGATCTCTTACATAAGGTTAGTTACTTTAACCATTCTGTAATAGATGTTTGCTTGATCAGTTCCAGTATCAGAAGCTTGAGCAGATGATTCTGCAAATGGGTTTCTGATTAAACCATATCTAGTTTTGAAACCAATTTTTGGTTGGAATGTATCTTCACCAACTGCTCTCACCATTTGTAGTGGAACATATGGGCAATAGAACATACCTGCGTCATAAGGTGAAGTACCTTTGTAACCCACAACGTAGTATTGAGCAGCAGTATTGTTTGACGCATATGGGTCAATGTATACTTTGTATCTGCCGTTTAGAGTACCAGCAAAAGTGTTACCAGTATCGTCAACGTTTAGTGAGTTGTTAAGAGCAGGAGTGTAATCTAATACACCAGCCATTTGTAAAGCAGAAGCAACATCAGAAGAACAGATAATGATGTTACCTTTTCCTCTTCTTGTTTCTTGTGCGATTACGTTAGCGTCTCTCTCAACTTGGAACATTAAACCTTTGAACTTCTCAACTGACCAACGACCATTTGAATCTGTGTCAAGATCGAAAGTACCAGAAGTTGTAGTGTTAATGTTAGCACCTTTTTTCGCTTTTTCGTAAATTGTTCTAACTACTTCTCTGTTGATCTCTGCAAGGATCTCAGCAGATAGAATGTTAGCCAATTCTGTTTCAGCATCTAAACCGTGGATTGCTTTTAAGTCTTGAGCAAGTTCCATTGTATATTCTGCTTTTAACTGTCTAGTTTTAGCAGTAACAGTAGACTTCTCAATACTGAAAGCCATTTCAGCGAAAGATGAACTTGCTTCAGCAGTAGCTGTTGCAATACCAGTACCAGCAGTTACACTAGTAGTAGTATCGTTCATCAACCCTGGATTTAGTGAAGAACTATGAGTACCAGTTCCAGAGAAATCTGAATCTGCTTCGTTGAATAGTGCTTCTGTGCCTGAGTTTGAAGTAAATCTGCTCTTCATTGCGAAGATTAGACCAGTTGGACCAGTCATTGGTTGTACACCACAGATGTCGTATGCAATAAGATTAGGCATTGCTCTTCTTACAAGTGAGATTAGGATTGGATCCCAGTTTGCTACAGCACTGTCGCCAGTGATGTTTGCAATCTCACCCAAGAAAGCTTTGTCTTCTCTTGCTGCTTTTTCTTGGTTTTCCAGGATAACGGAAGTAACGGCTCTTTTGTACGGGTTATCTATTTTTGGTAGATCCGGGTGCTCAAGAACCGGTTGCCATTTTTCCTGTAAGTTTTCTGAATTAAACATTATGTTTATCTCTCCTTATAGTTTATTAATTTCCGTAGATATCTCTACTTTTCCCCCTACTGATTGCAGCCGCATAGCGTGCCATTGAGTCTGACATATCCGCTACTGTGTTACCATCATTGGAATTTTTTACTGTATCAACATTCTCAGTTGATTCTGGTGCTTTTGCTTGTCCAAAATAACTTTCTTTAATTGTAGAAAGTTTTTTAGAGTATGCGTCAGCACTTTCGAATGCTACATCTTCTACTAAAGATTTCATCTTTTCTTTTTCTGTGTCAGCCATTCCTGATACAGCACTTTCAAAGATTTCGTCTTTTGTGTAACCTTCGATTAACTTTTTATCTTCAACTGCTTTTTCAGTCATTTCGTTGATTTTAGCTTTTGCTTCTTCCAGTTCTTTTTCTTTCGCTTCTAGAACGTCATACTTTTCATCTGGAACATCAATGTAATGATCTTCGAATAGTTGTTTTAATCCACCAATAAAGTCTTCAGCGATTTCGCCTTTGATTCCTTTTTCGATAGCAAGTTCGTTGTCAGTCATCCATTGTTCTACAACGTAGTTTAGATAATTGTCAACTTTAGTAGTTAATTCTTCTTTAACTGTTTCTTTTGCTTCGTCAAGTTCAGTTGCGTATTCACCTTCTAATCTTTCGATTTCAGATTTTACTTTAGATTTAACAGCCGCTTCAAAGATTGTTGCAGCTTTAGTTTTGAACTCTTCCGACAAAGTATCGTCACCAGATACAAGAGCGTTAACGTCATCAGAAACGTCAATAGATTTTACTCTAGCTTCAACTGCTTCTTTGTTAACTTTCTTTTTATCTTCGTCATCATGCATGCCTTCTTCTTTTTCTTTATCTTCGTCACCATGCATTGCAGCCATGATTTTTTTGTAAGAAGCAGCAATATCTGCTTTCTTCATTTTGTTCATGTTGTCGTACATTGCTTGGATCATACCAGATTTAGTTTTAGGCATTTCCATAACTTCTTCTTCGTCTTTATCGTCTTCTTTTTCTTTTTCGTCCTCGTCAGCGTCTTCCTTTACTTTTTGTAGAGGTTCTGCCGGAGCGGCACCTTTGGTAGGAGCAGATGAGTCTTTCTTAACCTTGTCGTCTGCCTTGTCTTGACCTGGTTTTTGATCAGGTTTAACAAGAGCAGGTCCAAGATCCTCATAGTCGCCACCTTTTTGCATTGGGTCTGCTTTACCAGCAGCTGCTTTTGGTGCGTCTGCGCCCTTAGGAGCTTCAGAAACGATTTCTTGTTCGTTTTTAATTTCTTCAGCCATTTGTATTTACTCTCCTAATTTGATATCAAATTTTTGCGTATAACTATTTATTATTTCGTTAATTTTTGCATAAAGCTTTGAAACGCATGTGCGTCAGCTTTTGCTTGTCGTTGTCTAGTTTCACGCTCAATTTGTTCTTTTATTTCAGAAACATCTTGTTCTTTGATGATTCCGTTGTCCCAAATCCACTCTTTACCTTCCATTACGCCATTGACGAATGCCTGTGGAGCAGAAGGATCTGCGACTATATCGGCTGCTGTTGCTAAGTAAAAATCAGATTTTACATAGTTAGTACCGCCTTTATTCTCTAGAGAACCCATGCCTCTAGAAGAAACTCCCAATTGTGCGCCTTCGTCTATTAAAGACTTGACGATTTTACCGTAAGGTGTATCAGTAATCTTTGCCTCACCAATATAGTTGCCTTTATTATCAGGTTCTAATCTAGTGATTAAGTGTGATACTCTCTCTAGATTCACAGTCGGTCCATCAGGATGCCCTAACTCACCAAATGCTCTCTTACGGTCTATAAATTCTTTTCTGTAACGATTGACTTCTTTGTCAAGAACTTCCATAGGGTAAACACGACCATTTCTGTTTTTGATGTTCGCTTGCATAAAAATACCACGAATGTAGTGCTTTTTGCTATCACCCTCTGCCTCAACAATGTACTGACAGTCGTTGATTTCTTCTCTTATTAATTTCATTTGTCTCTTCCCCTACGAGTTTTTACTATTTATATAAAGCGGACTCAAATAAAGCCCGCTTTATTACTATGAATTACTATCTTGTTTGTCCTGAATTGTCATAACCTTTTGCTTTAGTTACCTCAATAATGATTGTTCCAGTTGCCGCACTTGCGTTATTGATGAGTATATCGCCAGTCACACCAGAACTTTCTGGGTTTGTGATTAGTGGTTGTTTACCATGATATCCATACTCACCACTACCGTGTAATGATATTGCATGATCATTTGAACTTGCGTCAAACAATAATTGTATATCACTATTAACTGCGGTTGTATTCCATTTAATACTTCTTATGTGTAGTGTCGGGTTACTATCGTGACCTTTTAAGGTACTTGCGTCAACACATACAACATTTGAATTTGTAGCATTGTTGATTTCAAACATTCTTACTGTTCTTGTTTGACTGTCAACAAGGTTTCTTGCGTTTACTATAGCCATTTTTACTTTCCTTTATATGGTTAGACCCGTTTCTTTTGCGAAATAGGTTTCTATATCTTTTGGTTGTATTCTATGTTTTTTAGCTACGTCTTTCATAACTTTAGGAAACGTAGTTAAAACTTTTTGTGGTGTCTTTGCCATCATAGCAAAAACATCATCTACTGCCTTTTTAACTTTGGGCGCCAGTTTCTTATAAGTCAAAGAACGTTTATGTTCGTCTTTTTCCTTAATCGTCAATCTCAGTTGGTTGAGCGTCAGCATTTGTAGTTTCTGGTTCCTTTGTTAAAATTGTTCCTGCTAAATCTTTTCTTTTAGCATCTAATTCTGCGCCAACTTTATCAGATAGCGCAGCCTTAAATTCTTTTTCTGCTTCTACGGTATTACCGTTATCTAAAGCGTTTATAATGTTTTTTGTATTTTCAATAGACATTAAAATCCTCCGTCATCATCTTGTTTTTGTTTAGGATCAGGTAATATACCTGACTCTATCTCTTGTTTAATTATTTCTTTTTGTTCTTCTACCTCTGCGTCAGTCATTTTAAGTATTTGTTTCATGACATAATCTTTTGAGTATATCTCACCTAACATACCAGACTCTTTTACGCTTCTGAATACTTCCATGCGATCTTTAAACATTTCTGTTTCTTTTATTTCTGCGAAGTATCCGTCATTAACATAATCATACTTAATTGTTTGAGATAGATTGTTATCCCAATCCTCGATAGTCACAATACCTTTGAGAATAAGTTGTGTTTTTAGTAGGTCGTGAAACAGAACATTAAATCTATTTCTTAATCTAGAAACAAATTTTGTGAACTTTAATTCATCACGATTTATTTCAGTTGATCTACCTAACTGTAACCCACCTGACGCTTCACTATCTAATCTAGAGTAAGGTACATTTAAAGATTGATATAACTTCTTTTGAAAATATTTTATATCATCTATCTCACCTAGATTTGAACCACCAGGTAGTGTAGTTATTTCAGTACCTCGACCACCTTCTCGTCTTGGTAACCAAAAATCTTCTAACATACTCATATATTTTCTATCGTCTCTAATTTCACCAGTAGAGGCGTCATACACAAGTTTATTTCTATATCTGTTCATTACATCTTTGAGGTATTGTTCTGCTTTTATTTTAGGTAAGTTACCTACATCAATGTAAAAAATTCTTCTTTCAGGTGCTCTTGATATACGATAGATAACAACACTATCTTCAATCATTCGCAGCTGATTAACTGGTTTGATTGCCTTATGTAAGTAAGACAATATTAAATTCTTTTGTTGATCTACGAGACCACTAGGACAATATGCGATTGAGTCTTTTGCAATCTTTAATCCTGTAGTCGCACTTGCACCAGGTTGTACGCCTTTTTCATTGTATATAAAAAATTCTTCAAATTCTATAGCACCAGGTTTTTGTACACCGCCTTGTACTTCTTTAGGTGCAAATTCAGCACCTGGTTTTGATTTAGGCGATCTTACTTTTTTAATTTTTCTTGGGTCGATATATCGTAATTCAGTAATACCATTTTTAATATTTTTTGGGTCTATTAATTTATGATATACTATTCTACCATCAACATACCATCTACGAAATATATCGTGACCTTTTTGTTCGAACTCCATTAAACTAATGATGTTCTTAAACTCGTCTGTTATTCTTTTCTTTATTGAACTACTAAAAGGAACCTTATTCAAGTTAAGTCTTACGACTTCTTGACTGTCATCAACAACGATAGACTCATTAACAATATCTTCAACCGCTTGATCACACTCTGGGTGCATAGCGATTTCTCTATATCGTCTAATTAAATCTGACTCGTTATTTACTTTTCCTTCGATATCAAGATAGGTCCCAAAGTGACCACCACCCATAATCGTCTGTGTACCGTCATCTGCTGTAGGTGCGGTAAAAGACTGACTAGTTTGTTTAGTCTCTTTTCGCTTGATTTCGAAACCAAATATTTCTGCCACTACTTTTTACTCCTTTATATTATATAGGGGGTCTCGAAAGACCCCCATTTTCAACTTTATGTTGTAGTGTTTGATTCCCAATATTGGTATCTCCAAGTACATGTAAATTGTTCTAACTCTGTCGCAGCTGCGTAAGTTAGTTCAATCGCTTCAAGTGATTTTGGAAACATACCTCTAAAGGTATACGATTTTATTGTGTTACCGTTTCTATCTAAGTGATCTACAAAAGCGTCAACTTGATAATCTACAGGATTAACTAGACCTTCATTGTCTGAATGGTTGTTAATACCGTTTGACCATCTTTCAATCGCATTTCTGATACTAAAGTCAGTATCATTAATGATTGTAGTTGTCCACTCTGCAAATTCTCTATCACCTGCTAGATAAACATTTCTGCCTCTAAAAGGTATAGTGATTTCACCTAGTGTTGACGCAGGAAGTTGAGTTGAAGAACATAAGAAAGCCATGCTCTCAGTTTCTCCGCCAGTAGAAGCAAAACCTGGAAAAGGTAAAGTAACCTTAAACTGGTTTGCTCTAGCGCCTCCGCCTTTAAGTTTAGAAACAAAATCTGATATATTAGCCATTTTCTATTTCCTCCCTTAACCTGCTACTTCACTAAATGCAACACCTGATCGTGTAGCAATAAAGTTAAGTTTGATGAAGTTGATTGAACGATTAGGTTTGATAAAGATATCAGCAATAAATTCGTTTCTATCTATAACTTCACCAGTATTGTTAGTTTCGTCACACACTACTGAAAAATCAGTAAGTCCTCTTCTACCTTGAATATCTCTTAGGAAAGGTTCTACTAAGTTTCTAAATTGTGCTCTTGTGAACTCATCATTGAACTCAAAGAGTTGGAATTTAGCAGCAGTAGAGATTGCTTTCTCTAAAACAATAAACAGTCTTCTAACATTAATTCTGTCAAAAGCACTAGGTTTAGCTTGTGCTGTTTTATCTCCGAATAGTACAGTACCTTGACCAGGGAATGTTACAACAGGATTTACTCTCGCTTTGTAGAGTTCGTCTCGTTGTGTCTGGTTAGGATTAAACGCAAGTTTAACTGCACCTCTAATTTGTCCTCTACTGAAACCAGCAGGTGAGAAGTGAGGGTCAGCAACTGTGTCTGTTCTTGCACATAGTCCAGCGATGTCACCACATAATGGCACAAATCTGTATACGTCATTGTATTTGTCGTATTGATATTTGTATCCACTATCGATAACAGCATAAGAAGAACTTGATAGTCCGTCTGCAAATGCTTTAACATTTGCTGTTTGTGAGATTGGATCTGATACATTCACAACATCTGCTCTTGCAGGTGAAATAAATGCGACACAATCCTTTCTTGCTTCTGCAACATCAATTATTTTTGTAGCATGTGTGTCACCAGTAGCATCTGCTGCTGTTGCACCACCACCTTGAGATGGTCCGCCAATAAGTAAATTAATATCGACTGTTTCTGCGTCAGCAAACTTATCGTATGCTAATGCCATTTCAGCAAGAGTAGGTTCATTGTCGTCTGTTCCACCAGAAAGTGAAGTTGAGAATACGTTGAACGCATTTGTTGTACTATTATCAAATGTTCTACCAGTTTTTGTTAAACCAGCAGTTGATAAAGTTGTTTCGTGATCCATCCAGTAAACGTATTCACTTGATCTGTAAATAACATCTACATAGTAGTTTGAATTGCCTTGTGCGTCTTTGGCGTCTGAAGCCTGAGACATTCCTTCAAATGTTTCAAGTACAGTTCCAGCAGTACCTGTGATACCACCGTCTTCGTCAATAACAGCGACATGTAATTCGTCATTCGAACCACCTGCGTTTGAAACATCATCAGTAGTTGTTGGCGCATTTGAGAAATTGAAATAATATTCCCAATATCTCTTGATATGTGCGTTGTCCGCTACTGCGTGTCTTAATCCGCCTGTTTGTGTTGTGCCAGTTGCAGGATCAAATCTTGCAATGGTTAACAAGTGTGTTGAGATTGCTGTTATTTTGTAGTAATTGCCTGAAGGTGCGGCGGTAAAGTTACCGCTGATATCACCAAACTCTAGTATGTCACCCACTTGTACCTCTGTACCGTCATCAATTGTGATAGTTGTATCGCCAATAGCCGCTGAAGCGTCATTGACTAAGTTATCACTTGCGATAGACGAAGCAAAAGCAGTTGTGTTTGTACACATAGAGACTTTTAGGTTATTACCTGCTGTACCAGCTTCTCGAGCAGCCCAATTGCCAACGGCACCTTGACCACTTCCATAATTGTCTAAGTAATGAGTTGTATTTTTAATCTGTAATCCTGTACCATCATCTGTAGCATTTAGATTACCCGTTACAGCTCTCACCACTCGTAAGGCATTTCCGTACTGTAAAAAGTTGGTTGCACTAAAAAAGTATTCGAATGTAGCAGCAGTTGGTTTCCCAAATACTCTTACATATTCGTCTTCACTAGAGATTAAAGTAACCTCGTCCATCGGCCCTTTCTCAGCAACGACACCAATAGCACCAATTGAAGTTGATACTGCCGGTATTACGTTAGTGAGATCCTTTTCAGTCACTAGAACGCCTGGTGATACTAAAAAAGCCATTTTGTTTTCTCCTTTGAGTAGTTAAATTTTAATATTAAAATCTTACGAAACTATTTATAAAATGCATGATTTACCAACCTTTCTTGTACTTGATTGGTGTCCATGTTGTGCCATATGGGTCTTTAAAACTTTCGGGTTCTTGTAAACCGTCATCTAAAAATCCAAAAGGTGCCATGTCTTGTTCTAACATATGTTGTTGTTCATCTACAAGTCGTGCTCGTATATCTTGATCTGTTAATTCTTTGAAATATGTCTGATTTGATAACCACGCAAACATAACAAGACATGCAACTAAATCGTCATTTGCACCTTCTTCGGCTTCGTACTTTTCTTTACCTTTGAGTATATAGGTTGACAATTCACTAATAATATCAAAATCTTGTATAATAAGCTTATCGTGTTCTATTAATGTCTTTAAATTTGAACAACCTATCTTTTTTACTGCCTTAGTTGTTCTTAAACCTAATTGTGACTGTCTACCACTAAAACCTGTACCTGCAATCTGACCTGATCTGCCTCGTTGATTGACCATAATAAGATTATCATATTCTAAATCAAACTGCATTGTGTCTGCAACTTGACCACCTATATCGTTCACTTCAATCAAGACCTCTGCATTGTTATATGATTTTGCAATCTTGTAAACTATCTGAGGAAATACTAAAGGTTTTATTTCATTGTTTTTATACTTTGCAACTATTTGATAAGGTATTCTTGTTGCGTCAATGACAACAAAAGCAGAATTATCGTTTACTGTGCCTCTCGCAACATCAACTGTAATAACATATCTTTTATCTTTTTGTGGTTCTTCATACATATCAAGTCCTGCACTACTTGTTTTAGGATTGATATGAGACATTGTTCTTAACTTAGAACTATTAATAAGTGTATCAACACTACCTAAGAACTCACATTCAAACTCTGTTTGAAATTGTTGTTCACTTGTATTCTTTATTGTTTCTTCTTTCCATTTTTCGTCACGACCAGGTACCTCTGACCAATGCACTTCGATAGGTTTATAACTATTGCGTTCATGTACTGCGTCATTCCATAATTTGTAAAACATATTCATACCATGAGGTGTAGAAACTATCATTACTTTAGAACTTTTACCAGATGAAATAGTAGGATAAACTGAACTGAAAAATTGTTCTGCAATATTTGTAGGAACATATGCGAACTCATCTAAGAATATAATGTTATATGAACCACCACGAACAGCACTTGATGATGTTGCAGCCGCAAGTATTCTACTACCATTCTCTAATTCTAAACTACCTTTATTCCAGTTAATAACACCTTGTTGTATAAACTTAGGTAAGTTTTCATATGCAAGTTGTAATCGACCTAACAAGTCTCTTGCAATTGCTGCTTTATTAGCAAGTATTGCTATGTTAACATTAGAATTAAATATTGCGTAATGTAATAAGTATGCAATAATTGTTGTTGACTTACCTGACTGTCTAGGTAATTTACAAATACTAAAACGATTATCATGAAACGTATCAACCATTTCTTTCTGAAAGTTAAACATCTTGAATGGTTGTAGGCCATGATCAAGTGTCACTATCTTTAAATAGTTTTCTATAAAGTAAATAGGATTATCTTGACAGCGTATAAATTCTTCAACTTGTTTTTTTGTGAATTTAACTTTTTGATTTGCTGCTTTAAGATTAGGATTACCTAGATAAGTTTTATTTTCCATTTTTCTTTATCAACTTTTGTAATTCTGCTGTTGAACCAACAAATAGATTATTCTCAACTTTATTGGGTGCTTTCTTTGTTTCTTCACCTAACTTCTTCATTTTCTCTTGCAACTGTAAAAGTTTTTCTGTAACTTCGCCTACGTTTTTTATTAACTGACCTGCAACTTCATATGTTCTTGGATGCTCTGTTTCTTTTGCAAGTGTTAATATGCCATCTATGGCGTCTTGCCCTCTTTCAACAAGATTGTACAAATTCTCACGACTATATTTGTAGTCGCTATCTATATCTTCTTGTTCTTTAGGACGAGGTATTACAGGTTTACTCTCAACAGGTACGACATCTTTTTCTGCAATGTCAAGTATCTCGTTGAGTTTATCCTCAACTTTTTTCATTACGAGTCTTTATCTGTACCAGAAGCAGGATCGTATGTGTCA
>Ga0255781_10002981_pt1 | contig 13321 bp, 16 predicted proteins | sample 101ome_21_FD_179979 | JGI IMG/M metagenome (GOLD analysis project Ga0255781, IMG submission 179979) | Coastal salt marsh microbial communities from the Groves Creek Marsh, Skidaway Island, Georgia - 101413BT metaG (version 2) | ecosystem: Environmental > Aquatic > Marine > Intertidal zone >...
AATACAGGTATTCCATAAGAATCAATGAATCCTTCGTAGTTCCATTCCATAGGTATGAACAAACTATATAATCCCGAACTAGTTTGTCCATTTCGGTTTCTTTTTGTAACGTCTGAGTCATTGTATAATTTTTTAAAGTTATCTCCACCTTTATCTAAGGCGTTTGAAGTAGATCCCATCATACATTTGCCTATTATTCTACTTCCTAGTCTCAGCGTTGTTTTTGTTACACGCCAGTTATTTAAAATATTATCTGGTCTTTCCCATTTACCAGACTCATCATGTACTAATAATTTTAGTTTCTCACCATCATATGAGTTATCACCTGTGTTTTTCCAATCTATTGTTGTATCGAGCCCTTCGAGCGCTTCCCTCTGTTCGGTACTGGTGATAGATTTCCTTGTGAGTTTGGATGCGGGTACTCTATATGCGAGTTCGGTTTTTGGTCTATCCATTCCATCCTGTATTGGTTTGAAAAAGAATGGGTAGTGTACGGATATTGGTACGACCTTATCGGTAAACATCTTCTTTGCATCTGCACCAGTCTTCGATAAGATTCCGAATCTAGCGTCGGAACTGATAGTAGCTTGATTAACTGTTTCTGCTGATGACATGAAGCTAAATCCAGACCGTCTATTTTTAAGATAGCATATTCCATAACATCTTTTATCTGCCTTGCATGCTTCCCAGAATATGAAGAATAATCTGTTTGCTTCTCTAAACTCTGGCTGCCCAACATCAATCTTGGACCACTGCAAGTACATATAATGAGAGCCAGTAATATAAGTGCTACCACCTTTGTTGCGAAACCAAAAGCCTTCTTCGCGTCTGGTAAATTCTCTATCAATGTATGCATGCCACTTTTCTTTAAATTCAGCTGGATATGTTTGCCAGTCGAATATGGTTTTAATGTTTCTTAATTCTTTTGGGTATTCTTCAGGTGTCCATCTATCATATTTGCTATACACGTTTTCTTCAAGCGGCAAAGCAATCTTTAGATTTTGTATTTCATATATATCACCTATCTTACCTGACTTACTAATAACAACTACATCGTGTTCTGCATTATACCCATACTTCCAAGCTTTCTTTTTATTCAGCCTATGTATTGTTGTTCGTTTAATTGGTTCAACAATTTTATACAAAGTTTGTTGATAACTCATTATCTAGACCTTTTTTCTGCAAAACCACTAAAAGCTTGTTTTTTGTCTTCTATTGGTTTATTATTTAACATAGCCTCTTCCCCTTGTATTCTATTTAATATTTCAAAAGCGTCAAATATAGCTAGCTTTTTTGTAGCTGCTGCGTTTTTTAATCTATCAGCTGAAACATCATCATCGGTCTCAACTATAGGTTCTTTAGCAACTTTAACAAGTTCATCAACTGCTCTATACCCAGCTTGGATTATACTCTGCTTCTTCTTTTTTATATCCATAATTAATAGATATTTCTTTTGTCATTATTCTATATAGCTTTTCATCGTTTATAATAAACTCATATTCACTATAAGGAGTAAATCCGATTTTTTGATTTAATTTAACAATATTTGAATTATCTATATATTTTACAATCCCTGTTAATGGTTTTTCTTTATCAGTAGAAAATTGATTTTGATTAAGCAATGGTTTTACAAAACAAAATCCTTCACTTGCTTTCCAATCTTTTTTATGCTTGTATAAAAATATTTGATCAGGTTCGCAAAAATATAAATTATTTTTAAAATAGCTTTTGCTATTTCTTTCAATACCCCTAACATCATGCCATCTTCTAAATATATTATGATGCACAATAATAGTATCCCCTTTCTTAATATTTGTATTACATATAATAGGTGTTTCGCAAACTATAGCTTCTCTGCTTATAAATTTGTGATCAGATATATCCGTGTTTAAAATTAATTCTGTATCACCTATTTTTTTCTTATTATTATATCTATTATTTTTGGGTTTTATTAAATACGTGTATAAGGGTTTCATTAATATTCTAAATTATATTCTACGCTTATAGCCATATTTTTATTAAAACTTTTCCAAGGGAGTATATCGTTTTTCTTTTTTATATATATAGAATATTTTTCTTTATCTTCTATTATATCGCTTATAATATGCCCGCCGTATACTTCTTGCCCAACAGCATAATGCATTGCATCAGTTTTGTAATCTTTACCAACACTAATTTTTCTTATCAATTTGCTCATCTGCTTCTTCTATTTTTTTAATGCTACCATCGTTTACATCAATACTAACACCCCCATAAACTTCTTTAAGAGCTAACTGTAAAGTTTTTAATTCTGTTTTTGCAACATCATAAGATTGTAATACTTTGCTTTTTTCAATCTCTAATGCTCCTAATTTATATTGAAGATTATTTATATTAATAACTTTAGCCTGAAGATCTTCAAGCTCTTCTTTCTTAATTTTATTTTTTGCCATTTTATTTAATTTATTGAATTTGATTTAATTATATTTTTTATATATTACGCATTATATGAATGGTTCAAATCCATTCATTTTAATTTATTTTAAATGCCATATATGAGAATGTGCTCCCGTTTGCATTAAATTCGTTTGTAATATTTGCAGTTGCAGGAATATCAAATCCAGTAGAAGTAAGTGTTATGCCAGTTGTTAATGTAGTAGCAGCAGCAGTTGTATTCCATTGTAAAACACTTGTTAGCGCTCCTGATGGATTCCTAGCTGTATCTAAAGCATTCCAATTAGTACCAGATGTAGTAGCATTCTTAATCATAATAAAATCAGGTGTGAAACCTATATTTACACTAACACCTGCAGTTGCCCCTGTGTATGTTCCAAAGTCTGAGAAATTAGCAATTGGAGCAAATAAGGTATTTATATAAGTACATCCACTTCTATTTGTTAAGTCGTGAGATGCTGTGTTATTACTTACGTAAAAATTAGTTGCATCTGGAAGTGTGCCAAATACAGATGCAGCTCCAGACAAAGTAAAAGCATTTGTGCTGTTACGATAAACATAACCAGCTCCTGTCATCGGAGGATTTGCTAAATGAGTCCAAAACTCATTTACTCCCCCACTTCTTTTTTTAACAGTCTCAACAAGAGGGGCTGTTGTTAAACCGTGTGCAATTGCTCTATTACTCACCTGATTACCAGAATAAGTTACTAAAGATATTCCTGTTTCATCGTTTGCTTGTGGAGTAGAACCTCCCGCTCCAACTTTCCAACACCAGGCTACAAAATCCTGACCGTTTGCATTATATCCTGTTGCTGAACCAAGCGAAAAACCATCTGTGTCAAAGCTTTGAAACTGCGTGCCTGCTGCGGAAGACCTCATACCATTATCATTAGGAACATAATAATAACACGCTCCGTCTAGACTATTTACCCACTTATGTTCGTAAGTTTGGTTTATAGCTTTTATCCACACTATATCTGGTTGGAATCCTATCCCCGTAATAGAGCGATTAGACCCTGTGCCAGTATATGTTACTGCATTAAATCCAACAGGTCCAGGTACAGATGCTTCAGTTTCTATTATTTTTTTATTTACACTCATTATATTATACTTGGTAAATCATAACTCATAACTGCTTTTTTAGTAGTTAAAGCATTGATTTCTGATTCTACTGTATCACATTGGTCTCTTAATGCTTGTCTTGCTGAAGTTATATCAGTAGGTATTGCATCTCCTGTTTCTTGGTTTCTTACATAATACCAATCTGTTTCTTGTAATTTACCTCCTGTAGAATGTTTGAAGTTATTTATTTGCTGCTCTTTTAATTCAGCTAAAGTTAACACCCAAGTTCTATCTGAAACATCTTTAGTAAAAGTTTCACTTGCAGAATCAAAATATAATTCTCCTAAATCTTCTACTCTTGAATCGTGATCAGGAATTACTACATCATAAAAACCATAAGTCTTTAACTCGTCATTTGAAAGTAAATCAAATCCTCCAAGAACATTTCCCCAAGAAGATGGAAGTTTACTGTATTGTTTAATTTGTCCGTTTATATTTATTGCTTTCATATTATTATGGTGTTGTATCTGATGTATATGTTATTACTGAATAATTAAATACTGCATCTGCTGAATCATCTACACAAGCTATTTGTAAAAAGTTGGTTCCTGAACCATCATATTCAGAAGTTCCTACCCTGTTAAATGTTTCGCTTGTTGCTGCATCGCTATCAAGGGTTATTGTTTGAGCTCCAGTTAAACCATATATACCTATTGTTTGCCCCTGCTTAAAATTAGTAAAACTAATTGTAGTGGCACCAGTTAATGAAGCAGTAAACTCAAATGTTGTCGCCGCTGACCAATCTATACTAACAGTCCCTGATGTGCTTGATGTAGTTGATTTAGCAGTATATCTATTTTCTAACATTGCAAATTCAACAGCATCATTTGCTATTGTAACTGCTCCTGCTGACATTGTTACGTCCCCACTGATTGATAACGTAGAGCCATCACCTAAAAGCGTGTACAACTCATTAATATTGTCATTTATTTTATCAGCCCCGTCTCTTAGTGTATCACCAGTGCCGTCGTTAGCTGCAGTTCCTATGTTTATTGTTTGTTTTGCCATTGTTTAATTATTAATATTGTGTTGCGTCCATTGTTAATATGTTATTATCAAATGTTTTTAAAGCATTATCTAATGTAAGTGAATAATCTGGCCCCACATTAGCCCAGCTTGTACCATTATGTATTTCTAGTTTAGAGGTAGTAGTATTAAATCTAATATAACCAGCTTCCGGCGAACTAGGTCTTTGAGCTGTTGTACCAGTTGGTATTTTTAAATAATCAGTTGCTTCTGTAAATTTTAATAAACCTTGTTCTATTTTAGTTTGTGCCATATCTTAAATTTTAATGATAATAATTTCCACTACTTGTATAAACTAATACTGTATCATCACCTAAATTATATACTGCTGGACTACCTGATGTACTTCCCGAATACTCTGATGTTTTTAATCTTAAAACAACAACTCCTGAGCCACCAGAGCCACCTAGCATAGTCCAAGCATTTCTAGCGTCGCCACCAGCACCACCACCTCCACCGCCAGTATTAGCTTTACCAGTTGTATTAAGTGTATTCGCATAAGCTGTTGAACCAGAATAATCTCTATCATACCTCATTCCTTGTCCTCCACCACCTTTAGATGGAGGGCCTATATCTGTTCCAGATATATAATAGCTTCCGCCACCACCACCAGCGCCTGCGTAATATTTTAATCCACCTGTAATATTATTTTCTAACCCGTCTGCGGTATCGCTATTACTATTAGTACCTGTTTTATTAGCTCCACCACCATTACCGCCTCTACTACTTCCTGTACCGCCATTAAATCCTTGATTAGCCGTTCCGCTTCCGTGATTTTGTGAATTGTGACCCCCTCCACCTGAACCACCACTTCCTGCGGGAGCATTACTAGAAGCTCCACCACCACCACCTGTTGATGTTATTGTAGTCATTCCGGATTTTGCAATAGATGAATTACTACCATTACTACCTGCACTATGCTGTGATGATGAATAAGAACCACCTGCACCTACTGTAATTGTATATGTTCCGCTTGATAAACTTATTTTTGATTCCGCGCTTGCGCCACCACCAGATTGTGTTCCGTGAGATGTTCTATATCCACCAGCTCCACCACCACCAGCTCCGTTATGTGATATATTAGCTCCACCACCACCTCCTCCAGCAACTACTAAAAATGACATTTCTCCTGTTTCAACAGCACTTGTGACATTAGCTCCCTCTGTATATAAAGTTATTACTTCACCGGATGTAAGCACTCTATTATAAATCCTTATATTATCAAACATTCCATTAAAAAATTGATGGTTGTCATTAAAGTTATTATCCTCACCACCAAATCCTTCATCATAAGTTCTACTTCCTGGATTGTAGTTTGTAACAGATTTGTCAAGCTGCCCATTTATATAAAGAGACGTTGTATTACCATTGCTGTTAAAATTTACCACTATGTGTGTCCATTCACCTGTATTAACCACAGAGTTTGAAGGAAAGTCACCCGTACCTCCTGTTGTACCAACCCAAATTTTACCTTCATAAGAAACCGCTGCTGTGCCGCTTGTACTTGTACTTGTTATAGTGTATGAACGATTTCTACCTCCTATTTGTGCAGACAATGTATTACCATTAACAAAAGACATTAATTTTAAATCTTGATACTGTGCGTGAGCTGAATGTTCAGTTGAACCAGCTTGAAACCACATTGAAACTGCCATTGGCAAGGTTTTACCATTATACTGACCGCTAAATTGCATTATAGTTCCTTGCTTGCTTCCTGATGTTACTTGTTCTGCTCTACCATACATTCCAGCAGCATAAGTATTATAAAGATTAAATTTATCACTAAACTCTACAGCATTATAACCGCTAGGTTGAGTAGTTAAATTTTCTGTTCCTTCAGCATCAGTACCATTATTATCTAATTTGAAATGACTTAATAATGCTGAATTACTTGATGATGTAATACCTGTGTTAGTATAAGACCTATCTATTTCGTGATAATATAATGCTTTTGTTGTATCATATCTATCTAATACAGCAGCATCGTCTAATAATGTATCATACATTCTTATTTGGGCTATATTACCCATTAAATATTGGTCACCACTTGATACATTTCTTTTACCTGCCCAATGAACTTTACTAGAGTTAAACGCTGTTGCGTCTATTGTTCCAGCTTGATTAACAATATTAACTGTTTGTGCTACACCATTTAAATACATTTTTAAAATGTTAGCATTTGTTGATTGCGTAAAATCGTGTGTTAATACAATATGATTCCAAACACCTGGCTGTATTCTTGTTGTATTTTGAGCCTGTATATATCCAGTTGTGCTACTTTGACCTATTTGATAGAATATATAATTTTCCCAAGTTGAAGTCTGCAGGCTTAACATACCTAAACTATATTCACCATCAAAAGAACCCCCATCTGTATTGCTTATTACTGATTGTTGGTAATTTGCATTTTCAAACCTAACCCAAACTTCTAATGTAACTTTTGTAGGAGTAGATGTAAATATTTGAGCAGTAGTAGGCATTGTTATTTTGTCTGACGTACTTTCAAAATGCCAATTACCTTTGTATGGGCTTACTTGAAAATTATCATTTTGCAGCGTAGTTGTCAGCCCTGTTGTAGTACCTACGTTAGTTATAGAGGTTCCACTTCCCGAATATGAAGAAGTATTAGATGCTTCTATGTCATACAAAGGATCCGCTGATGCTGTTGCTCCTTTAAGTAATTTGTCATTAATCATTATTCTTCAGTTGGTTCAAAATCTATATCATATAAAACTACATTTTTTTTAGTAGTTTTTGAATTAATATCTGATTCGATTGTTGCTAATTTATCTAATATACTTTGTCTGTAATCAATTACATCTTGTGGTATATCTATAGCCCTTTCAACTTTTCTAGTTATATACCAATCAGTTCTTTGCAAATACTCATTGGCTTTAGTTTTTGCAATATTTATAGCATTTTGTTTTATTTCAGATAATGTTAATTCCCAAGTTCTATCAATTATATCATAAGTGAATACTTCATTATCTGCATCAAAATATATATCACTTAAATAGTTTATTCTATCATCAATACCCCCCGGCTTAACTACATTATAAAACCCCTCTAATTTTAATTCTTCATCAGATAAACTTGAAAAGCCACTTATATAATGCTTTGTGCCTTGCCAAGAATCAGGAACTTTATTATAGATTTTAATTTTTCCATTTATTTCTATTGCTTTCATATTATGATGCTATTTGCGATATTGTATACCAAGCTTCTGAAGCTGATATAAATTTTATTTGTAATAAATTTTTTGTTGATGATGTGTCATCAAAGTCTCCGGTTATTTTATTAAAAGTGCCCGCTGATCCATTAATATTACCAAATGATAATGTATAACTACCTCCACCTCCTGTAATTTGCAATGTTTTAGTTGTGCCAATTACTACATTTGTAAATGATATAGTTGTAGAGTGTCCTGCAGTCCATGTAAATACATCTGCTGTTGAAGTATCTATTGCTATTGTTGTAGCACTTGTAACAGCACTTGATGTTGTATATTCCGCTCCTAATTTTGCAGAAGTAATTTGATCGTCTGCAATATGGGCGGTATCAATTGAGCCGTCTGTATAATGCTCTGAATTTATAGCGTCATCTGCTATTTTAGCCCCTGTTATTGCGTCCGCTGCTATTTTAGCAGTTGTTATATTTGCATCGGCTATTTTAGCTGTAGTTACCGCATCATCTGCTATTTCTGCTGCAACTATAGTGCCATCTGCAATCTTAGCTGCTGTAATTGCTCCATCTGCTATTTTAGCTGTAGTCACTGCGTCATCTGCAATACTAGATGCTGATACTGCATTATCCGCTAATACGTTTGCTGTTACTTTTGTTATTGCCATTTTTGTTTAATTATTCTGTTACTAAATCCCAAGATTGTGTTTCTTCATTCCAAGTATATATATCGTTTGAACCTTCCTCTATTTCAGGATATGGTACTGGTGCTTGCCAAATAAAATTTTCATCCAGTGACCAGCTTGCATAAGGTTGAGGTGCATAAAATGCATCATTTTCAATATCCCAAATATAGCCAATACCAGCAAAATTATATCTAATATTGCGATTATAAGATGTTTGGACCCAATTTCTATGCCCAAATAAAGTTTCACAAAAATCTATCCCTTTATCTTCAGACTCTTCTTCTCCTATTAATAGTTCATTATTATTAACAACTATTACTTGTGTCACTATGTTATTTTCGTTTATTTCTGCAAAATGTGCCATTTTTAATTTATTTTATTATGCTTTAAAAGTTCCACTACCTGTAAATTTTATTATTGTATCTGTGCCATCTGTTGTAACAGTAGGGGAGCCTGTTACTACACCTGAATAATCTGCTGTTGGTACTCTAATTATTACCACACCTGATCCTCCTGAACCACCTGAACCATCATTTACAGTAGGCCATGATCCTGGATTCGTACAAGCGCCTCCACCACCGCCACCAAGGTTTGTGCCCCCAGTTACATTTGAGGGTGTATCCGGCGCTGTGCTTGAAGCTGGTTGACCATTTCCACCACCTCCTAGTCCTCCGGTTCCCACACCTCCAGAGTTACCTTCTCCTCCTCCTCCACCACCACCGTAGTAGATTGAAGAACCAGTAATTGATACAGCTAAACCATCGCCACCATTACCATTACCTGGCCCTGATGCACCTGTTCCACCTCCACCACGTCCTTTTCCACCGGGATAATTTGAATTAGAAGCATAACCTTCGCCCGCTGTACCAAGCCCTGGGCCTGAGGCGTTGCTATAAGCTCCTCTTCCACCCCCACAACCACCAGTTGCTGCGCCATAGTTTGTAGCACCACCACCACCACCACCTACAGTAGTAATTATATTAGTGCCTGTTATTGATACTGAAGATGAAGTCCCTGCATTACCTGTGCCAGGGGAATTTGCACTTCTAGCGGCCCCACCTGCTCCTACTGTTATAGTGTAAATTTTACCCTTAGCAAATTCAATTTGCGATTGAGCGCTAGCACCACCTCCACTAGTTGATCCATAAGATGTACGTAGCCCGCCTGCACCTCCACCTCCACCAGATCTAGCGCCAACATTTTCATTACCTGCTCCTCCTCCTGACGCTCCTCCGGCTAAAACTAAAAAGTCTGCTAATATTGGCGAAGAAGCTAAAGATCCAAAATTTATTGCTTGTCCAAACATATTATGTTGCTATTTGAGATATACTGTACCAAAATTCAGTTGCGCTTACACAGGTAATTTGATAAAAGTTTTTAGTTGAACTTGTATCATCATAATCCCCTGCTATTTTATTAAATGTTCCACTTGATCCACCCACTGTCCAAGTATTAGCCGTATAACTACTTCCTGCTCCTGTAACAATAATTGTTTTAGTTACCCCTATTTTAGGATTTGTTATATTAAATGTAGTATTAGCGTTTGGTGTTAATGTAAATACTTGTGCTGCATCAAAATCTATATCTACAGTTGCTCCTGCAGTCAATGCACTTGAAGTAGTAAATTCATTATCAACTTTTTCATAGTCTATAGCATCATTAGATATAGTTACAGTACCAGATGATAATGTTGCATCCCCTGAAAGCGCTAAAGAAGATCCATCTCCTAAAAATGAATATACTTCATCAAAATTACTATTTGTTGATTGGAAGGCTGTTCTTAATGGATCACCTGTTCCATCATTTGCAGCGCTTCCAACATTTATTACTGTTTTTGCCATTTTTATTTATTTTAATATTTAGTTTCGTTTGTTAAATGTGTTATAGAATCTACTGTTAAAAGATTTAAATCCGTTTTAAAATGATGTGTTAAGCTATCTAACTGTACCCAATTTGATCCATCATGTAATTCATATTTTCTTAAAGTAGTATTGAATCTTGCAACCCCCGCAGTTGGCGAACCTGGCCTTTGGGCGGTTGTTCCTGCTTCTACGCTAGCACTAGGTGCTGGAAAAAAATCTGTAAAATTACTCATATTATTGTCCTATTATTACCCAACCCTGGGCTGTTCCTGAAAATATAATTTCAAAACTTGCATTTGCATTATCTAATGTTAGTGTTGCATTACTACCCATTATTTTATCTGTTCCGTCTGGTACTAAAGTACAAGTTTCTGTTCCTGATCTATTACTTATTTTTATTGAATTACCAATTACACCAGCTGGTAATGTTAAAGCTAAACTTGCTGTAAAAACATATAATGTCTTTTTTACAGCTGTTGTGTTAGATGAAATTACAGAAACAGCATAATCCATACCCGCTACTGTAACCTCCCCGAATTGCATTACTTCAATAGTGTAATTATTTTGAGGTGCTGTGCTAAATGTTAATGTTGATCCTAAAATACTATAAGTTGATTTATCTTGATATACACCATTTATAAATACAAAAGTATTGTTTTCGTCTGTTACAACATTACTAAGTGTAAAATCAACCGTACTCCCATCTCCTGTAAACTGATTATCATTTATTGTTGATATTCCCGCGGCTTTTATGTGCACAACTTCAATTGTAACACCTGTTGAAGGGGCTGTTGAAAAAGTTATTGTGCTTCCTGATACCGTGTAGTTATCTTTTGATTGGTATACACCATCAAAATAAACCTGGGTATTGTTCTCGTCAAGTATACCAGAGCCTGTAATAAATGCTACAGTGCTATTATCACCTGTAAATGTATCAGTTCTAATTATACCTTGGACAGAAACAAAATGTATAATTTCTATTTCAGCCCCATTCGCAGGAGCTGTAGTAAATGTTACAGTTGAACCACTTGTACTGTAATTATCTTTACTTTGATAAACACCATCAATATATACCTGCGTATTGTTTTCAGATACTATTGATGAACTTACTGTAAATGCAACTGTAGAACCATCACCTGTTAATATATTTTTTTCAACCGATAATTGAGTTGATGCTGTTGACGCTGCTATAGTTATTTGATCTGCAGCTGCATCTGTTGTTAATGTTACATTATTACCAGCAACTAATGTTAATGTATCCGTAGCACTATCTGCAACCACACTTGATTGTCCTGCTATTGCAATTGTTTCAAACGAATTACTAGCCCCTGCTCCCGCTGAATCTGTTCCTGGAGCCCAAGAAGAGCCATCCCATTTTAATACTTGACCTGTTGTAGGCGATGTACTGGATACATTAGTTAAATCTTCTATTGCAGCATTTAAAGCAAATGTTGTTCCAGTTAGACTTATACCAGTACCTGCGCTATATGTTGTATTTGTATCTGTTGATGCAATAGTTACTGCACCATCTGCATTAGTTATAGTTACATTACTTCCAGCTGTTAGTAAAGCGTTTTCAAAGTATGAATTTGTTGCATCATAAATAAGCAGATTCCCTGCTGCTGGGCTTGTTACATTTGCATCTGTTAAAGTTGAAAGCGCATGTTCAGTTGCAGTTGGTACACCACTAGCATTCCCTAACCAGAAATAATTTTGTTGTATATTAGGTATATCGTTACTTCTTATAATTGAAGAAACAATAATAGAGCCTGCATTAGATGAATTTACTCTACCTACTTTACCTACATTTTGTATTAACGCTGTTCCTGTTGGTTTCGTGGTAGTTAATCCACCACCTGATTTTACATAAATCGTATCATTTTCTGATGGCGTTACCCCGTCTATTGGATCAGTAGTTAAGTTTTTAAGTACACCACCTGTTACTAAATACCCTTCTCCGTTATTTGCTAAATCTTGTAATAGTAATCCTGTTGCTGGCATTGTACTAGCAGAAGCTGCATTTGCTGCTGATACCTCTACTCTTGTAGACGTTCCTACTGTACCTGTAATATATACTGGTGTACCTTTTGTTAAAGTTCCACCCGATGTGTTTTTACATTCAATTCTTACTTGATCAGTACCTTCACTAGATAGCGTTATTGTATCACCTGTTTCAGCTATTGTAATATTACTTCCTGCCGCTAGTGTTACATCATCTGTTGTACTATCACTTCCTGTTAATCTTATTATAGCATCATCTCCTGAAGTTTCACTGCTTATTGTATACGTTGTATTCGAGCCAGCGGCTGTGGCTGTACCGAATTTAACATAACTACCCATTAAACTATGAGCGCTACATTGGTAAAATAAAACAGGTGGTGTTGATATAGTTGGTATTATCTGGGTATATGCCCCCGAACTACCAGCTGTACCATTTGTTGTTACACCTGTTGTATACGCTGTTGTTTTAGCAGCATCTTCATAAAATCTTAATGGATGCCCAGTATTTGAACTGTCTGATTGGTCAAATTTATAAGTATTCCCTGGTGTAAACTCTAAATAAGCCCCCTCAACACCGTCTATTGTATATCCATTTGAACTACCATTGCCTTGCTCAGGATGTGCAGCTGTTTTTGCCACTACCTTTACAATAAGAGTCTGCGCTGCATCTGTATGCAGTATAGATCTATGCCCTGATAACTCTAATGGTGACTTAAATTTTACACCCATGAATTATGTTTTAAATTTTTCTTACCAGAACTCTAATATCGTTTGAAGTTGGCGCTACCGTAAACGCAACTGTTATATTATTAGCGTCTGTTCTTGTTATATCAGCAATCACTGTTTCGTATGATGAAGCATCGTATAATTCGACTAATACATCTCTAGAATTTAAAGCGTGGTTAACTGTATATGATGTATTTGTTCCATCCCCAATTGATACTTTGTATGAATCTGCTGCTGTAGCAATGTTATAGTAAGTTGAGCCATCGTTTGTTAATTCCCAAACAT